>Ga0126336_10002097_pt1 | contig 11125 bp, 6 predicted proteins | sample SidCmetagenome_FD_92530 | JGI IMG/M metagenome (GOLD analysis project Ga0126336, IMG submission 92530) | Coral microbial communities from El Islote,Puerto Morelos, Mexico - Siderastrea C C metagenome | ecosystem: Host-associated > Invertebrates > Cnidaria > Coral | place: El Islote,Puerto...
AAACCTATTGTTGTTTGTGCACCGTCAAGGCTAAAAACGGTAACAAAAACATAAAACAAAGGACTTTGCTGAGCTTCATAACCAGATTCTTTTATTAACTATGATGAGAGCAACCAAGGGAGAAATAACAATAATAATACAGTGTGCTTCAAATTGTGTACACGATTTGTAGAGTTCACTTGCAACAAGTGGTGCAATCTGGAAAATCATAGATTTCCCATAGCTCGTCGGAAGATTAACGAAAACATTTTCCCTCGACAGGAAGTAAAAGAGAGAGTTTACCTGTTTGGGCTATAACTTAGTTAACGCCAAGATTCGACACTGCTTCTTTGAAAGCCTTCACACAAAGTGCGAAAGTGGAATCCCTGCAACCGCCACTTTGTAAACATTCCTCGCATTTTAAATAATTAATGGGTAATTTATGCGAATAATTGAGAATTAGCCAATCAACACCGCTGTCTGGTTTTTGGACAGTGACGTCACTGGACGGCATTAGCAACTCATTGATTCAGACGTCTCTCTCGGGAGTGAGCGACCAGAGGAGACGGCTGAAATTCAGGCTAGTAAATCTACAGGATGCTGATAAAGTAGTATCAGACTTTAAACAGTGAAAATAATTCCCTTATATTTGAAGAACTTTTCTTATTTTTCTCGTTTGACCGCGGTGAAGCCTAGATTAGCCTTTGCTATTTACGGGTAGAGCAGTTTGTATGTATTAAAATTTAATGTCGTTGAATAAACTTGGAAAAACGTCCACTGGCAATATCATAAGGTGAAGAAAGAACACTGTTTCATTTCTGCTGAGAAAAACAAAGAGTTTCAACTCGTAAGTGATGGCACTGATTGATAAAGGGAAGTTTAATTTGTTTTGATTGCAAAGCAAGTAATTTTTTTTAGCAATAATTGTACTCAATTTAGGACATTTTCATCAAGTGCATGAACGGTAAAAAGTACGGCGCTAGCTTGAAGATATAATCCTAATGTCGGTGACCGCTGGAAAGGAAAATGAGCATACTCATTCGGTGGAGAGCTCCGAGCTAAAAACTTCCGCGTTCACGTTTCGATTCTTTGCTTGGCCTTAATCTTTAAAAGCTTAATTCACCTAATCGTCTTTCTTTGGCAGTAAATAGGTCCGACAACTATTTGATAAATATCAAAAGCATTTGGACTTTTAACAGTGGCTTTGAATTGTCGACGATCAACAGTGAACGAGTAAGATTGTCTGCCCAGTTATACGTAGACATTTCCTTAGGGTCTCTGTTGATCCCTGAGTGACTGACCTAATCCTTATAGACCACTATGAGACTTTCCAACAAACGAATTTGACTACGATAATATTGAATTAGCCTGGACTTACCCTGGATATCACACTCCTAATGTATCGTCACAAGAGAGCCTCTCTTGGTCGTAATAATACCACTGTTGATCCCTTCGGTGTGAAAGTGGACCAAAAACCTGCGAAAGATATGCGGACAGTTAGCTTAAGCTTAGTTCCAATTCAAAATTTTATCCACAGCCTACCTGGACTCCACTGCCGCTTGAATATAAACCAACACTCTGATTTATGAAATAAAAGACGTGGTTAATACTCACATTTAGCTCTGCCATTGGTTGCTGATGGCGTCACAAGTTTAATCTAAAATCGTTTAATCCGAACTGCGTCAACACGGCAACGGCGATGAAAAATGACAGGATGTTCATGGTTAAGGAAAGACAAAATATCCGTAGAAACGGATCGATTGATCTACCTGTGAAAGTGACAATGTTATGTAAAATAACAGAATCGGGTTGAAGAAAAAGTTAGTATTAGAAAATATCGGTCACGTCAGGTTTCTGGATCAACATTCCCAATAGCTCTTTTTTTTCTAATTTGCTAGTAAATAACCTTTCAAGTAGAAACAATGACCACTCAAAGAAAAAACGTTTTCTTTATCATTGTCAGGTTCAGTTATAATAACATCCCTCACCGCAAGCCGATGCCTTTGTTTACCATGCCTGCATAATTATATCAATTACACAGCAAGACCAATCGACCCGTTTCTAAGGATATTTTGTCTTTTTCTTAACTCTGAACATCCTGTAACATTTCATCACGTTGTCGTTTAAACTATGGACATCCGGTAATATTTCATCGCTGTTGTCGTTTAAAGTGGCACTGGGACGAAAATTCATCGGTTTATTTCGGCCAAATTCTGTCGTAGAATATTGCGTTTTGTTTATATTTCCCCAGAAAACTGAACAACCAACCTTCCATCCTAATATTTTTAAACTCCAAAGTCGCGTAAAATGTGTCCGCCATTACTGAAAACATGTTCCTTGGTGATTGCACAATTTAATAGCTCGTGACGTCAGAGGCTCACCTCAGTCACGCTTCCTTGTGTTTTGACTCAAGATGTCTACCGTCTTGTGTTCGATCTTTTCGATCGTGTAATACAGGGAAGAATCAAAGAATACTGTTTAAAGATTTTTTCCCGCCATATTATTTGACTGAGTTATTTTGCGGGAGTTCAAAACATAAGCGAAATATGCTCATACAATACTTTGTCTGCCGTTGGTTATGTTCATTATATGTTATAAAAAAAAGCATTGAGATTTTTGGCCATTCTTGGCATAGTCTGGAAAACTTTTTTGAAAAGCCGTAACGTTGTAGTCAGCTGGCAGGCAGCTTATCGTATCTATCATAGTTCAGTGGTCGCTTAAAAAAGTAAAACACAAGTACTTGACGCTGCTAAATATTTTAATCAGTTTTTATAAAATTCTTAACTTGAGCCGAAAGAAGTGAAATAAATCAAGACCTTTTTTCAAGAAATGGAGGCCTTGTGTGACCGGAATCTAATTATTTGTAGTCAAAATTAAAGGCCACAAGAAAAATTTTTCGCTGCTCGACAACAACATGCGGACCGCCCGAGGAAACGAAGCTTTCGCTTGCCTTATTCGCTGCGTAAGAACAATAACTTGATATTTAACCATTTTTCTTGGTAGTTCATTTACTAAGATCGTTATGACAGTTACAGTTAAACCCTTACACTGTTAAACCCTTAGGTAAGTAGTGGCGTGTGATGTTTTTTCCCAACTTGAATTTCCACGCACCGACGACCCCATCTATTGAAGCCTTTATACATCTCGAGCAATAATGTCAATCGACTCTTCACCGACAGGGAATAAGGAGAGAAAAGTTTCTCCACATTTAGGATGGTATGTTATAAAACAAATGTCCACGCTTCTAAGCGATTACTGCGGCTGAAATTAGCACACGCGAAATTAAAAAAGGGAAAAGATAAGCAGTACAAACTATATCGGCTTAATCACGGCGGTCCTGCATTCGCCCAGCTGCATTTTTTTTTGAAGACTACGCCGAGAATCTTCGCGCTAGCAGACGGCAGTACTGAAAGGGTTTTCCACGACGATAATAAACTTTAAAATCCGTCAAAAGAAAATCAGTTTTGCACAATGGTGGATGCGTTGAAAAAGAAACAAACTATCACTTCAACTGCGTTATTAGATTAGGTACCTTTCGACTTGTTCGCGCAGATAATGTTTTTTCCTGTTCTTTTTTCCATATAGTGGGAATAGACAATGGAATGATCGACCTGGGATCTTGAGACATGGACAGCCCTCTGGAAAAACTCGTCCGTGAAGTGATCAAAACAGACGACAAAATGCCTCTCTAGTTGAAATTCGCACTGTGTGTGGGTGCCACTCTCCCTGCTGTGGCCGGCCGTGGTGAAAAGTAGAGAAAGCGATAAAATTATGCAAGCACAAGCAGGGTGAAATAACAGGATGTTCAATTCTAGGAAGTAAATTTAGTAAATTTAGTAAATTTAGTAAATTTAGTAAATTTAGTGAGAGCAGTGAAATTGCATTGTGCAAGCACAACCAGGGTAAAATAACCACAACTGGGCAAAGCGTATATTGTAGTTAATTTTACGTTTATAAACCAACCCAAAGGCGAGGTCCACATACATTCGATACCACATAATGAGCTTATTCAAATGGAATAGTCAAGTACGCCTACACTGGCACAAGTAGACCAGAAATGACAAGAAAATGACCCCACTAAATGCGTCACTTCTTTTTGTTTGAAGCCAACAAAACTTGACATAACACGCAAGAGGAAGACTGACTAGTCTTCAAGCGATCAAGTGTGGGTGGATTTACCTGCAAATCAAAGGGAGAACTGCTTTAGAACGGAAGGGATTTACGTAAAATGGAGAAGTTAAAGTTATTAAAGAAATGTGCAAAATAGAATCTTAGATTACGGCATTCTTAGATCTTACAGCAGTACGGGAAGAGGTTTCTATTAGGCCTACTTTGAGACCTTACCTACGCTTTAACTTTGGGGGACTTCAGGCGACTTTAGGCGATTTTAGGCGCCTTAAAGCAATTTTGGGCGACTTCAGGCGATTTTAGGCAACTTAAGGGCAATTTTAAGTATTGAAGTTGGGGTTGTATTCTAATTGGCCCTGACCCAACCAGCAATACTGAGGACCATGAGCTGTCCTTTGTAAGAGCTCTGCCCCCACGCCCTCTTTTGATCAATGTAGCAAATTAAATTTGAATGTGCACAGGTAGTGAAGCCCCAGCCATCAAACATTCACCGCGTTCAGCCACTGAACGCGGCTGGGTCTGGGCAGGAGGATGATTTTTACCTCTTCGAGGAGACCCCTGTGGAATATTTGCTTTTGACCGAAAAGTACTTGGTTGACCCCTTTTGGACAGTGAAGAGGACTTAGTTAGTAACAACTGTCAAACTGATGATGACTTAGAAGGAGTCGAAGAAGAAGAGCGGAGGGAGGAGTACGCAGTCGCCTTTGACCTCCCTGGTGAGTAGGTTGCTTTTTCCCCCTCCCGCCCCTCCCCGCTGCGCTTCACATCTGTAGCTCTGGTACAGTTGTTCGAAAACCGGTAAACGCTGATCGGCAGGATTAAAATTGACCAGAGATTTTGTTTCTCCTGACAAAAGCTAGTATCTATGGTAGAAGTCAAAGTAGAAACTGTAGTACAGAAAATTGCTTCATTGATTACTTATTTAACTGGATTCAAAGTTGACACTTAGTCTAGCGTCGCTAAATCGAATCGTTTTTTTTTTCTGAAAACTGTTTGAACCCCAAATACTCACACCTAGCCAGTGGTAGCAAGTGGTATTGATATGAACAATCGAAACTAATGGCAAAACGCGCAAATATGCCGAGAAACTCAAAGAAAGTCATACGTCAAACGGCCGCCATCTCGTTTTCTTATGACGAGCTAACAAACTACACAGGGGGCGGGGGCTGGGGAGCACACGCTTCCTCTGAGTAGTTTAGTATTCTCCCCAGATTTCCCAACTAGATGGCACCCTTTTGAACTAAAGCGTTCGAACTCACGGGATAATAGCCGGTTGTAAACAGTCTGGAATGTTCACTTTCTAATGCCCTTCTTTTTTGTCTGTTGTAGCTACTCCTGTACATTTACGTCATTTGACCAAGAACCGCGGCAGACAACCAGCTGTGAAAAGACGCCGTTCAACTAGATCCAAGTTACGCGAGCAAGGAATACAAAGATAGGACACTTTATTCCGTACTGCGTGACGTTAATCCCAAAAGGTCCCGTTCTGAAGAGTTCCGCAGTGATGATGATTCCGGCGGAGGGTTTAAATTCACGACACTGGGCTCAAAACCTTTGCGTACGTGGTTGAAGCTTTTGAGTAGTGTTTTCCTGTAGTTGTGATTAAATTTTAGTAATTATCTTAGAAGCAACATTTTAATACTTAACCTCTCAAGCTAAAAGCCAGAGTTAACGAATGAAACTCACGTTGGTTAATAGCATGGCCTCAAATTGTAGACTTCATGCATGCTGGGTATCTAGTCCCCCGAACTCTCGGTAATTCACTGTAAATAACCTTGTCAAAAATCTTCTCTCTGATGTGACAAAAATAATAGGCGAATGTTAACATGCTTCCATACACCGTTCCACTCCCTTGTCGAACGAAAGATGTGACAACGGACCCTAACTAAAATTAGGTGACACTTATTAGAGGAAAGAGTTCAGTTTACGTTTTCTTAGCGCCGATACAAAAATGCATGGTTGATACGTTTTGATTTTTGCAGCTACTTCCTCCTCAAACGGACATGCTTCGGGCAATATCAATATTCGACACTCAGTCTTAGAAAATTGTCCTTTCTATTGAAGCCGTAGTTATGTAGTGTCACCCTTTTTGGATCGACGACTGTCACGCAACGTGGCATCCCAAGTAACGGCGATGAAGTAATGGTGTTGTCTCCTCTCCCAGCCTAGTACCCAGGCGTTCTCCTCCCGCTCACTCGACTCGACTTGGCGCGAAATGTCGTGACGTCACCAAATGAGGTCCCCGGAGAATGCCTAGGATAAAATGCCAAAACAACCCTGAATTTCACGTTTTTGTCCCTGATTTCAATCCGATATTTCTGCCCTCCGAGAGCAGGCACAGGGATAAGAAAAGCAGTTTTTGGAACTACCAACCTCGTTCAACCGAACTGAGGGGCAAAGCTGCGGTATTTTTGTGTAGTTTGAAGAAAAATCCGTTGGAAAACTGAAAGCGAAATGGATTCCCAGCTTTCTGGGAATTCCTAGGAATTCCTAAAAATTCTTAGGAATTCCCAAAAATTCGATGGTTGTCCAATAGTCACCACTTGTTCAAGTCGTGAAAGTGGTGATTCAAGTGGTGCAACTGGTACGAGTTGTACAAGTGGTGAAGTGGTGAATGTGAGACGTTTCAGTGGAACAACATGAAGCATTCATTGGTGCCTTTGCATATCATTATAGACACTTAGAATTTGAGTGTTGTTTTAAGAAAGGGTTCTTGTCAACTCGTACGACTCGTACCAGTGGTGCAACTGGTGAAATCAAGTGGTGAAATTGCATATCATTACTCTTACTTACAGTACGGAAGAGTTGTGAGGAAGGGGGTCCTTTCAACTGGTACGACTCGTTCAAGTCATTCAAGTGGTGAAGTTCCATATCATTACTCCTACTTACAGTTCGGTAGAGCTGTGAGAAAAGGGATCCTTTCAACTGATACGACTCGTTCAAGTCGTGCAAGTGGTGAAATTGCATATTATTACTCTTACTTACAGTTCAGTAGAGCTGTGAGGAAGGGGGTCCTTTCAACTGGTACGACTCGTTCAAGTCGTTCTAGTGGTGAAATTGCATATCATTACCCTTAATTGCAGTCCGGAAGAGCTTTAAGAAAGGGGGACCTTTCAACTGGTACGACCCGTTCAAGTGGTGCAACTGGGGAAACTGTATCCATTATCGACACTTGGAATTTGAAGAGAGTTAAAACTTAAGACTTTAACGAGTAGTAGAACTGGTAAAACCGCATCACATTGTGAAAGGGTCGAAGTCAACTAGACGATCACCATACAGTTGGTTACATGCGATACGTGAGCCATTTAAGTTTGAGTTTTGCGGTTTGAATGGAATTAAATATTCAAAGTCGGTCTTTGAAATTTGCATACGTACGTTTGTTGTTTATTTATAGAATGAAAACACTTCGTAGTAGTTTGTCGGGCGTGTGGAAATTCGGGCTTTAACGTTTAGTATCTTTTCCATGAGTGTGTAACAGAAAGGCGATATCATACTATTCATTTTTCCAATTCCCCGGCTCTCTGTATTATGTTAGAGTACAGCACACATGAAAGTGGGAACTTCCACAACTGAAGAACCCTTGAATGAACTCCAATTTAAGAATTGAAGTAAACTAAAACTAGGAGTTCTCGCGACTAACATTGAATTCATCCCGGTTATATTCTGATATGGAGAAATTCATGCTAAACATTAAGTGATTCTTACTTTGCAATTGCGAGAAATGGCATAAGTGAGACATACATCGCTTTTCTCTTGGAGAACCCGCTTCCAAAACTTTGTTCTCAGTTTGCGCAACGTTTATAGAACAAGTAATAGACATATCACCGTCTTGTCTTTCGTGTTTCACGCTCGTTTCATACGTACGCTTAAATAACGAGACATAATCACAGTTGTCTTCCCTTAGCCAGTTTCACAATGCTTCAGTAGAAGCAGTTATCGAAATAACAGTTCGCTTTTAGAACTCTATTATCAGTTTGCGCGACACTTATAGAACAATTAACAGACATTTTACCGCCTTCTACCTCGCTTCGAACTTAATTCTTTCGTGGGTGACCCCAACAGAAATTTTGGTCTAATTATGGTGTGATTCTTACTTCGCAATTGCGAGAAATGGCATAAGTGAGACATACATCGCTTGTCTCTTGGAGAGCCCGCTTCTAAAGCTTTGTTCTCAGTTTGCGCAACGTTTATAGAACAAGTAATAGACATATCACCGTCTTGTCTTTCGTGTAGCATGCTCGTTTCATACGTGCGCCTAAATAACGAGACATAATCATAGTTGTCGTCCCTTGGCCAGTTTCACAATGCTTCAATAGAAGCAGTAATCGACATAACAGTTCGCTTTTAGAACTCTGTAATCAGTTTGCGCAACGCTTATAGAACGAGCATAGACATGCTATCGTCTTCTATTTCGTGTTCGCGTTTAGGAATCTACTATCAGTTTGCGCAACGCTTATAGAACGAGTAATAGATACATTACCGCCTTCTATCTCGCTTCAAACCGATTATCATTTTGCGCGACGCTTGTAGAACGAATAATAGACATATTACCGCTTTCTATCTCGTTCCGAACCTATTATCAATTTGCGTGACGCTTATAGAACGAGTAATAGACATATTATCGCCTTCTATCTCGCTTCGAACGTATGTCTTTCGTGTATCTGGCTCGCTTCGTACATACGCTTAAATAACGAGGCCCCAGTTTCACAAGGCTTCAATAGAAGCAGTAATCGACGTCACAGTTCCCTTTTACAACCATATTATCAGTTTGTGCGACGCTTATAGAACTAGTAATAGACATATTATCGTCTTCTATTTCGTGTACCCGCGTATGCACATGAGCTCGGTGTTGGGTTTGGTTCATGCAACGAATGTTTTGGGGTCATACGCTTAGAGAACGAGGCATAGTCGCGACTCGTACGAGTTACCCGGGCCCCTGCGCTTTCTTAATTAGATGCAGTTTCACCACTTGAACGAGTGGAACGACTCGTACGAGTTGACTGGGCCCCTGCCTTTGTTAATGAGATGCCGTTTCACCACTTGAACGAGTCGTACAACTCGTGCGAGTTGAGTGGGTCCCTGCCTTAATGAGATGCAACGACAAGTAACACTTCATTTTATTTCACTGAAAAATACCATATCACGACTTGAGCAAATCGAACCACTTGTAACCATTGTATTACGACTCGTACGACTGGCACGAGTTGAATCACCACTTTCACGACTTGAACAAGTGGTGATTATTGGACATGCTTGTTCAAATGTGTCGGGATTTCTGTTCCTACGATTTTGCGGAAACTTGAAGAGTCAAGGTAAGATGTTATTATAAGCTGACTCTAGAAGTTTAAACCAAATCGTAGCGCTCTGTTTTGTTAAAATAGCAATTTTATAAAAAAAATAGTGTTCAATAAAAGCAAAATCACGCCAAATTAACGAACAGTACATCTACGTTTGACATACCTATTATTCCTCGATAAATTGTGTGTGAAATGCGAAAGTTTCAAGGCAATCGAGTAAGAAATAACGATGTTATTAGAGTTTTTTAGAGGCATAGAGCGCGTCCTTTATTTCGAATCGAGTCACCTTAAAGGTTCTTTTTTATAGTTTATAACGTAGAGGGCAAAATTACTGAATGCTTATTGGTTGAGACAGAGGGCATTTTTTCTCAATTTTCTTACGGACGAGGGCAAAGTTACTAATTCCTGATTGGCCAAGCGCCAAAATTACTCGCATTTGATTGGCTAAGCGCGAGAGCGCGCCATTTGCATTTTGTAGGAGTGTCGAAATGAAAAACGGATTTGAGTTATTGAACACAGGGATCGCTTCAAAGTTTGACTTGCAACCGAGATGGCTGGTAAAAATGGTATGGAAATCGGATGATTGCTTGAAGAGAAATTCCAAAAGGTGAACCCATATGTGTTACGGGAAACAGCAAATTGTTATTTGCTTTAAAACTACTGAAAACCTTGGAGCGACGTGGTCGATAATTTTCCAGCGAGAGAAAGCTTCGCTGGTCAGGTGAATAAAATTTACTTGAGTTTTAATTGAGTTTCAAGTGTGTTTGTTAATGGACTAGAATTGTATTTATCTCTTAAGATCTATATAATGGCCAGTCGTTCTTGTTCTGTGCGCTGAGCAACATATAACAGTTAAAATGCTTGTTTGGTGAATTGTTTACGAGCGGGTACTTTTATTCTGAGGGCCGGCTGATTGTGTTTCAACGTGCATGGAAAGTTTCCCGAAAATTTTGCCCCCCCCTGTGTTATAAACAAGTAATCGCATTGAGTTCTCGTAGAATTAAGGATAAATTTCACTTGTATTTTCAAAGTTTTCACTCGGCCTCATGCGATTACATATACTAATCACATTTTCTAAGATAAGAAGCTTGTAAAATTAATCAAGCAACCATATGGCACAAAAAAATGGCGTTTTTATGCAACTTTTTGCCATCCAAAAAGTACAAGTATACCATGCAGAAACGTTTTGAAAAGCAAACATAAGCCTTATCCAATCAAAAAAAAATACTCATGTCCTCTTACATTTTTAAAATAGCAGAAGCCAAACCATTACCAACTCTAGACCTCGCAACAATTTTTCTATACCACATGGCGGCCAAGCCGATCTAAACAACCTGTTATATATAGTATTAGTGCATGTTATGTCATACTTAACTACTAATTATTTTGCTTGCTGTCTCAGCTTACAGCGTTTCATCTAACAATTAAAGTTGTATAAGAATAAACCATTGCCATTGTATAATAAAATTGTTAACAATAAGCCATTTTCACGTTGACGCCATTATACTACAATTACACAGACCAGGATTCACTTCATTTTCCCCTTTCTTATTTAACTTTTTTGTTACGCATCAGTGATAAGGGGACCGGCACTGCAGTATTAGTCCATGGGCCAGGACCCCAAAAATGGCCATTTGGTACCAAAAAGAAGGACAAATTCTAACATACATTTTTGAAAACGTTGTTTTCTCCAGTTTATTTTGGTGTATGATAACCATGCC
>Ga0126336_10002098_pt1 | contig 11125 bp, 5 predicted proteins | sample SidCmetagenome_FD_92530 | JGI IMG/M metagenome (GOLD analysis project Ga0126336, IMG submission 92530) | Coral microbial communities from El Islote,Puerto Morelos, Mexico - Siderastrea C C metagenome | ecosystem: Host-associated > Invertebrates > Cnidaria > Coral | place: El Islote,Puerto...
AAACAGCCCGTTTGCTCACTCGGCTTGATCCAAAACAAGCAGGTTTTATAAATTACACGTGAGTATCATTTGGTTTCTTAACCGTTTTATATGCAGTTGCGTCGATGCCAACAAACCATTGTCGATAACTGCATGTAGGGCAATACAACGAAGCGGAAAATAGTTCAGAGAGTACCGGAGCAATTTCTAAATCGTGAAATTATGAACTCGATTTCTCCTAAATTGTACAACTCAAATGTATCAAAGCATTGGTATAAAAAAGATCCTCAGAACAACAGGTTTCTTTTCAGCTCTCTATTCTCAAAAGAAGCTTCTCCAAATGTGCTGCAAAATTACAAGAAGGAACTGTAATTAGACAGGTGTCGTAACTTGGTCGATACGTAAGATACCGATACTGTGGGTGCTATACTGAATTACGAGTCAAAATGCCATTGTTAGAACGGTACTGCCTAGTTTGAAGAAGTTTGTTGTGGTTACATGTATGCATGATTAAGACTGATAGGGCGGAAACAATGCCACACTCCATGAATATTTAACAATTATTCGCCGAAGGCGAAGTGAATATTGTGGATTCCACAATATTCGCTGAGCCTGAGGAGAATAATTGTTTCAGTATAATTGCTCAGGTGATTATCAGAGCAAATGCATTTTTTTTTGTTTTCTTCAGAAACATCAAAAGTCGCGCAGTGGCCAATTTGAAAATTAGTGCCTCAGTGTTATAATCACCTCGCGCGGGGTGATTATAGCAAGATATGACGTAATCCTCGACCAATCAGTGCGCGCGCTTCTCTAGGATCACCTGAGCAATTATACTAAAGTGGAAATAATCTATAAAGTAGCAGGACTTGCCGTTCATTGTTGTTCAGTGAGGCAATCCAGTTATGAGGACTTTTCTTGTCCATGATTTTGCAGAAGTAAGATGCTAGGATATCGAGAATTACCACCAGAAGAACCAGAGAGTTAGTGAAGATTGAGACCATTTAGATAGAATAAAATATAGAATGAGGAACAACCACCAGTTTGTATATTTTGTATAATAAAAGATATGACTTAAGATATAAACGAGGTGTTTGTTGAATAAAAAGACTACCCAGAGAAGGTGATGGTTTGATATTCATTTGCTCAAACTATGTACTTTTTTCATAAAATGATAAACGTTACGAGCGTCGCTAAACAACTGGCCTTTATTTATTATTGTTATTATTATTATTATTATTATTATTAGTGGTGGAATTTCTTTCATGATGTTCTTATAAGAACTTATTGAAAATTAACTGAGTCTGTAGTTTCCAAGAAATACAAAATGTTACAGTGTCATGTCAAACGAACTCAACTACGTAAACGTTGTTTTTAAGTCTGCTGGTTGTTATACTCTCGAAATGACAAGCTAAAAGTACTAAGGACAAAATAAACTCTGTGGCTAATAAATGAAATCCTTAGAGTGCTGGGGGAGATCTCGAATCCGTACAAAACGCAGAAATTACAATCCACATGGCGGTAACATTGCTTTCTCATGAATTCTTTCAAAGTGTTAGGTGTCTCCTTGGGTATCGCCTCCCTCAAGAAATAAGCTTTGTCCTTTCCAGTGTGAGCAGCCCATGAAGCTCAAACTTAAGCTGTAAACAGACAAATGAGAAGGTTTCCCGCCGTCAAACATTGAAAAATCAAGCTCAAATGGCACAAAGAGCGACAACAAGGGTTTTTCACTTCAGCTGTTTTTTGTGGACTGAGTTTTCTGGATTGAGTATCAGTTCAGAGTATGTTGCTGGCGCTCTTCGTTCACTGTCAACATGGGTAAGTTTTATACCCACTGGAAACATGAAAAATGACAAATGGTACGGAATTATCATACTTTCAGTACCGGACGAGAAAACAGGACTACCCCAGAAGGTAGGACACAATCTCCAACCGAGATTCTTGAAAAATCTTCTGTTTTATTTGCTTTTCAACTTACATTACCAGAATTTTTGGTTCATCAAAACATCGGGAGAATAATATGGTTAGCAGGTGTCCCGATCAGAGGAATTTATGCACAATATTCGACTTAATCCCTCAGAAATATGGGAGGAAACGTACTTCAGTATACCCAATGCGCTTAAGGTTACTCCGGACCTTCGCGGGTGTCCTCCCGTGTCCTCCGGGAAAAAATTCATATGCGCGCCATTTCAAAGGAAAGCACGGCAAACTATATATCGTTGGAAAGCTTAGTAAATGTAGATTTTGGAAAAAATATGAATTGCCAGTTTTTATAATTCCACATAAGAAAATTGCAAAAATGACCGCCAAAATGACCATGCGTCATTCAATTAAACAAATGAATTAACAGGGTACCAAAATTCGGCAGATTTCTGTGAAATTTGGCCTGAACATTCCTTAGATGTTGTGAAACCAAAGAGTGTCGGGGATTTTTGAAATTTATAATATTTCACCCGTGGCGATCTTCAATGCAATGCCCATCGCGCATTCTTTACTGCTCGAACTTGACAAATTAATTAAAAAATAACCAGTCAGAATATCGAAAAATGCTGACACACTTTTGCTGATGATCATTTGTGATTAACACTTTGCAGTTATTTTGCCAGTGCGATTGAATTTGATACCCTATTAATTCAATTGAATGACCCATGGTCATTTTCATAGTTGTTTGCGATTTTCTTTTGCGGAATTGAAGAAACCGGCAATTTATAATTCTTTTCGAAATCTACATTTCTTACGCTTTCCAACGATATATAGTTTGCCTGTTTTCCTTTAAAACGGCGCGCATACGAATTTTTTCCCCGAGGACACCCGCGAAGGTCCGCCGGAGTAACCTTAAAGCCGAAAAAAGTATAATTGACTCAGTATTTCCTCGTTCGTTCTGTTTGATGACTGTCCCTTCACTCCTTTAAACGTAAGGTGCTCCTTGAGTCCTTTGGTATAAGGTATTAGTGATAAACGGCGTAACTGGGATAACTAGTGCAAGAAATGTATCGAAGGTCTGTGATACGGAAAGGCACAGAGAAGAATTTTGAAAAGACAGGACAACGACGTTATTATTGTCCCTGAAACTAATTAACCGCGATAAGTAAGCTAACAGAAAAGAAGTTTATTGAGTTGAGGGTCAAAAGTAAATCGCGTTTTCTCCGGTTTTGCTTTTCTGCGCTCGGTGAAAAAAAAAGACATCGTATGGCACTTTATACCAGTTAGAACTAAAACAAAAATCAATCGTAAGTTGTTCACACGCGTTTTCTACACTTGAGGCCACTTACATGTATTTCCTTCGAGTTCTTATTGGTTGAAAGTGTTGTCTGCGTCTGTTGTGAGCTGATTATGAATCAGTTATGGGGCAATTGATTTTTGTCACAGACATTTAAGTAAAAATGCACGGACCAGAATCTGCCTTTAACCGTTGATTTGTAAACTAACCAAAAGGATCTGAAAGAGGTGTTAGTTTCAAATGTCTCTGTCATTCAGGTGGTACAACGGTTATCACACCGTCTAACTGTAGGCTAATAAGGAGGCTTCCGATGGATATTAGATATACAAAATCTGAAATAAAAAAAAAATAGAGCAATCCATGTACAAACAATGAACACTATAACACTACGCAACAATGAAATATGCTTAGGGCTTAAGCGATTGAATATTCCTTGCCCCGTATGGGTTTGTTTGTTACTACATGGCAACGGTCAATCAAGCAGCTAGACTGAGAACACCTCTATAAATATCATACTTTTTTCTCGAATGAAACCTAGAGAATGTGTACGAATAACGAATATCTTAAATATGCTGTCCTTGGGAATTAAACGGGTCAATAACATTTGGAGGCGGCGTTTAATATCAAAAGATGTTTTGCAAAACAAGGTGTTCACCAGCTAGCCCAGTCGCCTTAGACAACCTGCAATAAATGATCCGCGCGTCATAGTAGATCAATCAGGCCACCCGAAAGATGAAAGGATGACTGTTCAGAGCAAAAACATCGCGTGCCGAATATTTAAGATTTGTCATGGTACTTAAGAGCTATGGATATGTATATGTCACCCTACACAGGCCCCCTGGGGGGAGTTTTGTTTTAACAGGCAATTCGAGTGAATTCAACCGAACAAACACTGATTATCTGCATGGCCAGGCCGGTATTTTTGTCTTTGCTGCACTAATCAAAATATCTGTTGCCAATAATTGCGGCCACTTGTCCAACTGGATGGGCTAAACGTACCTGTTTCTTTAGAAAATGGCATTTGTAACCTCCACGACAGGTAGTTCTGCGACTTGTGATAACTCGCAAGCAGAAAAGAGGACCATTCGTGAAAGGACAGCGCTTTTGATAAATAATCCTCTTATGAGCGATGTCAAGTTCGTAATCCACGATTCGAGCCCCCAAAGCAAGAAAGGCCGTGAAATCATCTACGCTCACAAGTTTTTGCTGTCGCTTGGCAGCCCTGTGTTTCACGCCATGTTTTATAGCAACATGGCTGACACTAGGGTAGAGATTCCGCTCTCCGACTGCGATCCTAGGAGTTTCGTCGAGTTCCTTCGGTATTTGTACTCGGATGAAGTGCACTTGACCTCTGGGAACGTGTTCGAGCTGTTGTCTTTGGCAAAGAAATACATCGTGCCTTTTCTGGCGGAAAACTGTTGCCGTTTCTTGGAAGCGGAGTTGAGAGAAAACAACGTTTTCAGGATCCTGGAGCACGCCAGGTTATTCTCTGAAACGCATCTCGAGCAACGCTGCTGGAAGCTTTTGGAGGCCAAGACAAGTGCATGTCTGCAATCCGACGGTCTACTCTGGATTGGTCACGACACCCTGTCATCGCTTCTTAAGAGAGATTCCCTAACTTTGGTGGACGGGGAGAGCGCCGTTTTTAAAGCTGCAAAGAGGTGGGCGGCTGCCAATTGTAAGGCGCGAGGTTTCGACCCTACAGGTGAGAAGATGAGACGAGTTCTCAGGGAAGCAGTCTATTTGATCCGATTTCCTATGATGCCTCCTCGGCTGTTTGGCGAAATCGTAGTGCCAACAGGAATTCTTACCGAAGAAGAGGTCTTACAAGTCTATCTGTTCCATAAACAGGGAGCCGTAGCTGATCCTGACATGAAGTTTTCATCCATTCCTCGCGGACCGCTCCTTCAATCCCAGACCTCAAAGACCGAGTTGTCACGTTGCTATAGATACAGAGAAAACCAGACGTTCCCCAGTTCAGAAAGTTTCACCTCGGTGTCTGAAAGTCTGAAGTTTTCAACAAGTAAGGAAGTCTACTTCGCGGGAGTTCGCCTTTACGCTCACAAAGACGTAGGAAAGTACTTCTCAGTGCAGATCAGGGTAGTAAGATGTCATGGACTAAAAGAGGAGGTAGCGGGCGTCCGCGGAACATTTACTGTGGGGAGACCCCGAGGGCAGCTGAGCAATAGACTGGGATTTGATGTACTAGTCCCCGAGCCTTTTCTCGTTTCTAGAGAAGCTCAGTTCAATGTCAAGGTCACAATAGTTGGAAACGACGAGGCAAGAGCCTCTCCGAACAGAGGCATTCCGATGAATTTTGTCAAGTGTGAAGGAATTGAATTCAAGTTTGAGGGCCTATCGAGACAAATACTGGAAATATTGTTTTATCCCTCGGACTGACTCTTTTCCCAGTTGTAGCCTTCGAGCCTGTAAATGAAATCCATTAAACAGCTATGGTGTCGTTTGTAATAAAGTAAAAAGTGTGTTGTTGTTTAGTGACGGGAAGGTGCAAAGGCCATTTTTGGGATTGAAATTAGCAATTTGGGCCTTTTTTCGGGTTAGAAATTTTGTGGTGGACTTATTTTAGGTAAGAAACTGTAAACTGACCTTATTACATTTTGCATCCTCCAAAAATATTGAAACTATGCTCATAGTTCAGTCATGCAACTGAGCTAATTAAAATTTGTTTAGAGGTCACCAAGACTAATTGGAAGGTTCATTTGTTTCTGTACATTAACGGGCCTACTCATGCAGGATAAAGTCAACTTCCCCTCTCTTTATTTAAAGTTTGATTTCGGTGGCCATACCATAGCAAAATATTATCGTTTTCGATCATTTCGGTAGTTAAGTAATAGTCCGTCCATTTCATTATCTTGTCAAGCAAAGAATCCTCCAGAATGCTAGTTTTTGTTTTTGTGTTCGTTTTCGCTATCGAGATCCGTTTACCTTTTATCAGTTCAGAAGTAGGTGAGTTGCCGATCCATTTTTCAATACTGATAACAATAGTTTAGTAAAAGAGAAACAGAAATCTTTCCCTGGTCAGAAAAGAGTGTAGACCACACCTCTACATTTTTTGTAATATAAAAGGGGGTAAATTTTTCAGAGAAACCTACTCAGAAAGCTAAAATAAAAGCTCATTTCCGAATGCTAAAATGTGACATTACAGGCGAATAACGGGAATGGTGTTTAAGGCTTGCGAGCATTTAAAACCTTTTCAGCAAATTCAAGAGTCGGACACTGAGTCGGATAGTGGTTCGATTGGGCACCGGTCGGTACCTCAACAGGAAGGGACTAGCAAGTGAGCCACTAAGGGGCTGTTTACATGGAGAGAGGAAGATCCTAGCGCTAGGAAGATCCTAGAAGGCATGTAAACTAAACGAAAAGTTGTTTCGCCTTCTAGGATCTTCCTTCCTCCATGTAAACAGCCCCTAAGAGGTCTAAGGCAAGTGGACGGATGAGGAGCGTGCGTAGTAACACTTAAAGTGGTACTACGATCAAAAAATCACTTTCATTTTTTCTTCGGATTTCGAAACGTTGTTTACCAAACACTCCCCAGGCGAAATTTTAAGCCTTAATTTCGAGAAGAAGACCGTTTATTTAAACTTCAATAATGACGTCATTCACTCAAGAGCTTTAGAATGCAGCGCGTGTGAAACTGCCTTATTTAGTATGCAGCACGGGAGTTTTGAGCTTTCAGACTCTCAAACTCGTGTTTTGCATAATTTGTAAGCTGTGTTCACACACCACATTCTACAGCTCTTGAGTGAATAGCGTCATTGAATCCTTTCTGGTATAATAGTGGCGGACCATTAAAACGGTCTGTCTGAAAGAGTCTGAAAGCTCAAAACTCCCGTGCTGCATACTCAGTTTCACACGCGCTGCATTCTAAAGCTCTTGAGTGAATGACGTCATTATTGTAGTTTAAATAAACGGTCTTCTTCTCAAAATTAAGGCGTAAAATTTCGCTTGGGGAGTGTTTAGTGAACATAGTTTCGAAATCCGAAGAAAAAAATAGAAATGATTTTTTGATCGTAGTAGCACTTTAAATGGTTGCTTTGTGAAATTTTAGCGGTGGTTATTGCAATAAAGAAACTGAAGGCCACGGCGCACAGGACAATTTTCTCGTTTCCGGTCAGATTATAACAATGAAAATGGCAAACCTAGCATCGCCCTGACGATTTTGACTACATTTTGGCAAAGCAAGTGACACAGGCCTGTCAGTGCACTTTAGACTGCAACACAATCCATACTTTTGTGTGTGTGTTTGTCTGACATATTGTACTCCTTGTGAATTCAATTACTTCCTGATGTTTTCGGTGTTCACCCTATGCCAGGCAAGCCTCGTCCATAAAAATTCAGAGAATTCAGTTTTGGTTCACGTCATTCTTAACAATAGGCTGTTTGACAGGATTTCTTTACCTAAGCTCGACACTGCTACTTGGGTCTAAATTTTTCTTGTCTTTTTTTGTCGTTATTGTTTGTTGTTTTCTTTTGTCTGGCCAAATACTATACATACAACAAATCGGCTTAATGAGCACTTTTGGCTGTTTCAAGGGACACCTAAGAATATTCACACTTCGTGTTATTTAAAGATGCACTTGGCAGCTGAAACATAACTGAATATGCCATGTCTTTTCGTGAATTAAAGTAAAACAGCTACATTTACAATTTTCAGTCTTCTTTAGGGTGTATACAAGTTGTTATCATTTTTGCTAATATTCTATTTAAAGTTACAACAATGTCGTGACACATTGCTGCGCCCAACACTCAAGAAAGCACCTTCCTTTCTCGGCTATGCAGATCTGATTACAGGTCTGGACAGACGGATGGCACTTTAAATGACATCCCCATCCAAAGCACTTTTGTGTGCATGTATCTGCATCGCACTCCATCAAGCCACAATCGTCCCCATTGCAAACCTGCACACATTCTCTTGCATTGCATGATGCCGTGTAGCACTTCTTGCCAGAGCAGTCTTGATGGCAAATGTCCGAACCTGTGCAATTCAAATAGCAGAAGCCATCGTCGCAAGTCTGGTTGGAGATTTGTAATGGGTTGGAAGGCCTGTTGGCCAAAGCACAACCAACTTTTGATGCACACGTTTGGACGCACGTGTCATCCTCAATGTCGTCGCAAGTCGCTTTTGTTGTTATCCCAGGAGGCAGGTAAACCGAGTGCCTGCACTGTCCGCCGAAGCATCTGGGGCTGCAATTCTCACCTTCACATGACGTCAAACAGCCTCCCCCAATGCAAGTCTGATAACAGAGTTTTGAGCTCGAGGATAAACAGCCCATCTTGCAATGTCCTCCCCTGCAAATCTGAGTGCAGATCCTTGAGTAGCATTCCATATGGCATCCTCCAGCTACACATTCTTGAATGCAAACGTCCGAGGTACAGGTGATAAGCTGACATTGTCTTCCGACGCAAACCTGGCTACATTTTTCTTCTGCGTTGCACCTCATGTTGCAGTTGCCTCCGTAGCAGGCCTGACTTTGCATTGAGTAATTCGAAACGGTCTCGAGTTCACAGTCCCCATTCATGCAGTGCTGGTAACAAATATTCTGCCTGTTAGCTATTCCTTGATTGCAAGTTGAAACGACAGCCAAAGCAGTTACATTTTCAGGCTGAGAGCGGCTAAAGCACTTACTTTTCCGACAGGAACGCGAACACACTTTTCCCTCACAGAGCATCGTGCATCTCCCTGATTCGCATGACTGCTGGCAATATTGCACTCCTGGCGGACAACGCATTTTGCAACTTCCTCGACTGCATTTCTGGATGCAACGCTTGGCATTCTCAGGACACTTCATTTCACATCCACCAACTTCACACGTTTGAGTGCACTCCTGCGAAGTGCACACCATGTTGCAGCGCCCACGGATGCAATATTGGTCGCAACTCTTTGCATTACAGCTGAGAGACTCGCAGAGGCTGCCAAAACATTGCTGCTTGGATGCTTCTGGAGAGGAACATGTAAGATTGCAGTTTCCAGCGTTGCAGATCTGCTGGCATTGCTTGAATATCTTTCCAGTCACGGAGCAGGTCATGCTTTGTTTTCTTGTAAGTGAATACTGATAGCACGTCCTATTCTGTCTCAGGAAGCAGTGTCTTTCATCAATAATGGCTGCAGTATAATTCACAACAGCGACAAGAACGACAATGAGAAGCAGCACTTGCAGTGACCTCATTGTGATTAATTTTCTAAGAAAAAACACAAACAAAGCTCATTAATTTCTTTTCAAACAAAATAAAATAATTTGCCATACGACAACTCGGGCTGCATGGCGTTGAAAATATCTTCAGTAATTTTCGACGTCTTACAAAAGGTTAAATGGTGGGAGGGCGTTTCCTTGCGTACCCGATACCCGCCGGTATGCGAAATTTTACAAGCAGACTAGATCTACCCCTTGAACATAGCACGCACTACCGTCGATTGTCAGAGAATAAATTTCATCAACATCTATTCTTCGTTTACGAACGGGAGAATTGATCACGTAACGTAGTCCTTTTCATACGCAGCAAGACACTTCGTTGAGGCCCATCGGGTTTTTTGTCAACTTGTCCGCAAACATTTAACCTTAGAAGTCATCTGCTGGAAGAAAATTTAGTGGCGAACAATTGAGACAATTAATAGAGCAATATAGTGTTCTCGGAGCCAACGGCACTCATTAAGTTTCCGGGTCAACTGTCAGCCAATAGTCACGATAGAAGCATTGTATTGTTGACGATTTAACCACTTCGAATTGACGATTCAGCGCAACAGACTAACGCAAATGTTTAATTTTGATTTTAAGTTGCACTGATTAAGAACAAACTACTTTTTCAGGTTTTTATAATCGTCTACCACAACTCGCCTCATTCGAATCGGATTCAGCCACCTTAGCAGATGTCTTCATCGTCAAACCTGATTGCCAACCTATATAAATTAAAGTTTACAAAAAAGAGCTTATTGTATCGCATTGTATTTTTGCAGTAATGCCTGTATTTCGTAGGACAAATGTATGTAGGTAATAGTTTTGTATATGTACGCATATTTTCTTTTCCATTTTTGCCTTTTTTTCCTTTTTTATTTACAGAAGGCCACCATGATTTCTTGAATGATTTTTCACCCTCTTGTGTGCTAATTTATTTCAAAGAACGTAAAAACGTATCTTCTAGAGTATTTAATATATAATCAATCCATTTGTCTTCACTGTATTCTTTTACAATGTAATTATGTAAATTTTTAAGTAATGAATGTATTAAGAATGACTGCTGATATGCGTTATCTTTAAAAAACCAATTGAAACGACTATATACTGACAAGACAGGCACAGACCGAGCCTTTACCGGAGGTTGCAAATATATATTTTTTATAAACAGTTTAACCGTCTGACTGTGTCTTTGACTGCTTGTCTCACTTCTTTGATCTTCCAGCAGTAAAGAATCGGGTTTAGAGACGAGTTTAAGTAGAGGAGAGTTATTGTAGATAGCCAAACAGCATCCGCACTCACACCACGCCATCCAATGATCTCTGTTATTACAACAAAGATAAGAAACGGAACATAGCAAGCAACCAGTGCTAGCTGCGCCCAGAGAATGCTTGAAACTGTCTTCTTGTATCGCGGTACGTTCAGTGGAATTCCTCCTGCATTCGGTCGATCTTGCTCATTGTGACTTTCTACTTTAGCTTGGCGTTGTCGTAGTGTAAGGAAGATCTTCTTGTAAGAGAAGATTGAGATGAATAGAGAAAGTATTCCTGAAACTATGGCTGCAGTGTAGGCGATACGATGGCTCCAAAAAGAGTAAATGAACCCACCAGAAACACCAACTAACCAGAAACAGAATATAACTGCACGAACTCGCCTTAAAGTTGCAACATGCCTGTATCTTAGCCCTAACTGCAGGGCAAGGAGTCTATCGATACTTATGGCGGTTGATGTGAAAATG
>Ga0126336_10002099_pt1 | contig 11123 bp, 6 predicted proteins | sample SidCmetagenome_FD_92530 | JGI IMG/M metagenome (GOLD analysis project Ga0126336, IMG submission 92530) | Coral microbial communities from El Islote,Puerto Morelos, Mexico - Siderastrea C C metagenome | ecosystem: Host-associated > Invertebrates > Cnidaria > Coral | place: El Islote,Puerto...
GAAAGCCTGAAAAAATCAGGCTTGCCGGGATTCGAACCCTGACCTCTGCGATACCGGTGCAGCGCTCTAACCAATTGAGCTAACAAGCCAACTGGGAGCTGGTCATTAAATTGGTTCATAATACACCCGGGAAAGATGAAGATGAAATTATAAATATATGAGATTCATATATTTGAACTTTCGCAACTGCATAAGTTGCATTAACAACTGCGAGGATCTTCTTTAAATTTATTTCTCCATTCCGCAGTTCAAATATATGAATCTCATATATTTATAATTTCAACAAAAAGAAGGCAGCTTTTTTTCAGAAACTGACCAATGAAGTTGAAGGATTTAAACAATACATCTCTAATTAAATTTGAAACCATGTAATTCTGTGGACCTTTCGGGAAATAGGCTTATCTTTTCGTCGGTTAACTTCAGTAGTGATATTTGAACATTTTCAAACAATGCAGTGTCGACTCGACATGGTTGAAGTCGTGCAGATTATTTGCACACATCATGTGAGCTATAAGCTTACAGTATTGTAAATGTTTCCAAAATGGCTTTTGCCTAAGAAATAAAAGTAAGACTGGATTGAGATGGCGGCATTTGCAGCAATTGCCGGTTTTCACTGTCACGCCATCAAAAAATAAATTCAAAGCCATTCAATATCAGAAGCTAAGAATTTCAAATGTTACAAAAGATTAAAAATAAACAATTTCTCCAAGTCTTAGGTCTGTGCGGTACACCGTTCTTGAGTTATTTGCCGAAATGTTCCACGGAAATTCAGTATGCGATGCCATATTGGTGTCCTTCCGAGGGGCACCAACATGGCGGCCGGAAATCAATGAAAACATCTGGAACTCGCTTTTGCTATGAAAACGATTACTTCTCCCACGTGAGGAAGTTTACATAAACATAATCACCTCTCCTAATACTTGAAGTGTTCAAACTGCCAAAACTCTTAAGAAAAGACCTTTTTTGAAACGAGACAGCTTTGTCACGGCGCCATCTTAATGTCATGCACTGGGTGCAATTTTGAAAATTCAAGAAGCAGTATTTTAAACACAAAGGATGATACCGGGCTGGAAACGTGGGAAAAGATATATTTTTAGGTGTTCTTACACCTGGTGATGATAAAAAGTTAGCGGCCTAGCGAGTTTTGATTATAGAATTTTATGACGTCATGTGCAAACCAACATCAGTCGCTTACATTCTCAGCTATTACGAGATTACGTTTCAGACTTGCACCACGCTGAAATGGAACTAAAAGCTCCCATAAAGGGTTTGGAGAAGAAGGAAGTGGAAGCTAAAAGTGATTTGGAAACTTTCAATTATGGAAGGCAGAGGCCAAATTTCCTTGTGGTAATGAGACCGTGGTTGTGAAAGGTCTATAGAATCCAGAATCAGTACATCAACGATGAGAACTCATTGATTCAAAAAGCACTTAGTGAATAAAGAAATTTGGGAACTTCCGTTTATTATTGAATGATTAAAGCGGGAAATGTCGATATTTATTTTTAAAAGTGTGTTTGTTTATACTCGCTGCACTGAGCGTATGCTTCTCAGAAAAGGTTTGTTCTGCAAACAAAATCAGGCATTAGCTGTACTGCTGAAGCAACAGTATTGTTAAAGGTTTGCTTATCGGCAGAAAATTTAATTGCGAACTGGGACATCTAGTAACCGATCATTTCCTGAGTGGCAGAGGTCACAGTGCCATTTTTTTCAAACATGTATTGTCTGGATGCTTCCACGCCATTGGTCGTTTATGAAAAAACGTTGCTATCTTCTGTTCTGTAATTCGTCAATTTCCTTCCAACTGGCCCAGTTCAAGTAGCCGCACAGTAATGGTAAGAAATACCTTGTGAAATATCGTTTTTCGACTGCAACAAGCTTCAATTAGTGAAATTTCCCTTACCGGCCTCAAATAAACAAAACTAACACAGAGCAACAGACTGAAGTATTGTGCTAGTATTTTGGAATGTTTTATTTCATTTTCAAATCTTTACAACCAATTTGATAACCATCACGGCGAATAAAATGCACAGTCCACTAAGCAAACAGAAGATATTATACCTGTGGTTAGACAGTCACAAGTGCTGGAATTATCTACATTGTGAGCTCGGGATATCACTTTTGCATAAGAACTTGTTTTCATGTGCCTATGCGAGTGCTGCATACTTGGTTTCAAATTTTTTGGTAGTTACTTTATGTAGAAGCTTCCGAAACTTGAAGAAGTCAGCAATGTTTGATTCATTTGCTTGAAGACAATCTGAAAATATTTTATTTCAGTGTATTTGCACGAGTTTCTGGAGAAAAGAATGATATATTGTTATGTCCAGAAATGCTTGTAACAATAATTGACAAATTTGACAATAGCTTATATGTTTAAGGAAAGTGTTGAAGTTGGCAAAACTGGATGGAAATTAACTTTTTTCCAAGGCGTTTGACGAAATTCAATTAGTTTTTCAAAGTGAGTTGGCTCCAAGGGCTCAATGAAAGCACAAGACGACTGAATTTAGTGAAAATGGCAGATTTGATGAAATTTTGATGAAGGTTTTGAGAAAAATCCTCAAGTTCATGCAAAGAAATAGGTAAGGACGGTATGACAAGAAGACAAACTTGCAAAAACCATATTTGAGGAAGTGAAGCAAATCAGTGGAAATAAGTTGCCAGATGGGCTCAAGGAAAAGGCTGATTTAACTAAATTTTACCAGTGGTTTTGATTTAACTTAAATGCAAACGAGTTGTCTAATTCTGGTGAAACTGGCAGATTTTGACAAGAATGGCACATTTGGCAAAATTGCATAACTGATGAAATTATTTTCACCAATGGTTTGACGAAATTCAATGAGTAGTCATGTAGTTGGGTTGGCTAGGCCCGCCAAAACAAAAGATTTGACAAAAATTGTAAAATTAGCAAAAAAAACCGGCAAAATTGGACTAGATTTCACTAAGTGAAACATTGATGAATTTCAAAGTAAATTGGCTGGCAAAAGGGGTTCAATAACAATGTTGGATTTGAAAAAAAATGACAATAGAAATATCGATAAAATTCTGTCAAATTCTCTAAACTCATAGCCTCCCACGCAGTCGTTTTTACGAGACTCGTATTTCCCTTCCCCACCAACAAACGCCTGCTTACCCGAGATCAACATTCCTTTCCCATTGTTTTATTCGCGTGGATATCCGACCAATCAACAGTGAGGTATTGTCTTACAATGACCAATCAGAATAAACGTTGTAAATTTCCCACGAATTCTTCATGAGAGATGCGGGCGCTATGAAGTTGGAATATAGCACTTATTTCACTTATAGCATGGCACGTGACAATGGCTGAAACACCGAAAAAATTATTAAATGTGAATACAAGTGCTTTTTGTGCGACACTTTGACCTAGTCATCTGCTGGGAGGGTTAGAATTTTCAGCAAAAGTGCAGTTGATCTTCCTCGCTTGATCAAGACGGCAATCTGTGAAAATATCAGCAAATATCACAACTCTGGATCCAAACTATTTATTTGCAACGCTAAATGCTTCAAGACACTTCAGCAACTAGAAAAAGCAAAGAAGAGTTTGGAAAGCATCAAAGAGGAGATCTGTGGGATTTACCAATCCATAAATTGAAAGGAAAAACGGCAAAGAGCCAATCAAGTTGTTGTCTGAGATCGGAGTCGAAAACATCACACATTTGACAACAACAAAGCGAGCTTCAGCAGCGAAATCACTCAAGTTTACTGACTCATCGACAACTTCAACCACTGCCGAATACGTCGCTGCCACTTGTGCTTCTTATAGTCGTCCAGCTGTATTTTTCGGAAATCCTTTGGCATGGACATTGCCACAGTACTCGGATGCTCCACTCTCCACGTCAACTCGTGTCCACACGAAGATATCGCTTTTTCCCTTCACAAATTCGGAGATAGCTTTCATCTGGAATGTATTTAATCCAGAAATCGTGAACTTTGAGCTAACAGTTCTATCTAGATCATTCGTCTCCGCCATGCTGTTTTATCTTATTCATCTCCATTCTCGCGTCCTGCGGTCAAGGTCAACCTACCGGACGTGAGTAGGTTCAATGTGATTGGCTAAGCGGTGGAAAGGAATGTTGATCTCGGGTATGCTGGCGTTTGTGGGGGGGAGTGAAATACGACTCTCCTAAAAACGACTGTGTGAGACGCTACTAAACTCACAGCTTCTTGCATTTCTGGACACAAACAAGAATAGCTAATGTTCAATTATTCGCCCTGATTATTTTTTCAAGTTCTTAAGCAAGCTTTTCAATAATTGATTTTCAATAATTAATTATTATACGTTCTAATCATAAAGTAAGTTCGCTGACAGCGTTTTTTGCTATAAATTAAGCAATTATCTGGGAAGAAGGAACTTTCAACTTGTGACAGTCTAGCTTGGGTAAACCCTCATGTTGGACTAGCAGGGAATCCTACCTGATTGATTGGTTCAGTTAAAATCAAGAATCAACTTTAAGGCACTGAATTCAATTTGTTTTCATCTTGCTAATGAAACTACAGGGTAAAACACCAGTCATTGCATTTTTCCCTACACAAGTTAAGAGTCATCGTATTGCAACTGAGAAACGATTTTGTTGACTAACGGACTTGATTACCACGCAGGGCACGGTGTGAGAATTTGGTCTTAGGTCTTTGAGGTCTTACTGTGTGAATCAAGTTGCGTAGCTACCAATTAGATCTGCTATGAAACCACGACAGACAAGTGGCTGGTGATGAAACCGCAGTTTGATTTTTTCCGTGGAGAAAGTTCATTGTGGCCTGTAGTCTTTCCTTGTAAGCGAAGTGGAAATTTTGAGTGATTTTAAAAGAGAGCTTCAGAACTGCAAATCTTAACCTTCTTCTAATGCAACGGCTTCAAACTAGACAGAGAGAAACATCTGTTGAGGTTTGAAACCGTTGAGGTTAGAAGCAACTTAGGTTTGCAGTTTTGAACCTCTTTTTAATTGCTCAAATTTCCACTTTGCTAACAAAGAAGGAAGAAAGATATACTGATTATGAAGAGATTTCACGGCCATAGCGAACTGTTTCCACAGAAAAAGCCAATTGGTTTGCCGTTTCTTTGTTTGTCGTGCGGTTTCATTTCACATCTAATTGGTAACTACACAATTGGGAGTGTCATAATCAAACCAGTGTTCAGTTTTTTGATTCACACAGTAAACATAGTCTGAATCTGCCATTAATTTGTGACTTGTACCATGTGTATCAGATACTCCTTAGATAAAAGTTTTGCAAGTTCCTTTAAGATTATGTAAGTTTAAGTACTAGTTTAGAATGTTTCATCCTGATGCCTTTTATTTTGTCCTGGATTTTGTTTTTGGGATAATTATTGATTAATTACACTGAAAGCTTTTCTCGAATTTTATCGAGTCATCCAATGTCAGCTAATTTTTTCTGAAAAATCTTTTAAGCCAATTTATTAAATGATTTCACAAAAAATCCGTAAAATAAAAGGCATTAAGGTTTGTTTGCTTTATTTCTAGTTAAATTGTACATGAATAATAATTCTTTCAATGAATTAGCCTTAACTTATTTGTATAAAAAAGTGAAAATAAAATTTTAAATAAAAGTGAGTTTCAAGAAATACTTGCAGTCTGTGTGAGCCTTAGAGTGAAATAAATTAAACGCAAGTCTAATTTGAATAAATCATGCAAGGCAATTAATCATGCATGAGTAATGTCACAAATCATTAATATTCATCATTGACGTCATCGTTAATTGAAATTCATGGTCATACGTCATCATTGATTAACATACATAAATATTCAACAGCATTAGACTCAGATTCAGATTCAAACTTGATTCCGATTCTGAATCCGAATCTGATTCTAAGGCCCTAAGAGGTAGCAAATCTGAATCTGAGTCTAACGCCAATGAATATTTATGTATCTTACCGTTGATGACGTCACACTTATGTATATTAATAAATTATGACGTCATTGATGAATATTTATGAGTTGTGACGTCGCTCATACATGATTTATTACTCCAATATTTAATTTATTCAAACACGTTATAACTGCAAAAAACACTGAATTTTGATGCTCAAAAAGTTTATTGAAGAGAACTCTTTTTAAAGTATTTCAACAATTTTTTACCTTTTATAAGTACAATTTTAAGGTTCTAATTGAGAGTTTTCAAATAACATTTTAACAGGATAATCAGCAATATTAAAAGGAAACAACAAAAACATTTTTGCTTTTGGCACTACTGATTTTCCGGTTTAAACGTTAAGGTTATACTTAAAATGATTACTTCTAACAAATACAAATAATCCCAAGATTGCTGGTGTCAAAAAGAACTTCCTCTCCAGATCACTTTTCCCTATTTACAGCTGATTTCACTGCTGTGAAGACCCGGATTTCTCAAGCATGATTTACCGGCTATGATTTCCCCTTTCTAATTCTCTCATGACCACAAAGCAGTTAAAGAAATTAGCAGTTATTCTGATTGTTCATATCTCAGCAAGTTAGTATTTCTTCTGTAAACTCATTTCATGCACAAATTTCCAGAATTATTTCGTGACCATGGCTGAATCATAATTCGCCATGGTCGCGAAATAATTCTCAAAAATTTTTGCAAGAAATAAATTAACACAAGAAATATTAACTTCCTGAGATATAAACAATTACAGAAAGCAAAGGATTTGCTAATTTCCTTCATCACTTTGTGATTAACGAGAGAATTAAAGACGTGCCAATCATAGCCTGTAAATCATGCTTGAAACACCAGGGTCAAAACAGCTGTGGAATTAGCTGTAAAGCTTTCAAAATTTCAAGTCTCAAGTAGAGTTCTCATTATTTGCAGTACATGTGGGCTTGTCATCTGCAACTGCATGTACACTACAACGAAATCTGCCCTAAGTTTCTTAACAGAAAGCTATGTTAAGTAAGTATATGTTGGCTGCCCAGAAATCAAAACGGCCTTTTTGAGCCACCTAGCCACCTGCAATTTATGAAAACGCTACTTAAGGAAGCTTAAAATAAGATTTGTTTCCCACATCCTAAACGTTAGTTTACACACCAGATATGTTTGCCCAATATTACCGCAGCACAAATGTTTTGGGTTGGTATCAAAAATTGAATCGCAGATTTAGGGTGTAGTTTGATATCTAATTCTATGAATTAACATTGGCCTGGTGGCTTTTTTGAGAATGTTGGCCTGACTTGATAAAACTATGTTGCATTAATCAGGCCGATTGTCACTTTCACAAATCAGCAGTGAATTGGAGGGGCGGTGAATGGTAAATTCCAGATGTTGCAATACAGTGAGACGATCGTTTTCTTCTGCAAAACCAAGACCCTTTGAATTTTTAAATTGCGAGACCAAACCCTCAGAGTTTTCTAATTGGGAGCCCAAATCTTTTTAGGACTTAAAAACTCGAACCGAGACTTAAAGATCAGCGGGCATTTGAAGATGTTCCCTAAGCAAATCAGAGTTTCGAGATTCATTTTACAGCTTTCCAAAAAGTCAAGTGTCTTGGCGTTTTTGCAAAAAGATCAATATCCTGAGACAGCTAGGTCAAAAAACAAATGAGACTGCGAGGTGCAAACAATCACTTCAATTCAACTGAAATTTTACGAGACCCTAACGTTTGGTAAGAACATTTGCCACTCCCAACTGCGTGTCTAAATACACGTACGTTTCTCATTTCAATACTATCGGGCAGACAAATCGCACTGACATACCGTAGTGTGTAAACCCGCCTTAAATTCTCGTCATTTGACAATATAAGTTAAACCGTCAACATTAACCCTTTAATCCCCAGTCAATAGTGATCGGCATCAAATTTCTCCTCATATTAGTGTATATGAACTTACACAGGTCACAAGAATTAAGGAATTGATCACCAATGATGAATTGCCTTGATCTTCTGACAAGTTCTTCCAACAAGTACTCAACAAAATGTAAGACAACGAGTAAGGAGAATTACTCTAATGACGCTGGGGCTTAAAGGGTTAAAAGTGCGTTCTTTTGGTACTATTATAGAAATCAATATGAATACCCGAAATAACCAACAATCTTGTTCTTCTTTCTAAATGAACAAGATTAATACGGAATACCGGTTTTCTTAGGGCAGATAGGACTACGTTCTTTTGCAGAAATTTTTTATTTACTGTGATCGATTAACCAGTATAGCATCAAAAGAACGCTAAGAATGTTATGTTAAGCTAAAACTAGGTTAAGAAAGTGTGTTGTCGATCTCTGTTTAAAATTTCTAAAAACTGTTGAATAGCTGAGTGGAAATTGGGCATAATGAACGATTTTGTAAATCTCTGTGTCGTTTATAAATGCCTTTCTTAGCGATGCTGCCTTAATTTATTAATTTTTTGCATTAACTCGTTTCTTGCTTTTTTCTCAGGTCATTAATTAAGTAGCATTAGCCAAGACTTCATGCTTTGAAAATCTTGCCATTCCTAATGGCTGCTTACACGCGCGCTTATGACGCAATTTCCGTAGCGATTTTTGCAACCATTCTAGTGCAGTTTTAAATTACGCGTGTAAACTAGGGTTGATTTTAAGTGCAATTTGACGGCTATTTCACTCAAAACACCAATTTGGTTTTCTACCCGCGAATAATTATTTTCTGAGCTTGGGCAAACTAGAAAATCTCTATGCTTACAACACTTTCAAACAGCTGTGGTTTGATCCAGCAGTCAAAACCTCAAAGGACTGGGACGGAAATTCTAAGGCAAATCTCCCACCACCACGACTATTCGAGTAATTGTTTTGAATTATTTAAGTGGTCCAAACAAAACAATTTGGTTTAATTTGTAGTTGACAACTTTTCCAAGCCAGACCATAGCAAAGAATAGTAAGCTTGATCGCTAACTGACCAGAGTTCTCACGCCACCATGGTGACATGTCACGGATGTTACGAAATGTCACCCTGCCAAGAAATGTGGCCCAAAAAACCATGACAGTTTCAAACCTCTTGCTACCAGGAAGCTCTAAATAATAGGGTTAAAACAAGCTGAAGTCAAGATATTTCTCTCAAACCAGAGGCCAGGCACTTAGCTTATGTCAAAAGCCACTTCTACACGTCCAGGCATGGTTTTGAAACAACTTAATGTTCAGCAGTCCATGATTTTAGCACCTCTCACAGATTTTGGTCATTTTTCAAATTATTGGTGAAATGATCAGGTATGTTGATACAAAATCGAATCAAAAGAATTTTTGTTGATGAATCTATTTTAAAAATGACAACCACACCTGGCTCCCAGGCACATAGACAACGCTCCTAACATAAGCTAAACGCTAGGCACACTGGATTTGGAGAATTAACCCAATTTGAGATAGATTCAACCCTAATATTAAGAGCTTCCTATCGTTAATTTGCATGGAGGTGGCAAGTGATTCGAAACTATCATGGTTTCGGTGGGCATATTTCTCCACAGTGTAACAGCTACACAACATCCGTGACAGCTCGCGTCAGGAACAAGCTAGCAATTCCAAAGTATGCACCAGCTCCAAAAATTTGTCAATTACAAAACAAAATCGGTCTTTTGAATTGCTTGGTAATTCCAAACAAATATCAAACACTCCTGGAAGGTTTGCATGAGAATTTCCATCCAAATTCTGTGATTTCTTGATTGGCAGGTCAAACCAAAACATGGCGATTTTCTAGTATGCACGGGCTCAGAAAATTTGTCAATTTCAAAACCAAAATACTTTTCTGATTACACCGTATTCACATATGGCGGCTGACCTGGGGCGAGTAATTGATTGCAGTGTCAACAGGAAGAAACATACATGTAAAGTTGATCTTTGACCAAAAGATGCTAAATATAAATTGCCAAATGTCTCTCATAGGATCCTTGCTGCAATGCTGACATTCTTTCAGTTTGAGAGTTCCCTGTCGATCTCTTATAGGGTAGGCATGCTTGTATCCCTTTTGTTGTTGTTCTCATCGTAAGAGGTTAACATCCTCACATTTTTCGACTGAAAGTCTGTATATTAACACTGCTTCACTCAGGGTTTGCATATGTCAGCTTCCGCTGACTCGTGTGCACATTTGCGAACCAAATATAAAACAAAATAAAGTCAAATTCTGCACATCATCTGTGCAAACTTAACAGGATTTTAACTCAGCATTCTCACAATTGACGCTTGATTTCAACGTGAGCATTTCTTAAGTGGATTTCAGTATTTTGTGGTCATTCTCTTCAAACTGATACTTCCTCAATTAATTGAACAATTTCCTTTTGAGATTGTATAAAGAGCTGGACGTTTGTATGACAGTAAGGATTGCTTGCATCTCGGTAAACAAATAACTCCCACCATCTTTCAACATTTTGTGACCCATACCTTCACTTCTACAAGGCACGGTTTTTCTGCTCATGTAGTTTGCACATGGTGGCAGCAAAATTATTTTTTGTTTGTCCTATAATGCCTCGTTTTTATGTAAAGGTACCAGGTTTTTTCACGCATCGGCCATTTGTGAGTACGGTGTGTAGCTTGGCAATTCTAAACAAACATGAATACTTGCAGGAGGTTTAAAAGTCTTTCCGTTGAAATTCTTTGAAAATTTTGGACTGCCGCACATTTAGTCTCTATGTCTGGCTGCCAGGCACCTACAAACTGCCTTTGAAAAAACATTATCACAATCAGATTACCGTTAAATCGCCGAGAAAACGTTAGCTTAAATCAGCAGTGGTTGGCCTGCTGATTGGTGGTTTTAAGCTGCACTTAAAATCACCACTAAAATTGCATCCTTGAAAACAAGCATGAATAGCAAAAGTGGTACAAAATCAACAATTGAAAGTCATTACCGCCCTCTTCCACCAAGCATTTCACTCCACTCTTTCCTTTTCCACCAGGCCTTTCAATCTCTGACAAAACAAGTTGAGAGAAATTTAAAAAATACACAAGTATTTCTCCATCTTTTAATAAACAGACAGCCTGCTTTCCCTCCCTGCTTACCCAGTCAACGTTTTCTCAATGTTTTTTAACGTAAGAATATTTCCAGTCAAAGTAATGACTCAATTTAACCATTAACGTCCGTGCCGGCCTGAGCCGGCCTTGATTTTGCACGTGTTCGCTTTTGGCCCCAGCCTCCCCTAGAAAGGCTTTTTTGGTCCCCTTTTGTCCTAGTTGTCTTTGGGAATGTTCAA
>Ga0126336_10002100_pt1 | contig 11123 bp, 9 predicted proteins | sample SidCmetagenome_FD_92530 | JGI IMG/M metagenome (GOLD analysis project Ga0126336, IMG submission 92530) | Coral microbial communities from El Islote,Puerto Morelos, Mexico - Siderastrea C C metagenome | ecosystem: Host-associated > Invertebrates > Cnidaria > Coral | place: El Islote,Puerto...
GGCAAAAGTTTGTGAATATCACGGCAAGAGTTTGTGAACACCACGGCAAAAGTTTGAAAACGCCACGGCAAAAGTTTGAAAACGCCACGGCAAAAGTTTGTTAACACCACGGCTAAAGTTTGTGAACATCACGGCAAGTTGACATAATGTACGCGCTGAAAGTCGATGTTTATTAAATCTTTTAACTCGGCGTGCGAACGGCTATTGTTCATCCTTCGAGAAATAAATCGTTTTCTCGAAGTTCTTTTCTAGTTTGCATATGCGAAAACTTCTTGTTTCTCGATTCTCGATCCTCGATTCTCGCGTCTCGAAACTCGAACGTCTCGACATTCGAGACGCGAGAATCGAGTTTCGAGGATCGAGTCGAGACTGTCAACTTACATTTGACCGGTACTATAGTTAGCGTAGTTTTCGGTTAGAGGGTCAGCTGATATTTTGAGAAAGTCAGTATTTCTGTCAAAAATTTTCACTTAACTTGAGGTGCATCTTATGGACAAATATTTTCCGACATCAACTCTTAAGATCGCAATTTTTCACTATAATTAGGTTATAATAAAAAAGAAGAATTGTTGGTCATTGACTTTTAAGATATCGTTGTTATGCGACATCAACATGATTTTTGCTTCACCGATAGGTCTGTATTTAATTGGCCACACAAGGAGTACCACACAAGCAGTGCACTTGCATGGTGTTTTAGCATTTATCACAAGTTCTGGGGAATCCTCTCTTTCACTCCTAGAAAGGAAATAAAAAGATTTTGGATTTGGAAACTACTAATGCGAGAACATTCTAAAAGAGCAGTTTTAGAAACAACATGTTTTGAGAAAGGAGACCTACCTTCTTCATCCATGCATCCCTTTCACTTTCTGGATTTTCAGTTCTTAAATGCCTTTAAAGATGACTTTCAAGGGGTTTCACTGCTTTTAACGAACAATGAACTGTACTTTAATTTCGTCGGCACCAAAAGTTGGTTTGGAACTGTTCTGCTCTCGCCAAATTCTAGTGACTCAAATCGCATCAGCAGTAAACTTATATGTAAAGGATTATACATACATGTGTGACATTTTCGGCTTTTGTGTATATACGTGTGATATTTCTGGTCTGTACGGAAGTCAAGCTCTTCCTAATAACCTCGTCCCCAGGGCCTTCTCCTCGTTCAAAATTTTGGTCGGTGAAACCCCTGGCCTAGGCTGCCAAAGTGGCTACAAAAATTCGTTAGAATTTCGTCATGCAAACGCGATGAGATGTCTTCGTTTCGTTTGAACAACGGTTTCCGATTGCAGAAAACAAACAGGGCCGCCATACGCTGGAAACAACCTCCGAAAAAGCCATTTCATCATGTGTCACGTGACAAAATACTCCACGATTCTTGGAGTATTTCAGCAGCCTTTGCCAGTAGCTTCTCCGACCGCCATTTTGAACGAGGAGAAGGCCCTGAGGACGAGGTTGTCTTCGTGACTATATCGGAAACAATGCTAACTGAATTGGAAACAGCTAACGAATACCGATTCCGAGCAGTCGGGAAATTGGTTGGTACCGATTCGGATCGTTGGACTCTTGCCCGATATTTGGACGTGTTCTCTTGCTAATGTATGCAAGTGCGTGCACTTGTTTAAGTGCGCTTGCTGACATTGAAACAGATGCTGACCTAAACCTGCTTACTGACATGTTAACACTTGTTTGTTCATTTCTGCACCTAGCCTGTGTGCAGCACAAATTTTTCCTTCGGTTGTTGGAAAAAATATATCTGCATTACGCCGTTGGTAATTGTTTTCCTGGTAATGTCACTTCTCTACAGTGTAGGTTTCAGGGGCTGTGGATTGGTTGGCTTAAATTTGATTTTGACATTCCTGTTATGCAATAACTTCAAACGGTTGGACTCGTTTTCATTTTCTGCTTGACACCTACTTAGTTAACATGTTACTTTTTGAGTTCATTCAGACAACAGATTTTGTAGTTTTTGCTTGTGTTTAGTTTTTTTGAACGTCTCTCTCTTCCAAGCAAAACACTACATTATGTAAGCTGTATCGTCTGGAACTGTCAACTGCAGTGTTCTCCTTATCAGGCGGTAACGGGTAAAATTTACTGCTTGTAGCACCACTTGTGACTGCTTGAAATGACATATTAAACGATTTAAGGCCTGATTTAGAAATACTCTGGAACAGATTTGGTAATAACAATTATAATAGTCTTATCTTCTTGACCTTACTCCTTACATTTCTACATTCCTAAGACGTTAAGCAGATCTTTTTCACTTTTCTCCGTACATGTATGTTAATTTTTAATAGTAAGTTTCTAAGGTATAAGTCTTCTTGACTCTTTCTGTTTTTCAGTACGTTTGTCAGATGAGTGCTAGTCTTATCTTCTTGACTTTCCTCCGTATGTTTTAACGTAAAAAAAATTAGACGTTTTATGTTCTTGACATTTATTTGTCTGTATGTTGAGTATATTTGTACGCTGCTGTTGGTATTGAGCTTACATGGATCTTCTCCTTAAAGTTTATTTGTGCCTTCAAAAGTTGCTGAAGTCTTAACGTCATGGCGTTCCTCCGTACGTTATTGCATTCATAAGTTGCTGTACATGTAAGCCTTTTCATCTTGACGTGCCTCTGTACTTTAATATGTTCCTTGAAACAGGAATCACAAAATTAATGTCCAGCGTTTGGAAGCACTTTTGAGGTGCGTGTGAGCCTAGTGCCATGAGCAATATTCTGGTTCTCTTGATGATACTTCCACTCCACGGTAAAAAGGATTCTCAGCAGAGCAGCTTTACCCAGGTGGAAATCTTATCAAGATTTTTATTAAGTTTTTACCAAGATTATTATTAAGATTCTTAATTAAGAATCGTACAAGAACCTGACAATCTGTCACAAGATTCTTACAAGATCTTACAGCTGATTTCGCTGTTATGTGTTAAATACCCAGGTATTTCAAACGTGATTCATCGGCTATGATTTACCCATTGTCAGAAGGAGATGCTGGAAATTAGCACACTGTCTGCTTTTTACGCTTTTTTATATCTCAAAAAGTTATTATTTTTTCTGTAAACTCATTTCATGCGCAAATTTTCAGGATTACTTTGTGACCATGGGTGAATCTTAACTTCGCGAGATATGAAAAAAATGTTATAATCATGATGAACCAGAAGATCTGCAAATAAATATTCACACAGGGGGCCCTCGCATCAAATGAATGGACATAAATAAAAGATTGAAGTTTGCTTGCCTTTGTTACAAGTTCGTTTGTTTGATCGGGGATGGCGACCATTTTGAATAATTCCGGCGCAGTCATCTTTTTGAGGTCTGGGACCGAGAAACGTTCGAAAACCGTTCGTAAACTCTAAGAAATAGACAAGGGATGAAACTGGAAGGAGAGCTTTCGAATATCGTCGAATGACATAGCTAAATCTCCCTCAAAATTTCACGAAAACGGGTTTGTGGCAAGGTACGGTGTTGCACTTATTATCTGCGGGCGAATTTTGTCAGAATATTTACAAAACAGATGTTTTAATGTTGTTACTTGATTGACAGATCGAAGGCGGAGGAATAAAGTTCGTACGTTCTGATTGGTGCATTTGAAATCTGCAACGTTTTTCGATGTAAGGCACGCTCAATTCTATGTGAGGTGAGAACGTTTTCATTTGTTTCGAAAAAGGACGAAAACCTTTCAGTTTTTGAATGTACACTAACAATTCATCGAACAAGTGAGGAACAAACGATAAAATATCTTGTCCCAGTGGTCAGTTAACGAATTTCAATTCATTATGATTGCCCCCGCCAGTGGCCAAAAGCGCTAATAAGTAACCATGAGGGCTGTAAATATGTTGATTTTTGTGCCTTTTCCCTGATGAGATCAGAATAATCGCTAGTGTAGTTCCCGTTAGCCGTTTTTATAAAAGCATCTCGTCTGGAGCCTGCTTGTAATATAACTTCCGGTCATCTTTCTCAATCTACTTCCGTGACCCCTGATGTTGGTAGACATTCGACAAAAGCAGTCGGGAGTTTCATCCCTTGTCTATCTTGTCTAGAGATAAATCCGGTTCAAATTCCCCACCCTTCCAACACAACGTTCAAATTCCCCCCTACCGGTATGCCCGGGGGGGGGGGATGTTGAAGTTTCGAATTGATCGGCGCATAAGAGCGGCTCTCTGTAAATATCGAGAATCCGGCGACAGGACCAAAATTTCGAATTTCTTTTTATTTTACCAAAAGAACCCCTATAGTGACCTATTTTCGAAAATAACATTTAAAGGTTCGATGTCGCTTTATTTTTCTTATAAATTAAACGTTGAAAAATAGCATTTTTAGTCCGAGGAAGCCTCCGTGACCGACGAAATATAGGGCATTTTCACCATAATCGTGTAGTCGCACTATCACTTATCTCAAGAAGCCTTTGATACAGCTTCTTAACCAACTTTTAAAGTTTCTTTTGAGATAAAATTTCCTTGGAAATGTTTTGTCTTACAAACGTTCTGGGTTTCCACAATATACCTATCTCGACCGCTTCAACGAGATGGAAAATATTGGCAAACTTCGACATGGTCAAATGCGGTCTGGTATAAAAATCCCAGGCACTTAACGAAGTCCAGATTGAAGCAGAACCTTTCTTTTAGTTATTCTGAATTTTGTACTAGCGGCCCGCAAAACTTGTGCTTTTGAGACATTTTACCGTCAAGGCTATTTTGGCGTGACAGCCACTTTGTGTTCAATTGAATGAATAATTAACCATAGAAGTTCTCCAAGTTCGGAAGAAAAAACTCAAGCTGTAGCGAGGAAAAACCTTGAAACGTGTTATTTCAGGTTTGAGAAAACATTTTTTATCTTATAGTTTTCATCCTGTAGCCATCGATTGTTAAGAAAATAACCTGCTACCCAGCGCTTGCAGAGAAAAATAAATTATCGGGACATGTGAAAATGTAGACACTGGTTTACACGCAACGCGTGTCACGTTAAAAATGTTTTATGTATACACTTCGTACAATTAACCAAAAAGAGCAACAATTTGTCGAGGGCATGTGCGATGCAGAAATTTTGTTACCTATCCACTAATGAATAGAGAAGTCAGTTATGAAAATATTTGAAACTATACAGAGACATGTGACATGGAGATTTCAACATTTGACCTTGCGCTGATGATTGCAACGGTGGCCTGGTCTTTTCTTCCCGTTTCAAAATACATACTTATGGAATTATCAAGTGACCAATCGTAATAACGCCACAAGATAAATATGGATAAATGTGGCTTGTTTTAAAAACTTCGCCGCTCTTTGCGAAAATTCTTACAGTTCAGTTTCAAAACACAGTACGTGTACACATACAATTTACTTAGTATACAGTGCATTAGCCCAACTGTCACGAGAATGAAACAACATAAGAAATCCTCCACAATGGACAGTTATGGCAGTTTCAGGATGAAAGCTAACAGAATCTAACTGAGATTTCTGTGGCGTGGCAACAGTCACGTAGAGTGCATACCCGAGGGTCAGGTGACAAGGTTATTCTTGGTAGAAAAGCTAACAACGAGGAGCTAGGGGTGCCATAATTGAATCGCTGCTTCGACACTCCGCCAAACAGAAGCACACAGGTGAAGACAACAACAGGACCAGCTGTATGCATGACCCTTTCATCTACGCTTTTGTAATTGGCCCTCCACACTGTCGCCACCCTGCCCCACTTAGTTGTCACGAGGGCGGTCCACCAATACATGTGCATCTTTTTACTGAATCTTCAATCAAATCAGTGTATGGAGCTTTTCTTTTTATAGGCTCGGACGGCACTTCTAAATTGAGGGCTTCACAAATTTCTCGCAGTGTGTTAACTTTAAGCTTTTTGAGCTTGTCTTCTTTCACCAATGTGCAAACGTCGTAGGTACTATACACTACGGGATGTTGCAAGTCGACGAAGGACAAGACGGAATCTCTAGCACTGGAGAAGTTTTCCTCTTCCTCTGCTGCACGGATGTCTTCCTCTGACGCCAAATTATGGTGTATTTTAGCAGCAAGGCGGGAAAAGAAGGATGACACCTGCTGTGCGGAAAGAAACTCAGAACTCGTAAAAAGTTTTTGTCCATTGACATTCCTTGCGCGCCTCATCTCTTTAGCTACAACGTCGGGATCCATTTTTCGTCCTGTACGCTGACCAATGTCAAACTTGGCCTCTAAGTAATCTTTCTGTTTATCATTGAATCGATAAATTTTCTTGGTACTCCTTAAGGCCAAGCCTTCTTGGAGTTAAGACTTCTAAGTGACACCGTCTGCGTTTGGTGATGTTTGGATAATCGTTGGGATAGATCCTGTCCCCTCTTGCAGGAGGGAAGCATACTGCACTTTAGCAGTGCCCGCAAGCGTTTGCCTTTCCAGAGTTTTGGTGCAGACGTCTAAAGAAAGGTGTCTTTCAAGCGAAGACAGTCGCTGAAAGACACGAACACATCCTTCTTGTGGGCACTAGAAAACGGCAGTTTGGACAGTCTCTCCCTCTTCGGGATCTTCCTGTTCCACTTCTGAAGTTTCGGCTGCACATTCAGAGATCACCCTCAGTCTGCTTCACCCCTTGAAAGTCGCCAGGAGAAAAGGGAACTTTCAGCCAACTTTGAGTAGTCTCGACTGTTGGCAAAACATAAAAAAAGGTTTAGAATTCGCCAATTTTTCTTTTCTTTTTGCCTAGGTCACCCACGTCTCGCGCGTAACCACGCACATTGTCATGTAGTACAAAAGATACTTTATCGGAACGCCGCGTCGGATAAGCAAAAGGAGAAAGCTTAAATGCGGGTGTTGGGAGTAAAAGCCTGGAGAGAAAGGGGGTGCCCATCCATTAAACAAACAAACGGACACTATAATCTGACTGCAAAATGTAAATCTATAAATTGTAGCTCTAATTGCAGACAGTTGACTCAAATGTTTATTTATGATGAGTAATATCCCGCCAACAGGTTTTTGAGTAAGTAAGAGGATAAAAAAGTGATCTTCGCGCTATTCCCTTTTCTAGCCTCTATGTAGCAGACACATCTCTTCGGCGGATAGATTGGTTTGCTTATTTACTGTCCATATCAGAAATTCTATTACAATATTTTATCGAGGAGAAAAAAGGAGATGGCAGCGGCCATTTTAATTTTATCTGATTCCTCATGCATAGAGATATTTTTGCCCCTCCCAATACCATAAGCACGATGTGCCACAACTCCATCTTGAATGCACTGAAAGTTACTCAACTTATTGATTCCAGGAATCTTTTGTCGTACCAACGATAACTTCTCGTCAACGGACTGTACAACGGTGACTCGAACACCGGAAATTCCTCCGTGTGAAAGAAGAGCTTCTCTCATTTCCTCAGCGGTTGTTACATTGTGTCCTTCATTGATGTAGATTCCAATATAGCACTTGCAAGTTGCTGCAAGTCTGTCTGCTGCACCCTTGCCGCCTTGAGGGTCGCTAAAATCGATGTTGGCAGTTTTTACACCAGAAAGTTTCTTCATTTGTGAAAGGACCGAAACTGTATTGGAGCAGTGATAACAGCCCGCATTGTCTTGGCGGGAAAACGCTCTGACGATTTCAGGGTTTTCGGTCTTGAGCGTTTGCAGAACGTGCTGCATTATTAAAACTACCGCGTGGCTGTCTTGCGCACAAGATTGAATAATGTGCACGAAAGCTTGGGACTGAACATTTCCGCTTACACGACGGAACACCACCGAGATGTGCCAGGAAATCCCTCTTATCCCGAGCCAGTCTTCTTGGGATTCTCTGTACATCTGAGGGATAAATTTCATGGCCCAGTCACTGATGATCAATACGCTTTCTTCATTCAGCTCCTTTAGAACATCGACACGTGCTTGATCCTGACGGACCGATCGCAACTGATGGCATTTCCAGGCTTGTATTGCCTGTTCAGCGGTCTGATACAAGTATATAGTCTCCTCGCAGTCTTCCTCTGAGTCAAATTTAGCAACATGGGCAGCTTCCTTGATACCCTTTAGTGTAACATCAAGGGCCTCACATTAATCGCATGTGTCACTGTGAGGGTGGTTGCACTCCATCTTGAAGTCTTTATCTGATTTGTCACTTAGCGCAAACGTTGTACAGTGGTCTGGAACACGGGAATGGTCATTGACATGCACCTAATGTTCGAAAGAATGCAACTGTTAGCCACTCAATCCTTACCCGGCAAGCAGAAGTTTGTTGGTCGCCTTATGTTTTAGGGTGTGAATAAGTAAACCGTATGACTCTTTGAGACCAGATCTCAATCGGTTTGAGGCTGACGCATGCCTTGAATGTTGTTAAGGCCGATTTACACGGTACGATTTTTGCTTACGACTTTTGTAGCGTGCGCTGCCTTGTGTCAGGCAAAGATCATATACAACTCGTCATTCTAACATTTTGATTGTGGCTACGACTGTCGTAGGGTTTTAAAACATGTTTTATAATCTTACGACATTTTTCGTGTTGCGTGCGACTGTCGTAAGGGTGTTGTGTGTTTAATTTACACGGCACGATTCATGTTGTAGGCATGGCGTAAGCATTTCGCATGCGACAAAATTGTACCGTGTAAATCGGCCTGTAGAAAGTGCGCGCGCTGTGATACTCTTGCAATTTCAATGTTTTTGTATGCGAAAGATTTGCATTGTTTTTTTTTTACATTTTCTTATCACTTCTCTCAGTTCGCAAAATTACCAGAAAGACAACACAGAAATTGTTACTTTAAAGCAACGTTTTACTATTCGGAGTTAAAAATAACGCTCAAATAAACTCGGTTCAAATAACGTTTTCATGGAGTTCACAAGTTTTGTTTAGGATGACGTATGAGCGCGCGTAAAAAATACGTAGGAAAGCGAAGTGACAATGCGTATGGCGAATGCTGCCCACGCACGATAGGAAATCGTACGGCTTTGTGCAGAAGTCACTTATTCGCCAACCGGAACACAGGGCCACCAAGACACCTCTGCTACCCGTAAATCCATCCACCCAACTTATCTTTCGCTTGATTTTGCAATTTTCCTAGAGTGCACAAAAACGCCTTTATATTTCTTGCGCAGTGAAATTCAGCGTGCCTTACAAAATAAAACTTCAAGTCAAAGTTAGACTCTAGCTTCCTCTCAGACGCCAATGATAAGGGTTAATAGTAAAGAAAAAATTACCTTATAATCTCCTTTCAAGTACAACTTCCCTGCTTTTAACTGCGCTTGTATCTCCCCTGCCCACTTGTGGCCACCATTCCTTCGGGACGAGATATCCCTAACGATTTCTTCCAGAGTATCAAACGCTCGGGAACCCTCGGCAACCAAATAGTCCAAACCTTGCAGCGACTTACGTACTGATGCACTACATTCTGATAAAATGCGCAGCATAGTTGCTCGGCTGAGCGGTTTGAAATTGCTTTCTGCACAGAACCGCTTGTACTGCAGGACAATTCTACTAGGAATCATGGTGCGGATGACGTTAGGCACTGTCAGAACTTTACCACTGCAGAGCTTCAAGTGTTTCTCTCCAAACGGAAGGTCCTGGACCACGTGAGGATTTGTGATCAAGCTGTTGTCGCTCTACTCTAAAACGAGGATTACTTTGGACTGGGACTGGTGCACCCCGCCCATGCTGAAGACCGTGCAGTTTGGCCATAGAAAAGCGATACTGTGTAAGACCTGGTATGTACTGTGAAATGGAGTTACAGCTTGCTATGCCAGCCATAAAGGACAACACCTACCGGCGAGTATCCCAACTACTTGCCGATTTGTACGCTTCCGCGAGAACCTCAAGGTATGCTGCTTTCGAAGAAAGAGACGTTTGGCTAACCCCAAGCATGTTATTAACATTATTGGAAGTTTGCAACGCTTTCCACAAATCAACAGCATTTTCGGGAGAAACTATCCTGAGGACTGAAGTAACAATTTCTGACGTTTTCTGCAGATACTGTTGCCGCGTTCTTTCACTAATTTTGTCCCATTCCTGCCACATTGCTTTAAGTGGTTGAACCCCGCATTCCTCCTGAAAAATGTTCAGCTTCTGACGCTGACGGTTAACATCTGTAGATGCCTCACCTTGGCCTTCACTGGATGATGACACAGTACTACAAATTTCAGGGGAAAGTAAATAGCTTTCATCTGCAAGACTCATGCTGCTGACTTTCTTTGTTAACTCATCTGAAGACGAACTTGACCCCTCTTCAAGTGCTTGCATCTACAAGAGAAATCATCGCTGGGTTTTAGCTTTGTCCCTCCCATGCGCGGAGCTCGTAATGCAATGAACAAGAACTGCAAAAAAGCGAATTCACTTCCAACTGTGATTTTAAATAAGATTTGCAGTTCATTAATATGCATATGTCAATTAAAGGTATTTTATATGAAAATGATTGTAAAATTGGAAAACATACCTCCAATTTCAATGACTCTTGAATTGTTTCAGTAGGTTCCTCTGTCACAATCGGTTGCACCGGTCTTTCCTGCTGGACCGTAAGTCCTGGAACTCCTGCATCAATGATCATTCTTGAGAGGTGCTCTTTACGTCGCTTGCAAATTTCTAAAAAGGATATGTGCACTATGACTTACAATACAAATCAAAATAGTGAGAACGCCAGTAAAAGGAATTTTCTGTGGACTGAGAATTGAAAACAGGCGGAAGGAATGAGTCGTTGTGAAGGCTTTTATAATAAACCTCTCCAATAAAGCCCCGCACTAAAAAAAAAAATGCAAGGTTATTTCACTTACGTGAGCCCACTGGGATAAGTTTATTTGTTCTGAGGAACACGTATTCGGATTGGGTACTCTTCAAACAGCACGTGCCTTTCGCTGAGGACGATTTATGGGCAGCTATTTCCTCTGGAATGGTACAAGTAGACCTACGAGAACGCCAGCGTATGCCAAACAATTTGCGATGAAGAGGGCATATAGATATTGCCATGTGAGATTCTTCAACTGTAAATATACCTGTTTAAAAACAAAAAATACACAGTTGTTTGTCTTTTCCACTGCTGATCATGACGTCATCGGAGTTTATAATATATTCACTTAAAACAAATCTTACGGAAGATATTGAGTCTTGCACATTACCTGCCCTTGCATGTAGTAGTTTCAATTCAGTATCAACTTTGGAATCATCGCTGACTCTGTAAGCAACTAAGTGATTATAGACATCCTTCAAAC
>Ga0126336_10002101_pt1 | contig 11121 bp, 11 predicted proteins | sample SidCmetagenome_FD_92530 | JGI IMG/M metagenome (GOLD analysis project Ga0126336, IMG submission 92530) | Coral microbial communities from El Islote,Puerto Morelos, Mexico - Siderastrea C C metagenome | ecosystem: Host-associated > Invertebrates > Cnidaria > Coral | place: El Islote,Puerto...
GACACTTGTTTTTTGTGCATGCTTTGCTTTGCAGACCTCCATCTGTTAGCTGGCCTTGCCCAGCAGGTCACTCTTAGTATTTTGGTTGAACCAGGATCTATAGCTAAAGGTTCTGTGTTGGAAATCACCTCTCAGAAGGAAGGAGTGACTTTTGAACCCATCCACTCAGGGGAGGCGGTTATTCAATCCTCAATGGATAAGCAAGACATAAAGACCGCACCATACAACGTACAAGTGCTTGCCGTGCACGGGGATGATGATGTGGCGGATATCTCAGTTGCTATGGTTACACTTCCTGCGGCGGGACCCTATGCTAAGATCGATTTCAAGCTGATTATACACGCACCTTTGGAGAAGCAAAGCGCTCAGGATGAAGTTACTGAATATAAGGTGTGGCTAGCGACTACCCTCTTCAAATAAATCCGCTATTTGCTTGCTCGCGTACCTGCTGGCTTGCATGAATCCTTAGAATGCCTCAGAACAGTTGCTTAGTCGTTGTTATGCTTCCAGTTGTTCAATTTAGACGTAGACTATCCTTCATGTTGAAAAAAAAAATACTGAAAGGGTTTCGAAAGGAAAGGCGATACCGCGTTTGCATAATTGTTTGCCTATCCTTGCATTTGGTACATCTCCACCAAAATCAATATAAGATCAATAATAATAAAGAACAGTAACGAGAACATACGCACCAAGCAAGAATGAGATATGAGCGACGAAACGTCGCTCAAAACAATAACAGAAGTTAATATGAAACTTCTGATGTTCCGCCTGACTACAGTTCTTTTAACTGCTGAATGCGAATCTTATCGGTGTGAAAATCCTGCCCCTTAGATCGTACACTTTAGTACAATGATCTCCAAAAACATTTCCTATTGTAGGGTTGAGTAGCCAGTAGCAATGGCTACGTCCTTAACTTGAAATTGTTTATCCCGTACTCACCCCATAGTTTTTATTTTCGTTGTTGTTCCTTTTTTTCAGCTCATGTTCAGTTGTAAGTGGTTGTCTCCTGTGGTTACCGCTGACCTCTCGTGTTCGTTTCACCGTCCGTTCACCGTCCGTCACGTTCTTCACTCCTCTGAAACAAAGTAAGTGACGGCAGCTGTCTTGTTTGTGTAGCTTACTCTCCGGTATTTTGTGAGGTTTTGCCATTAATTCGTTTAGAAGCATTTTGAAAGTAGATACCATCTTTCATCTTTCTCTTGATCAATGCCCAGGACGCAATCTCGTTCCCAGGGTCCGCGTTCCCCTAGATGAGCTGTATCAGGGAGCAGCTTATCTAGGGCCACGTAGAAAAAACTGTATACAGGTGTATGAGGTGTGGAGTATGGCTCCAGGAAACAAAAGTTCAGTCGGTTAAGCTCCGGGTGTTTGTGCCGCGTGGGGCCTGTGTACGACTTTACCTTTACCGGATTCCACTACTGAATTTTTCTTCCACTTTTTTAAAAATAAATGAGCGACCTGCTTTTGTAGGGATGATCCAAGCGTTTTGGCACTCTTGAGTAAAATGATTCCGCGTTCCCAAGACATCCGTCTGTTTACTTGAACCGTATGAAAGGATTTAGGATTCAGAAAAAATCGAATGTCGTACCCTATAACACAACTGAAGTGATACCGATCGACTTAACCTCTCAATATTTTGAATGTCAAGCTACGGTAATGCTGTTTGCTTTTTTGTTTGTTTCATTGTAGCCGGTTTCTTCAAGTTATTGTGAGTGGAATTAACCCAATCGAATTGGTGATCCCTTCTCCTGAGCTGGTCATCACAAACTGCTCTTCAGTTAAGGTGACACCCATGCATAGAAATACTGAATATGTGAGTATTTAACTGTCTGTACTCCGAACCTAAAGCGTTTGGCTTTCGTGACGTTTAGGGGTGCCAATTCAGGGGAGATGGACACAATATTTCCCTTCTAAGGAAATGCACCCCACCCCCCCCCCTCATCCCAAGGAAAAAATGTGTAGGGACTGGTTGACACACCAACCCTATTTTTTCTCATACGTTACAACCATTATCTAATTTGTTTTAGCTTTTGGTTGTTTGTTTTGGAAAAAGCAGTGGTAAAAGTTTAGTGAAATCTTATCTTTCTTCGAAATACTGTATTCATTGTTATGAATACAGTCAACTTTCTTTATAACTGACACCATCGGGGCCAAGATTTGGTGTCCATAAAAGAGAAAGTCCTTCAGTAGCGAGAGTTGTTTTCAGTAATTCTTGTCTCCCGGGACTTCAGCTCCTGACCGTAACAGCGAGGTGTCCGCAAGGCGAGAGTTGACTGTGTCATTGTGAGTTCCAGGTTCGATTTTTAGATTTTAGTTTTTTTAGTTTTAGATTTCATGTTGTTTTTAGATGTTTTAGAACTATAATGCGCATTTGATCATATTTTCACTTGCTAACTTGCGCAAAACAAGTACTAAATTATTATTATTTTTGTTTGTTTGTTTGTTTGTTTTCTTTTTCATTTACAGATGATCGTTAACCAACAAGATATGTCCTTCCTTTGGAAAATAGAAAGCGAAGAAGGTAACTTTTGTATCTGGAGTTTTTACTCAATGCTTTTTCAAGATTATCTTGTTTTGCTTGTGGTTTATAGTTCTAGCTTTGCCTTTGGTGTATTACAGGCTCGCCTCCTGAACTGGAATGTGAGTTTAGGACTTCATTTTCACTGAGGCAAACCATGGTGAGTCAGTTCGTTTTCCAGACGTCTGAGTGCTTGGGATAGTCTACGTACCTACTGTTATTGTAAAGAGTGATAATAACTGAAAATGCTAGTTAGAATCCCGTTTTGCATAGTTTTAATGTTGGTTCGATGTTGTTTATATTTATGTCTTGGTTTTTGACTTTTTAGGTTTTATTTTCTTTTTTTCCCCTTATAAACACAGGATTTTTCACCTGTCTCATCCGAGAAGAGTATTTACCTGTACGACTTTCGTGTGTCTAATACTCAGGTCTGTATGGGTGCTTATTGCCTGGGTACTGATGTTCTACGGTCGTGAGGTCAAAAGGTCAATGTGTCGATCCCTGGGATGAGTTGCATAATATTAACATCTGGCGTAACTCCTAGCCTCAGAGTTTTGGTCTAGTTAAAATCACTATTTTAAACGTCTGAGGTTAGCACTTACTCCCGGCGTTAGGTTTTATGCAACTCGTCCCTGGTGTTTTTTGTCGTATTGTGTCTTGAAACAAGACTCCTTGATGTACAAATAGGTTCCAGCCTACTTGGCTAAACCAAACGAGATTGCTGGAGCAAACGACAGCGCTGAATAATAATACAATATGCATATACCTTACGTCTTCGTGAAAAGTCGTGCTGCCTGCAAAGAAAAATCTTAACTACCGAACGGCGAGTTTAACCGACGCTAGGTCACCCTTTTGAAAACCTCGCGTTTAGTACCGCTGACCATTTGGAGCATTTTTCAGCAGTGTCGGTGCAAACGATGAACCTAACAATGAATCAGCATAAGATTAGTCCCGGGCTTTCTCTTCCTCTCGCAGGAGAGTGTGAAGTGTGCGTAAGAGCCTAAGAACAATTCGCGTCTCGGTTCATTAACAGTGTTTCTGTTGTATGTCATTCGCCTTGAATGTGCGCCAAAATCGACGGAGGTGAAAGGGAACATCTGGGTATTAGGCTGAAAAATTATCACACTCAAAGGGATTTGAACGTCCCTGATTGCTTCACTCTAAAAAATTGAAAATGTAGAAATACCGACTGCCCTGCAGGGTCTGGACAAACCTTATCGACAGAGAAGGTAGTTTGGCGAAAACATTGAACACAAAGGACTTAAAGTTAAAGAAGTGTTTTAATTGCTCTGTGGAAGGTTCAGTATTCCCAAGAGCGTTTGTAATATGTATTTTTCCGGTAATGAAAAGTACCCCTTAAAATAAAAGGGTGTTGAAAGGGTCGGAAAAAAATATTTCAGTTCTTGTCTTGAAAGAACTTTGAATTGTGTGCTGTTACCTGCTCTCTTTGGTCGTTTTTTCGTACTCTATTTATTTATTTATTTCATATTTTTAATTTTCAGACATTATACACCATCAGTTCAAGAATAGAGCCTTCAGAAAATTCCGGAGAGCTGTTCGCGGGATCAACTTGTAAGTGGCACATAACGTTCACAAGTTTAACATCTCAGGAAGAAACAACCGAAACTTTACAACTTCTCTACGATGTGGACTCTGACACGAATACCTGGGCTATTAACGGACGCAAACGCGGTGTCGTGTCCATGCCACGTGTTACCATGGCAACTACCGACGTTGTTCTTAATGTCATACCGCAAACAGGAGGACATTTAGCGATGCCGGCGATTAAGTTGATGAAATACGTCGAAAAAGACGAAAAAGTACCGCAGACGGACTCGAAGGTAGTCGCAAGCGTGGACGTGAACGCGTCCGGGGCGCAGTCAAGCCGAGGTTGTCCTCTTGTATTACCGTTCTCGTGCGGGGAGGTTTATAACAAGACTCTTGCGGTCAGAGTTCGCGTTTTACCAAGCAGTAACACTGATCATGCTTGGATTTAAAATTAATTGTTCCGGCAAACTCTTGTACTAGGTGCAGCTGGTTATTTCAAGAAAGCGGGAGCGGAGTGGGAGATAGCCCTCAGTAATTTAAAGTACAACGTGATCGAAGAGAAGCGGAGTTGGGTTTGAGATAGTGAGTTTTTATTGGCTTCTGTTTGCTGCATGGAACGCATCACTCGAAACTAAATTCAGTGACCAATCTGAACAATGCACCTAGGTGTGCATCGTTCGCTTGGTGGATCCTTTACACTTGTTGATCTTTCGTGGATCATTGGCATTTTAATTTACTTTGCTTCTCGCCAAATAGAACGGAAAATCGACTTTTTGTTACAGAAGTCCACTTTTGATTGGTTGAAAGGTGTGCGACCTAAAAGTTGTTAGATTTTGTCAAATAAAGCCATGAAAATGTAAATGAAGTCTGTCTTTGTTGCGCATTTATAACGCGGTTTTATACGTATAAATATTGAAAATGTAGCTATAGTAACTACATTTGAAGACATGAAAAGATACAACGGAAATGACCCTGAAAAGGCGTATAAATAAACCAAACTACGATCAATTTAAGTACAATAAAGTGAGATCAACAAACAACACTAATCGGTGGTTCTTTTACGTAGCCAATTAGGAGACGGAACTGCCTTCCTACACACGCCCTTTTTAGTCAGAGAAAACCTGAGTGCTAGTCCCATCCGGATTTGCCGAATTGCAAACTGGATGCGCTTACTCTAAAGAGAGATACTAATACATTTACAACATTTAGATTTGTACGGATTTTATTGTTGTTCCCATCAACCAGTTATTACTGCGGTCTACACTAATTCTTTAGCGAAGCCCCCTTTTCCTTGGTTAAGCGCCTTATGAGTACGTGGCCAATGTGGATATCCTGTAAGGAAAAGGAGAACAAACGTGAACAAACTTGCCTGAGTTTCTAATTGAAACGCGAAAATTGCATTAAATCCCACCCCAGATCTCATTTGTTTATGCTGACCATGGAAACCTGGGTACGTTAAAGACCGGTTTACACGCTGTGATTTGTCGGCTACATTTGTCTGCCCGACAGTATCGGAGCGCGAATCGTACGTATCTTTTGACATCTGATTCGTGAAAATGAAAATCGACCCGTTTCAGAAAATCTGTTGCAGTGCAACAGATTACGGTTAACTATAGCGTCGCAATCTTTCTAGCACTGAAAAATCAAGCTCCTTGGGAGCTAGGCTGATGAGTTCTTACCAACTCGACTATGAGCAGGGTGTGTCATTGCAAACTTTAGTTTCCTTAACAGGGCCATCACAGTCTTCACCAAACGGCCCCTGAGGAGGGGGGTTAGTACAGGTTCTGGTTCGCTCTTGGACTCCACCTCCACAAGTCGCACTACATTCGGTCCAGAAACTCCAGCGTTTAAACCTGCCGTCTACACCTGTAGGGTGAAATAAAAATCTGAAGAAAACGAGATCAATTTGAGGAAATCGAGGACAGCGTCAGGCAATTTTGAATCGCAACGGCTAACAAGGAATTCAATATCCACTGCGTATTTCTCTGCGCTGATACACTGAACCATTAAAAAGAATGCGACTTGATCAATTCTTGCTGCAATGCCACAGACATATACGATGGGGGGTGTAACCGGTGTATTCCTAATTATTGTTGGTTGGTATGTGCATTGAGCTATCCCTTTAACACTGTTTCTTTTATGAGGCCAAAGCGGCACAACTCTATATACGGTGTTCAGAGCTTCGAGCGAAATATTCCCTAATTATAAAAGCTAAAAAAATCAGGATCTGTGAGCCGATCTATACCATATTTCAGATTAAACGCTACAGGACCATAGCATATATAGTGGAACACCCCAAACGCGTAAAGATGGGTTTTATACTCAAAACATTTATTTGCCTATCTTGCTCAGTATTTATTAAGCTAAATGATATGAATTGTCGTGTAGCTGAGGTTTTCTTCGAGACCCTCTGGCCTCACTTGGTTGTGCATGAGTGCATGAAGCGACACCAGAGTGACTACTAAACCTCCCCTTCCTCAGACCTCAGCTTCAAGTGGCTGGCTTTGCTTGTTGTCTTCCTTTCATTAAGTTTTGCTATGTTTCTCATTTTAAGCTTACAAGCATTCTGATGATACGTCGTAAAAAAGGTGGTTATTAAAGGTGGGTACCAAGACAAAGTTTCGTTTGCCTTACAATGTAGGTCACTTGAGATGTGTCTTTACAAGGCGATCGTTTGCGCGTCACCATTTGTATTCACGATGGCCAGTCTGCATCAGTAATGCGGAACCAATGACAGGCGACCATGGTGACGCGTGACCAGTCGACCCTATGGCCTTATGAAGACTACAAGTCAGGAAAACTAACGTCGCAAATCTATACCTTAAGTGGATACGTAATGAGACAAAAAATATATATTTTTCATTCTAACAACATTATTCTAAGTCTGTCCATTCTTTTCCAGACGAGTCCAGTATAAGTTTACTCACTGCAAGTTTCTGCAAGAATCTCATCAAACAGATCAGACAGCTCGTCAAAATTGCTGGCGTTGTGTACATTTTTTCCTCCAATTTCTTCCAGTTGTCCCTGAAAATCTTCATACTGGCCAATTCCAACAGCAACGATATGCACGTTTTTTGCCTGCGGACACGTACAAAACAAAACAAAACAAAAAAAAAAAATGCGGCGATGGTATGACATACATAGTCAAAAATGGTGCTAGATTATTGAAATGTGATTGAGTAAGAAGTTCCAGTGTTATAATTACTCAATATGTGATCGCTCAATTTTGCAGGGGGGTGGGGAGGGGGTGGTGGGTGGAAGGATATGGAGAATTGCACGATTGTCAGGAAAATCACCATCTGCAGCATTGTTTCTCAACTTTTGTTCATCAAGGATTAAAAAAACACGCGCTCTGGTTGGCTACTAATATACTTCCACCTTATATACTACGAGTAAAGGAGTCACAAAACAAGATGACGAAAAGTTGTTGTAACATAAATAACATCTCTCATGGTTCAGGGTTGTCTATGAGTCTCATGCATTAACGGGGTTGTGGAATAATTATTAATCAGCAACGGCCAATTCGAAAAGCTAACAACTTGGTAGTGAAGTCTTAGGAAATAGGTGCCGTCTTTGAATGTTTTTGAAACCATTCAATATTCCTGGGCTCTGGCTTATTTGTTTTTAAAATAAAGTTTCGATGTAACGCGCGCCCTTATTTGGTTGAAACAGCGTGCTTTATTAGAATAAAGATGCAGGGAGTAACCCGTTACGCCATTTTGCGCGCGCTGGCAAGCTGAAAACCCTTATTGCCTACACTTCGTTTGTGCTCTCGTCACTTCTTTATGTACTTTATCACAGAACAAAGCACGGTTTTGGCTTTTTTTGTTTGTTAAGAAGCGCTCTTATTTCCGCCTACACGGGGCGCTCGTAGAACTAGTTTTGTTTCGTGTTTTCAGAGGGAATGGCTTACCAGCGCAGCAACTGGAAGCGGAATCAGTTTTCGTTCACGAACTATGTCAATCAGTTTATGAACTCTTCAAACAACTGTTTTAAAATGTAAATGGCCTGCCATTTTCAAAGCTGTTCTCTTTCTTCAGTTATTTATAATTATAGCAAAAATGTAAATGGTCCCTCACTTTCGTAAAGTGGGTGTCAAAGACATGTTCCACGTGATGGAATTAGCTTTGGTTTAGCACGAGCTAATGAGAGTTCAATTTTATGCCCAGGATCAAGGTAAGTTTGGCTGCTAACCTTCAGTGATGCAGTTATTTCAGCGAAGGGCTTGGATTTTTCGTTGGTCTTTCCGTCTGTCAGAACGATCATAACATTTGGAAACTTTGGCCTGTCCCCATCTGCCTCAGTAAAGAGCTTCTTGTCGGCGGCTATGATTGCCTTGTCGGTGAAGGTAGGACTGTTAAGAGCAACTGGTATGTTGGAAATAGCTCGGTGAACAGCTTCGTTGCTGTACAAATTCTCGTCTGCAAACTTATGGATTACTTTTGCGTGCTTGGCAAACAGGATTATGCCAACATGTGTAGATTCACGACCAATTTGCAATCCGGCTGTAAGCTCAAGGAGGAATCCCTTGAGAAGCAAAAAGTTTGCTGTTCCCACACTTTTTGTTTTGTCCACCAAAAATGCTACATCCATTCCTTTGGATTTTTCGCAAGGATTCGGTGCTGAAGAAATGAAAACAACTACGTTAATTTGGTTCCATTAACGTAATTAAAGGGAACCAAATAAAAACTTGCCGTTTTATACTTACGGCAGATCAAGTTGATTATGTCAGATGTTGCATCTTCAAGGCTGGCGTAGTCACTGACATAAAACACATTTTTACCACCAATAAACTCTAGCACTCTGCGATGCTTTGGTTTACGGGCATCTGGACCAATTCCAACAACAACAATGCGGACACCTTTCATCTAAAGGTTAATTAAAATAAATCATTTCCACAACCTGATATGACGAAAATAACTTAGTCAAGAGCCATATAAAATACGTAGGATGGTGTTTAAGTTTACTGCCAGATCATACATATCTACATACCGGTATACATAGATCAGAAGGTCGTTGGTTCAACTCCCTTGTCTCAAATGTATTGTATCTTGGATCAGGAACGGGACCAAGAATAAGGGATCAAGAACATGGAACAAGCTGTGTAAAGTGTGTCTTAGTTTTTGGATTAGGGCCAATTATTTCTCAATCTTTTGTGAACAATGGGCTTGGTGAAGGAGCAATGTATTCAAGAAATAGCATATGGCGAGGAGCCCATCACTGACATGGCGCGCGTTCTTACATAACCTGCTGTAAACACAAAGAAGGAGTTTGAAAGAATTCAAGAATTCGAAAGTTTATGTGAGCCCAAGCCGCAGGCGAGGATTTACATACGTCCTTTCCAAGTTTCTCTAATTCGTTCAAACTCTCTCGCTTTTTCGAGCACGAAGCAGCCATTTTCTACTTCTTTGATAAAATAAAGCCAAACACGTGACGTTATACCCGTGTCCGTATAATCTCATGCAAAACATCTACGCAACCGACTTTGCATTACGACCTTCACAAAACAACGTGTATTTTTTCCTTTTCTATGCAGCTATATAAATGGCAAAGGAACCTGGTGGGCAAAGGTTTTATTCAAGAAATCTAGTTATTCAATTCATGGTAAGGAACCACAAGCGTCAGTTCTGCATTCTATCAATGGTAAGAACTGACTTTAAAGGCTCTACACCATGGGGATTTTTCTTTTTTTTTTAGGTGAAAATGTGCTGAAATCAAATTAAATACTTTTTCTCGTACTCAAGACGCTCCTAGAACATCAAGAAAAAGAAATAGAACGATTTCTTGTAGGGAAAACAAACCACGAACAGATTTTGGCGATTTTCCGAGAAACAAGGGAGACATTTCAAAACATCAGCCTGATGTTTTCAAGTTGCAAGCCATTTCCATCCGAGCCATCCGCGGCTAAGCACACTCAATTAAAGTTTAATAAAACTGATAGCGTGATTTTAAACAAAAGTGAACCGTGGGTTTCCTCTGATTGCATTATGTCTGTTAACTTTTTTAAAATGATCCCGCTAAAAACAAGTGACGGTGTCCCTTTAATGAGTGTGATACTTTGGGAGCCTCATTGTGAGTCTGTTTCAGCTGATAAGACTGTTCTTTCCTTTTTCTTGTTTATATCACCAATGTTCCAGGCCGAACGAAACGAATACCTTGTAGCGGATTTTATAATGTAATAGTGGCGGATCTAAAATAGGAACCTGGGGGCTCCCTTTCCTCGTTTTTCGATGGAAAAAATAATTATCAGGCCCGGAAGGCCGAAATTTTCAGAAATCTAAAACATGTTCACTATACACCCCACATTTCAAGAGGCAGTGGCAGATTTATAATAAAGTTCCCTTGGAGTGTGTAACCTTTTGCCTTTTACAGCGATTCCAGCATCGCCTCCGGACCTCACCTTAATGGATAAAACGTCCATATAGAAGTCCTCCGTGTCAGGATGAGACCTTCCATCTGTGTACAACACCATCACCTTCCGAACACCTGGGCGTGATCCGCTTTCGTCGGCGAACATTTGTTCCTTCGCTGTCTTCAAGGCTAGGTCAAGGCGAGTTGGCATGCCGAGCTCATTAATGCTGTTGAATATCAAATCCAGAATGTTTTGCTTGCTGTGATACGCGGAGTCGTTAAACGTGTTGTGGAGGGTGCTTTCTTTGTCGAACGTTTCATAGGAAATGTGTGTCCCATCTTCTGAGATGACAAACCGTTGCACGAGATGTTGGAGTGCTGCTTTCAATTTGGGGATGTTTTCCTCTTTGATGCTTTTCGTCGTGTCAACCACCAAACCAAGGTCAAGTTGACATTTGGAAATGTCTAAAAGATAAGATGAAAAAAAATTCTTCTCAAATTGTCACACAGTTTAACAAAGATATCTCATATGATGTGTTCATGTTTATTTAGGTAAGATTATCTGTATGGTAGGATTAATTGGACAAGCATATAGAAAAGAAATCAGGCTTACGACCCATAGTTGTGTGCCGCAAAGGTTCTTAAGCCCTGACCCTATTCAAGGACAGAAAATCGAAAATTGGTACCTTTTTTAAGGCCCAAAC
>Ga0126336_10002102_pt1 | contig 11119 bp, 9 predicted proteins | sample SidCmetagenome_FD_92530 | JGI IMG/M metagenome (GOLD analysis project Ga0126336, IMG submission 92530) | Coral microbial communities from El Islote,Puerto Morelos, Mexico - Siderastrea C C metagenome | ecosystem: Host-associated > Invertebrates > Cnidaria > Coral | place: El Islote,Puerto...
AGCTATAGTATAAGTTATATTCATTTTTAGACTTTTAAGTAGACTCCATATCGAGTTTAAATTTCATAACGACTTAGTTATTCACATTGTTCTCTTTAATTCCTCTTTCGTGGGAAACTTTGTAATTTTTGGAGTCCTTCTTGGAATTCTTCTAGGATTTTCAGCAGTTTGGTACAAAAGACATGCAGGTGATTATGTGATGCCTTTGTTGGTATAGTTTTGAACCTTAAATTGTTCCTTTGCATGGTATCTTGACTGAAACCTTTCATGGTCCAACCAAAACAGAAGTTAAAACAAAGCAGCAAGGATTTTGGGAGTAAGGGTTAAAAAATTAATCTGGCAGACATTTTTAGGGGGTGTTAATACTTTACTTACTGTTTCTTTGCGTCAAACGATTTAGCAAGGATTTTAATAGGATGTTAAGAAAATTGTCACATGGTTATTTATCATGCAGGTATGAAGAAGCCGGGCGGGGTATTAGTCGTTGCCTATGTGTATTTAACACTCTCTACAGAAGGCGGACACCAGCAAAAAAAAAATGGATTAAATGGAATTATACGCGATTGGATAACTTAACTTAAACACGGTGAATTCTTCAAGACAGAACAAAATTGACAAATGTCTCTCATATATCGGAAAATTGTCTGTAAGATTTAAAAATGTCTGAACACGAACAAAAAATTAAAATTAAAACTGTTAGAACGCAATTAATCATTAAAAGAGGAAACAAGAGTATAGTCTATGACAGACTGAAATCATTTACTGATTCTCCTTACTGCAAATCGGGGGTTAAGCTGTTCCAAAGTACAGCACCTCTTTAGATACAGCTTACTTTAGGAAGTTCCCCATGATTAGAGGCAATGGAACCTTGAGGTTCCATTGCCTTGAGGTTCCATGGAACCTTGAGGTTCCAATGGAACCTTGAGGTTGTTAACGGAGTCTCTGGGAGAATATTTAGTTACGTCACAACGATAAATGATAAATTGAGCGATTAAATACCCGGGTGAAAGACCATTTAAAGATTTTTAGACCATTACAGCTTTTTGGATTTATCCGACGTCGAGTTCTTAGATTTCTCTACCCAAGATTAAAATCTTCAACGTTAGTGTTATAACTGGGAGAGGTTAGATCAAAAGTTGCATGGAAGGCTAGCGTAATGAGAAATTAATTAAACGAGGGGCTGGAAGCGGGATTCCCACGGACCTCGGACGCAAGAGAAATATAGCAAAACGTAATATTTTGAAGTAGAATGAGCGCAAGGAAAGACAAGTGGGCAAGTGGGGACTAAAACCTTTCCGCCACAGCCAACCCTCACAGACACAAATCTGACAAATGCACACACATACACAAACACAGTCAACCACTTAAAAGGTGACGTCATTCACCTAACTAATACTAGTGTGTATTTTTTCCCAGAATATTTTGCAAACTTTGGATTTGGATCGGTTCTTGTTCTCGTCCTGGGAATTTCAGCAGTCTTTTATCTTTGGCAGGTAGGCACTAGCAATACTGAATTTAATTCAAAGAGGTGGTAAAGCCAGAAAAATCAATCAAAAAATAAATTGAAAAAACATAAGCTGTGTACGGCAAGAACTGGGATAATACTCCAGAACACGCTAGTTTTTCGAAAGCCGATTAACGCAAACCCTGAATGATTTTTCAGAAGTAAGCCAATGTTTCTGGTGTCTTGAGTAAAAACTTCTCCAGCTGCTGGTTTTCCATGTAAGTAGTGGTTTCAAGGAAAGCAGTCCAAGCGAAACTGCAGGCTGAAAATAATTTGCAGAAATTCAAAATTGACCTTAGTCCTAGGTTAACTTTCTCCTGCTTTGAAGAAGCCAACCCCGTCATGCTGGCTTCAGTGCAATGGATCGGAAGATTTTTCCCCAATGCAAAGAATAACTTAGTGTATTCGATTAGGTTGTGATTTTCTAATCCATGCAAAAGGTTTGTGAGTGTGTTTTGTTTAGTTTTTCGTTATCTTTCTTCCCACCTGTTGAAAACGTTGAATGTCTCTCTTTTGAATGGAGTTGACGGTGTAGTGTGCTCTTTTGCTCTTTATTATTATTGTTCATGAAAGATGCCCTTAAGCTGATCGATGCTGCAGTATCATTCGTGTTGTGCCGGTCTTTTACAGAGTATCTTGACACGCATAACCAGAGGAACAAATCAAACAAAATAGGCCAGTGCGTTTCAAGTATAAAACGACCAATGTTTCTTATTGTATTTTACTACCTGACAGAGCCGCTTTTATGGCAAGAAGATTAAGATGTGAAGGTGTCAATCTCGAGTAGGCAACCTGTGCAGTACCAAGAAAACGGCCAGGAGGTCACGGTCTTTGTTCCTAGCCTGTAGTCAGGATATTGAAGTCAAAACTTAAACTTAAAGTGTGTGATTAACTGAGATCGAATGAAGTGTGATGTGTTGCACAAATATCAGCCATTATTTGGGCACTTTGGGGAAGACTTTTCCCATAACAGAACTACCTTGTGTAAGTGGAGTTAAATTAACAAAAACAAAAGAACCAAGCCCATTACGGAGTGTGCTAACTTAGAAAAGATCTTCTTGTAATACTCTGTTCCATCCAGTGTGTCTTTTTCAGTCTTAAGTTCAGACGCTATACAAGCATTATCAATTTGAACTCTCAGAGTATTTTCTGGTATACTTTTATTCTGTCTCGACTAGAATAAAACGCCGGGTTTTTAATGCACGATCAGTTTTAATTTAGCATTTACAACCAGTCAACTCTATCGGGGACGTTACTATTACCCACTATATAATAGTAACTCATATTAGACGGAGTGTGTGTGTGTGTGTGTGTGTGTGTGTGTGTGTGTGTGTGTGTGTGTGTGTGTGTGTGTGTGTGTGTGTGTTTTCTCTCAGGTTGCATTTATTTAGCACACTTGAATTAAATATTCCTTTGTTTAGGGGTAACAAATTACGAATGGACTGGGTGGTTTTAGACGAACGGACCTTAATCTTGTATTGTTTTGTTTAATTTCTCTGTTTTTACTCTTGTTTTTAAACGTCTAATAAAGAGTCTTTGACACGAGTGTCTTCAGTAGGCTCGACCTTCCCCTCTGTCTGGGCCCGGTCTCTTCGCGACCTCAGCGCACTCACACCTACTGATTGGGTTAGAGTGCTCAGTTTCATAATACGACCTGTTTATTATTCACGAAAAAATGAATAGAATAGACGTGCAGGGCCCGGTTGTTCAAAGGGTGGATAACGCTATCCACCGGATAAATCACTATCCAGCGGAAAAAAATGATAACAAAACAAAGTACACTATCCATTGGATAGTGATTTATCCGGTGGATAGAGTTATCCGCTCTTTGAAAATCGACAACAAGAGTAGATATGTGTAAAGGAAATGTTAATCAACATAAACATGTTATTGGCACAGAAACATTTTCTCTGATAAATTTTAATAAAAGTGAAAACTTAGAGGGGAAGGCACTGCACTTAGATCAACAATTAAGCTACCAAAAATTATTTCAAGGCTAGAAAAACAACCAAATCAATATCCTAAAATTAGCTTCACAACATGCCCACCTTGTTAGATTTGGCATCGTCCTCGATGCTAAAAAGTAGAAAAATGTAAAAAAATGTAGAAAAATATTGAAAAAGGTATGAGAAGTTACAAAAGTATCACTTATAATAAAGAGCGGAAAAGCTCAGATAATGCGTATTACAAAAGGACTACAAATTGTGTTAACCCTAAAAAGATTACAATCGTGAAAAACATTACTGAAAAATAATTTCTACGGTACAAGCACAGCTACTAAAATTACCAAACTTACCAAAATATTTTACAATTAGCTTACACACTAGCAAATCAAACAATACTCGAGACGAAAAGATTAAGAAAAGTGAAAAATGCGGCTAAATTGGCTATACAAGGAAAATTCTAATTTTTATGCCAATTTGTTTTTGTTCAGAAGGGCGACATAAACAACTTGAGGCACTACACTTTCATCAACAATTGCACTACCAAAAATTATTTCAAGGTTAGAAAAACAACTAAATCAATACCCTAAAATTAGCTTCACAACAATACCGTTCAAAACAAAACTCTTTTGCCAATTCACTGTGACTTCTTATCTAAAACAAAAGGCTTCGTGCAAGATCTGGCAACTTGCATCAAAGCATTATTTGCTTTTTCGTCGAAGGAACATTCTCTTTGCCTTTTTCAGTCTAAACGTCGTCCTTCTTACAGAAATTAAGTCATCTTTTTTACCAAAACGTACAAGCTTCTCAGACAACTCTCTGAACATCTCGTCTTAAATGGCGCATCTCCGATCATGGCTGAAATTTAAAAAAAAGTAAAATGAAGTCTTACTGAAACTCGATTATACAAACTTCTCAGCCAGTAAGTACCTCTTGCCACCAGTAATCTACCACTATAGGGCGTCAATAAGGATTCAAGTGATACATGTTATTGAGAGACCACCCATATTTTTGAACCTGTCATTTGAAGTAGTTGGCATTATTACAGTTGTTTTCACGTTACTTTACCGCGCGGTGTTGCAAAGTTCGTTGGATAATTGGGTACTAGGTTACGAACTAGCCAATAACGTTGCGAAGTACCGAACGCAATTCACGCCGAAGTACAACTAAATTCTCACCGAAATACAGATATTTCATTTTTATTCTCTTGTATTCGCGAAATCATGGAAACTTTAAAGTCACAGGGGACGTCGCTACCAATTGTAGCACGCCATCGCAAACAGAAAGCAAAAGATATTCGGCGTTGGCTTCAACTGCGACTCATACAGTGAACTTACTTCACAGGTTTTTTTTTCTTTTTTTTTTCAGTTAGTCATGTCAATGTATTGCCTGGGCCTTCAAACAGGCTGAAATTGCTTAACATCTTTCCAGAAGCTTTTAATTTTCGGGAATCCTTTGTTGACAGAAGGCGATGTTGTTATTATCGATAATTGCAGACTCCGTCATGCTTGTCATGTAAGAATCTGTAATGCTTCATGCATATGGAGTTATGTTGGTGTTTCGTCCTCTTTATCATACCGTCTACAACACTGCGAGTACCACTTTTGGTTTATGAAACGTTAGTTGCACGAGAACTCTTGTACTTCGACGTGAATGAAGTTGCCAACTACGTTTCAAAGTTCGCAATTACATTCGGTACTTCGCAATATCATGGGCTAGTTCGTAACCTAGTACTCAATTCTCCAGCGAACTTCGCAAAACCGCGCGGTAAAGTAACGTGAAAACAACCGTAAACGTCTCTTAGATCTAGAGTTTCTTGGCTAATATCATGTTACTCAATATGCGGGTGCTAAAGACTCACCCTCAAGCCTCGGTGCTGCCCATTATTGCACCTGTTTACTCTTTGTGTCCCTCTTTCTTGCCACAGAACTTCGTGTTTCTACAGTTGAACGTGTTTCGATAGCTGAATGCTGGCTTACTGCAGACGTACCTATGAAAGAATTTAAGAAACCAACAACAACAACAGCAATGGCATGTCTTAATTGCTCAGCAGATTGTCTCATACGTTTTTTCGGCAGGAAATTACACTTTAACTGGTCACTTTTAAAACACTTTTCATTTGGTCTCTAAATGCTTTCTTCTTCAGTTTACAGGGGGCCCCTTGGTGAACAAAAATTGATATTTTATTAGTACATAAAATGAAAATTTTAAACAACTTTCGTTTCTCCCCATCAGGTTTAAAATTTGATGCGGGACTCTTCATCAAGAACCGAGAAGTCATCGGCCACAAGCTTACTGACGTACACTGAGCAGCGTGCGCCCCTAAGAGCACACTGTGTTTTCTTATCCCTTGGTGAAAAATACCAAAATCTCCTTCTGTCGAATTTTTACATTTACACAGTAGCAAATTTAACTACTCAAAATATTGAGAGTTTTAATATGTTACGCTAACGTACGTAACCTTGGCGGTAGGAATTTAGGTATCGGTCAAGTGAACATAAGGACCGATGTATCTTGGTATTGATCAGTTCAAGACATCCTTTGTTGTCGATGAAAGCGAGTTAACAACCCACCCATAATATATCAAGAAATACCCCCAACTGAGTCTTGGTGTTGTGATGGTAATTTCATTTGAATTGTTAATTAATACTTCAGGGTTTCATCACAGATAGGGTATCTGACCTTCGGTATGCTCAGTCGAGTGTATGGATCGCTCGATAGCTTGAATACTTCCACCTGATGAAGCTTTCTTTCTTTTTGGCGGTGGAGCACCTTCAAAAATAGAGGATGGGAAACTAAAATCAAATCCAAGTAGAGTTATTTGCGTAGCATAGACTAGGTACAACTCAGGTTTAACTACCACTTTTGAGTGTAGTATAAATGAACTTCCTGATTTTCGCTATCGTTTGTGGTTTTAGCAACATGGCAAAGTCTTACTGCCCCTCCCCTTTCCTTGATGGGATGCTAGTCCATCGCAAGGTTACCGCCCCCAGCATTTTGGTAAGTTTTCCTAACGGTTTGCTGGTACCGTTTTTTCACTTGGGTGAAGAAGGACAAGGTCGATTAAAGTTTCTTCCTTAAGGAACACAACACGAAAAGGGATCAACGTAGAACCACCAACCCTTCGAAATTCCGGTCGAAAATCTAACGCGCTGAATACTGCACAACCACCGCGTCTCCGTCTAAAACCGACAACTTTTTTGTTGGTAAGGTGACCTATTCAAATGTTTTAAAGGAAAGTAAAATATACGTTCAGTGCTAAGGTCACACTGTAGTGGTTAAATAATTAATTATTTAACGACACATTGATATGGGGCATGCAGATTTTATTTTCTGGTTGTTTCCCTTTAAGTTATTAACTTTAAAAATGATATTACCTTCCGCAGTTTCCACGGAAATAAAGCCGGATGACCTCATCTTAGCCTCTGGCTGTGGTGAACCTTTTGAAATAAATATATAACGCTAGTTATAGTAATAAAAGAGTTTGTACTATTTCAAAGCGAACTTAATGTTCCAAACGTTTGTTGGTAAATGTAAGTTGGTGTGGATGAACGTCGCAACAACAATTACAAACATCTTAGTACCGGCTAGTATTTTTGCAACTGTTCACAACCTGCATTTTCAAAATTCTCCCCAGTTAGATTTTTGGTCAGCCCACCATGCAAAAACCTTCAAACGAAACGAGTTTAGACGCGTTCTTTAAAAAGGATGCTTCTTCTCGGTTGTGGCTTCTAGAATCTAGTTATTTCTGTTACCAGGACAAAACTCACCGCACCCTACGAAAGGGGGCTAACCCTATGCGTCCTGCGCCCTGCACCTTGCGGGATCGCATGTCTGGCTTATAGCAACTAAAAGCCACAAGCTCCCTAGCGAGTCAGCTCCATCCCATCGAGTCTCCTTTCACCCACTTAAAGTCTATCAGAAAAACCAAGGTTACGAGGCCGCGAAAACAAGACACCCCCCCACTTCCCTTTCTCCCCCCTAAAAATCCAAAAAAAAAACCGAGTTTCAGGGGCCCCGAAAAATGCCCCCCCCCCCCCCCCATTTAACCCATGTTTTCACTCAAACCGTTGGTCGGTGCAATTCCTGTATTTAGCTACATGTTTTCCCGCTTAACTAAAGAAACTGGTACGGCGATGTCTTAGTCCAGTTTTCCTCTTGATGAAGAAAGAAAATTAATGGAGTAAAGTTTTAGCGAACAAAAACCGAAAGTGAATAAAGCCCAGAATAGAGATACAGAGCCATTAGACAATTATACACTATTTGACACCAGCTCCTTTGTTTTCTGTAGTTTTCTTTAAAAAAGATACCAAATATTAACTGACATTTCAAAGTTCAACTGCAATATTTCTACACTTTGAGCATTTTTATACTGAGTACATTTTAATGAAAAAGGTCACATTAACTGTCATAATTTGCTTCATTTGGCCAGTGAGCCCTGAAAAAGTGAATTTAGTGAGTAGAAATTTTTGGATCCTGATCCACACTTGCCTATAACACGATGTTATAATGCAGATAACTGCTGAGAAATGTAAAAGATTTTACAATGCACGATAGATTTGATAATTGTATGTTCTTTGTTTTCTGTTTGTCCCGCCAACTGTGGGGACAAAACCGCGCATGCGATACCGGAAGATGCAGTCGTATCGAGCACCACACAGGGTTTAGTCCCTTTGATAGCATGAGGTAAGGTGCGTCCTGGCAACACGACAAGAATGTGACTTGAAAGGACTGGGAAAAAAGCCGCGAAAGTCCGGACCTCTTCAGATATGAACCTGTAGTAGCCGTAGGTATTGTGCTCGATATTCGCAGCACGTAAATGATCTAACAATCGGCCACCTAACGTTCTTCAGTGAGGCTGTTTTTGCTTCTTTTCTTTTTGCAAAGTACGATGAAAATAAACGCAAATTTCAACTAGAGCGTACTTGTTTATTACTGAAGACATATTTTAGCAAGGTAGTCGACATTCCTAAACATTTTGTGGTGTCAGATAAATGGTAATAAAAGCGGCAATTAAAATTAATCACAAAACCAACAAAAAGGTCATACTATTAAGGATGGACCTCATCAACTCGACAAGACTTGTGCATTGCTCTGTCCAGTTAAAGGTCGCCGCATAGTTGTCACGAATAACCTTGGTTTCTTGGAGTAGACTTTCCCCTTTTTTTTCCCTTTCGCAGATCTTGTGAAATAAATCAAAGTAATTTTGCTTTTAATTTCACAGGACTGTTAGACAGTATTATATGATTATGAATGTACTGTTTTTGTTTTTACTATTTTCACTATTTACTACAAGCAAAATGACACTGCAGAGAAAAGAGACATTACCATTAAGAATGCTCCTCATCGTCTCGACAAGATCGTTGCATTGCTCTGTCCAGTTGTACGCTACTGCATAGTTGTCACGAATAACCTTGAATTGTTGGAGTCGACGTTCCCTTTTTTGGGTCCACAACTTCTTAATCTCGGCAGACCAGACAGCAGGATCTTCAGAGTTGATCACACATGCCTCCGCAAAGTGAACCTCTTTCAAGGCTTCTCCAAATCCCGAGTTGGCACTTACAAGAACAGGCAAACCTGCTGACATCGCTTCCAGAGCAACGAGTCCAAAGCCCTCGGTTCTTGAAGGCATAATGGCAAGATCCACTTCAGAAAACTGCTGTTTCAAACGTTCCCTCAGTTCTATGAAAGTCCTCACTCTTAGTCGACTTGGAGGAATGTTGCATTCTTTCAATCGGCTTGCTACTTCATCCTGTTGCTTTGCGCCAACAAAGATCAGATGTGCATCATCCAGCCTTGCTACAGCTCTAGCTGCGATGTCAAATCCCTTCAAAGAGAAATCTTCAGCATCGCCACGGCCAAACGCAAGAACTCGACACTTCCTCCCGTCTTGCTTGCTCTGCGGCACACTTAGAAACTCACTGAAAATGCCCGGTGTGAGGACAAGCACCTTTTGGTCTTTCTCGCCAAAGCGAAGGAAAGACCGATAAGCTTCTGCCACCTTTGACCCCACGGCCACGACAAAATCGGCCATGACACAGAGCTCCACCTCGTCTTGATGCTTCTGCGCTCCCCTTGAAATGGCATCTGGGTAATCCTTGAACATTCCAAGTTCCTCTGGGTCGGTATGCACAAACTGAATCCACTTGCACTGGCGATTTTCGCTTATAATCTGCGCTTGACGACCCAGTACCACCCCTTGGCCGATTACAAAGTCCATTTGGAGATCTTTTGGAGGAAAGCTAAGCCAATGGGTTCCATCATCAAAACCAGGCCTTCTTGTTGCCTGAACGAGGGTGATGTTGTGACTTTGAGCTGCATTCTTTTCCTCCTGGTCACATCGTGGAAGAAACACTGATACTTTAAGGTCGGGATGTTTTGCTAATTCTATTGCTAACTCTCTGTTGAACGTAGACAGCCCACCACACTTTGATTCCCACTCAGAGGCCAGTAGTACTACTTCCATTTTGATGAGGGGTGATGCCGGTGGCTCTGCAAAAAGAAATGCTAAGTTTACCTGGATGTCGGCCAAACTGGTTATTCCAACTGGATAATTGTTTTCCTACGCATTGCAGCCTATGATATTTCAAGTGCATAACAAAAACTGTCAGTTACGCTGATATACTTTTAGCGTCTTGTTTTAGGCGTTTGTAAGATAACTGACACTGAATAACAGGCCTAACCATAATTACTCCCTGGGCTTCAATACTAATTTTCTGTATTCATCCTTCGGTCCATCCATCCATCCATCCATCCATCAAGGGTGGGCTGATATCCATGCTAAATACTCTCAATACTCGACCGATACCATTGATATCTCGTATTGTTAACAAGATATCGACACACGCGAGAAATATTGGCGATTTCGATGCCTTTAGGTACTGCTTACCTGACCACATGCAAAAGCTGATGTATATTCCACGCTGTGTTCGTGGAGTGGCAGCCATAAGTGGCTGTTTCGTCCCTAGCTATTGCTACCACATGCCGGTCTAGTGTGGAGCTGAGATTTAAAGCATGGTGAACACGATGAATCGCTTTGGAAACAATTTTGCAATCACATTTTAATAAAGTTATGGGTCTCCAGATTTTTAGTTCGTGTGATGCCTTGATTTTCTTTGAACCTAGTTGTATGGTCTCACTCACCACGAGTCCCCCCACAGCTCAGTGGCTAGAGCATCCAGCCGGCTCCTGGAAGGTCATGGGTTGGACTCCCGTTGGGAGGACTCAATTTTTTTTTCTGAGTATTCAACTTAAGAACGCTCTTTCATTCTTTTCAGTTACATCCAAGTCGCAATTTCTCTTATCAGAAATTTGGTATGTTATTCGTTTTAGACTTGGGTTCTTTTGGTATTGAGGAACCTACACCGGTGGCTGATGAGGGCTTGTGTATTAATGGTTTGGCCACTTAAGAGACTGATGGGCCCTTGGCTTAAAAAACCATAGGTTTTCTTGTTTACTGAGGTGTCTCTAATTTAAAGCTTCTCATCCCCCACAGTAACATTTCATAAACTTCTTCTTCGCTTTTATGTTGGCTGACTGTTTCAGCTATTGAAATTATGAATATATGACATTCATATATTTGAACTGCGGAATGTAGAAATAAATGTAAAGAAGATCCTCGCAGTTATTAACGCAACTTATGCAGTTGCGAAAAGAAAGCCTGAAAAAATCA
>Ga0126336_10002103_pt1 | contig 11119 bp, 14 predicted proteins | sample SidCmetagenome_FD_92530 | JGI IMG/M metagenome (GOLD analysis project Ga0126336, IMG submission 92530) | Coral microbial communities from El Islote,Puerto Morelos, Mexico - Siderastrea C C metagenome | ecosystem: Host-associated > Invertebrates > Cnidaria > Coral | place: El Islote,Puerto...
GTGTGTAAGATGGAATCCGTTCGTTCCCGACCTCAAACGATCTTGGGAAATAAGGGCATGGCATCAAATAGACCTAAATGGATCAAACGCCCACCACAAAGCGCTGGATGGATAGGACCCGATGTGGCAAAACCCCCAGGGTATGATTTGGCACACCTCTTGACACGGTATAAAAAGACACCTCTTAACCACCAGACAGTCAACCCAACATGGCAATGGATACCGTGGTCAACTCGGCTCTGCACCTTTTCAAAGTGCCACCGACGGACAATAGCATTGATGCTTACCGTATGGTGATCATTCAACCCACCACCACAGGTATTAACCCGATGGAATTTATCGTGCCTGCATTGGACAGTTTTGTGGATTTGGGGCGTAGCTACTTTACCATGGAGTTGGCATTGAAAAAGAGTGACAATGGCAATTTGGTGGCTGCCGAGAAATTGTGGCCTGTCAACAATTTGGCTCACTCCATCATCAAACAGATTGATCTGCACTTGAATGGTACATTGATCAGTCGTCAATCGGACACGTATCATTACAAAGCTTACTTGGAAACCTTGATTAACTATGACCGAACGGATGGTAAGACCGTGTTGAAACCGGCTGGATGGTACAATGCAGTGGATTCTCCTGCCGAATGGACAGGCAACAACACAGACACCACGTCGAATTCGGGTGCCGGACATAATGACTATAAAAACTTGTCTGCCAACCACAAAGCCATGCTGGCTGCCATGGAGGCTGAAACCGCCGAGTATGCAGGAGGTGTGACCCGATCCTTGGTCTTCAAACCTCATCTGGAAGTGTTTCACACTGGCAAAGTGATGGTACCTGGAGTGGAAATCAAGATTAAATTTCATTTTAATAGTCTTAACCTATTCCTGAATGGAGTTGGTTTGGCTGGTCGGCTGAAAGAAGAGGATGTGAAAATTCGTTTTCACCTGTGTCAGCTAAGACTCAATGAAACAGTGTACATGAACCTAGCTTCCCAAAGACACAATGAAGAGGCCGTGGCAGTGTACCCCACTGTGCGAAGTGAAATTCGTACCTTCAGCATGGAAAGCACTCTGACCCGCTTTGAGATTCGAGACCTGTTTCAAAACCGAGTACCCGATCGTATGATAGTGGGTTTGTTGGACAGCCGAGCGTTCAATGGAGCAGTGACTCGAGATCCCTTTTGCTTCCAGAAATTTGGTTTGACTTCCATCAAGCAGATTGTCAAAGGAGAAGAATACCCTTATGAAACCCTCGAGCTAGTAGGAAACAACTCCACCAAAGATTTGTTGGGCTACTTTCGGTTTCTGCAAGCCAGTGGTGCCTGGTGTAAGCTGAAAGGGAACATGGTGGAAAAAGAGGACTGGGGCGAAGACAAAGGATGCACCCTATTCATGTACGACAATGTAGCCAATGGGTGTGCTGACAGTAGAAACCTGAACCCCAAACAGTCTGGAGACCTGCAGCTTAAATTGGAATTCACAGCTGCTCCGGGCAACAATATAACCGTGCTGGTGTACGGTGAATTTGAAAACCTGATTGAAGTCGACAAGAACGGGGCTGTGTTGTACGACATTTACCAACACTAAACATGGAGTATGTAGCCTTGACCGATCAACAGTTGTCTTATTTAGCCAGAGAAGATCCTGCCTTAAAATGTGTGTTTTATGGAACAGTCCCTTGTGATGGTTTACCCAAGTCACCCGTTAAAGACAAACCCAGAGCTTACATTGTCAATACAGACCCTCACGATCAACCAGGTCAACATTGGATTGCGCTGTGGACTCAAAACAATGTGTGTGAAGTCATGGACAGTTATGCCCTACCATTGGATGTGTACCATCAAGCCACCCCTTTGAAACAGTGGGTCATGAAACATTGTAAATATGTCGTAACCAATGGAAGTTCCCTTCAAGGTCTTCACAGTAAAGCCTGTTGACATTATGCACTTTTGTATTTAAAAATCAAAGCTTGTGGAGGGAGTCTGCAAGATTTTGTCAAACACTTTTCTGATTATAATCGTGTCAACAATGATCACCGAGTGGGTAAATTCGTTAAACAATGTATTGTGAATGAAAACCTATGGCCCTGTGGTGGTCATCAACGTTGTAACTCTCGATGTGACCCATAAATAAACAACTGCACTCTATATGGCTGTCATTATTGATCATGTCGTTTCAGTTTCACACACCTTCCTCCATTTTGGTGGTAGGACCCTCGGGATGTGGTAAAACGGTGTTTACGGAAAAACTACTCGTAGACAATTTGGATTTGTTCGAAAACTTACCCCTTGACATTCATTATTGTTATGGGGCATGGCAAGATCGATTTCAATCCATGCAAGACAAAGGAATTGTGTTTCACGAAGGGATTCCTGATCATCAAGACTTGATTCAATGGGTTCCTCAAGGCGGTGGGATTTTGGTGTTGGACGATTTAATGGATGAGGGAAGTGGTGATAAACGGGTGTTGGATCTTTTTACCAAACATTCTCATCATCAAAATGTCACGGTGCTTTACCTGTGTCAAGACATGTTTCCCGTGGGTAAATATGCCAAAAGCATTTCTCGCAACGCCCATTACATTGTGGCTTTTAAAAACCCGCGCGATCAATTGGGTGTACGCAGTGTTTTGCTTCAATCGTTTCCCACCGAGTGGAAAGACTGTTTAGACACGTTTCATCATTTGACAAGTCGACCTTTTGGTTACATGTTGATGGATTTACATCCAGCTTCCTCCGACCAACATCGATTGTATGCTCACGTGTTAAAAGACAAAGGATGGACTCGAGCCTATCAAAAACGTCGTGATGATTGGTAGAAGTGACAGATTTTGGAGGTGTTGGGAAAAGTGGTTATTGATTATTTACACAACATGCGAACGGATGACATGGATTACCCAACCATGCAAATAGTATATAATTTGATTCGGCGACGACAACCTATTGACCATGTCATTCGCCATTACAAAGAAACCTATTTTCGTGAGTTAATTTGGACCTTGGAAGATCGAGCATGGCAGATGATGGTGAAAGATCAAGGGTGATATTAGTCCCTCTGGTCTCTAACATGGAACCCGATTTTGTACGACGATTGAATGTGTTGTATGATTTTTACCATCGACAATGGTGGTGTTACCGACACAGATGGAATAGATTCAAGTTGTATCATACTTTATTGAATGGCTTGGCGTTGTTTTTGGTGGCCACCGGAATGATTGTCGGTCCCGTGTTAAAAAACAGTGTGTTGGTAGCATGTTTAGCAGCCGTGGGTCCTTTTGTTAAAGGATGGAACGATTTTAAACATTATCGTCTCAAGCTGATGATGAGTCAATTTGCCTATACCAGCTATGCCAAAGTTTTGACTGAATTGCGAACGTATGTGCGAGGGATGCCTCCGGATGGATTAGACAGCTTACTGATTAAAATGCAAACGTTGGATGATATCATTGTTGATTTTACACCACCTATACCTAAACAATGTGTACACAAGTACCAACAAATCTATCAACAATGTGAGGTCGATGGAGATAAAAAGGCAGACACCGATAGCCCTTTACAATCATTACCATGGTTGTGCGGAGAAAAAGACCAAGAAAACAACGAGGAGGTGCCCTAATTCGTTGCAAACGTCGTTTGGTGGATAAAATTGCCCAAGGGGCGAGTATGTTTCTAGCAGGACCTGCACCTACGTTTACCACGGCGTTTGGAAAATTGGGGAGTCAGGCTTTAAAAGGGATCACAGACAATATTCGACACTATCGAAAACGAAAGCGACGATGAAACGACTCCAACGTCATCTCCCCTTTTTGCAATCGGTGTTACAACAAGCCAATCGAATGAAACGACAAGATCTTTTACAACATGCCAATGCTGATCAAATTAATGCCATAAGTGAACTAGCCTTGAACCTCTTGAAAAACAGAATTCCGCTAACACCTCAGATCATGGCTAAACTTCGTCCGCATAAAGAAGTCTTGCGTGGTTTGGGTCAACGCAAACATTCGGTCCAAAAACGTCGTGACATGTTACTACAACAACGAGGGAATCGGTTATTTCAAGGTCTGCACGATTGTCTGTGTCAGTGTTTAAATAAGAGGGTTTGTTGAAGGGATCACACTTACAATCATCATGGAAGAAGTCTACATGGTTCCCAAAAAGGACTTGGACCAATTGATTGAACATTATAAAGGAGAAATTACTGAAAATGCCCAATTAAACAAAGCAGCCACGTTAGCTGCCGAGAAACATCTTTGGCTCAAGTCTGGATTACCACCTGCCATTATCAATGCAAATATTAAACCCATGGGTCGAGAATTGACCAAATTGACTAAACGCATTCGTCAAGGAGACGTGGGAGCTGGTGCTCCACCAGAAGAAGAACCCGATTTAGTCACAGGACCGGTGGAACAATGGGTGAAAAAAATGATAAAGGGCACCCCTGCTACCCCTCAACCTCCCATACCCTCCCAACAGACCAAAGCGTCGAAACCACGACGACAATTACCAAGTCGACCCGATTCCAAACCAGAACCCAAGAAGAGAAAAAAGACTGAAGTGGAAAAGCTTAAACCGTTACCAGGTTGGCAAGATTGGGCAGAAGGGAGAAAGTTGAGGGGTCGATTGGATTACGAGAGCGATTAAACATGGCTGGCAAACGACCCGTTAGAAAAAGACGAAAAACTGGAGGGGCAGTGGATATTCAAAAAGCTTTGTCCAAAACAGGGATTGAATTTCATTGGCCGGGATATCAATACTTGGGACCTGGTACCAAATTAGAGAAACGTTTGAAACGAGGGGATCCTGGCATTAATCGGTTGGACAAGATTGCCAAACAACATGACATTGATTACGCTCGAGCAGGGAATGATTTAGCAGCAAAATGGAAAGAGGATACTAAGATGATTAAAGCAATTGATCGATTGCCTGGCAAGAAAACCATACCAGAACGCGTTGTGAAAAAAATTATGCAAGCTAAGAAACGACTCAAAGTGTAATAAACGTGTTATAAAATGATTTATGCTGTGTCTTTATTGATTCATAAAATACATTTCCATGAAGCCTCCGTGGCTCTCCATCAGTTCTAACACAATTCTCATGGGAAGAAGACATGGTTTAGCAAAAGCTATTTCTCTTAATACATGTTTGGGTCCACAAGCATAAACAGGTGTGCACCTGAAAGTTCAAGAATGTTCTGTCAACCATTGATAAAATAAATAAGTTTCTTGTTTAGGACAATGACCATCGATTTTATGATGATGACCACAAGAACAACCAGGATCAAATCCACTCCAAATCAATTGATCGACTTTAGGGCAATAAAACCATTCCAAATTGACATGGGGAATATGAAGTTTGTTTAACAAGTCTCTTTCAATGGTACCACCTTTGTAAGCTACCACATATTGATCCTCTGAACGAAGCGTTTTATACAGGGTTTGAATGACCGTTTCAGATAACTCCAACGGTAGAGCTTTTTCTTTGGGTGGTGCATTAAACGGGAGTCCATGCACACGATGATAGACATAATTCACGGTGCGTTTATCCTTGACTGACAGCTGTGAATAACGTATCGAACAAGTAAAATGAATACTGTCTGCTTGACCTTTCATGTCACACCATCCAACTTCACGAATCAAAAAGGGTTGTTGACTCACACGGTATCCATCCAAATCCAAAATCATACAAATCGAACGCAAATCTTGGTAGAGGTGAATAGGCGCAGGACAACACTCGTAATGGGCTGGTTTTTGACAACAAGGGGTCAATGGAACTCCAACATCATCGGTATGACACACAAAACACACCTGATCGAGCTGTTCTTGATGGAGTTGTCTAGCCGCCAGTTTCTCTATCTTGTCCTTGATTTCGGGTGGTAATTTGTCCCAATGGCTTGCTTCGGTAAGGGGTGTTTGAAGTCGTGCCTCCATGTTGAACAGCAAAAGTCCAATCCTTGAATAAACCAGTCACAGGTCAATTGAGGGTAGATGCTGGGTTGATCTTCTCTTTTTAGCTGATTAGCAAAGGTGTCCAATCGAGTGTCGTTCAAAAACACAACCTCATCACGGAACTTCAAGACCTTTTGACTCACTGACATCTTTCTATGAAATGATTTAGAACAACCAGAGACTGTTTTAAGCTTTGTGAAACTGCACTTGCCTGAACATGTTCTCGGAACTAGAACGTGACTGTTTTCCCTTTGTGACACCGCGCCTGCCTGAACTTGTCCGAATTTGCATGTCTCCAGAGACTGTTCACTGGACTGAACCGCTCTGAACCGCTCTGAACTGCTCTGAACCGCTCTGAAGTGCTGTAAACCGGTCTGGATTTGCATACGATGTCAACTATATAGTGGATTGATTGACTCATAATCTTTGTTCGTTGTAACATCCCACTGCTTACTGTTTCTCTACTTGCTGTTTTCGCTGTTATGGATTCCTTAAACATGGATGATTATTCCGAGGATGCGGTATGTAATTCTGTTATGGATGAAATCGAAGAAGATGCCTTATGTAATGATGTGTTTGATCGTTTTGAGCGTCAACGGGACTTTCAATCCCGGTTAATTCATCAGAGTGGTGGAGCTTTGGATCGAAATGCTGAAGGGCGTTTTAAATTCGATTTGCAACCTTATGTGGATCGTCAAAGTGAACGGATGGGAGTAAGGGAGCGCCATTTTCAAACCACGATGCGGCAAACTGGCAATTTTGTGGATCGACCGCAACTGGTACCCGCGTTACAGGATGGCTTGCGCAGGGCTATCAATCGTGTTCTGGAATCCGATATGGACGATCAAGATCGTCTGTATTTTACCATTGCCTCAGATCGTTTAACGAGTAATTTCCAAGGATGGGGTTTGAGCGCAGGTGGATGGAGAGCTGGTGGACAACGTTTGGATGCATTGTTTAACCGTTTGGCAGATGCTTTAAACTCCAATGAACAATTTGAAATGGACGATACTTTTCAAGTGTCTATTACCCGTGTGCGCCATACACCCCAAGGATCAGGTGGATCAAAACGCAAGAAGAAACCAGGTCATCGTCCCCTCTCCGTTCTCAAAGTCAAGAAGGATTCTGTGATCCAAATTAAGAACGAAGACAATCTGTGCTGTGCTCGAGCGATTGTCACTGCTAAGGCCAAGTTGGACCAACATCCAGAGTGGAACAATATTCGACAGGGGAGAAAGAAACAGAAAGAACTCGCCATCAAATTACATCGTCAAGCGGGAGTGCAACCTGGACGGTGTGGGTATGAGGAACTCGCAAAATTTCAAGAATCTCTTCCTGACTATCGCCTTATCTTAGTGGATGCGGATAAGGCATTTCATCGCAAAGCTTTTAGTCCTCCTGGTCCGAATGAAATCATTTTACTCTAGGAAAAGGATCATTATGATGTGATTACTAAACTGGCTGGATTTTTCGGATCCAACTATGTGGGTGGACATTGCTTGAAGTCTTATGATCATATTGGACACCATGCCTGTGAGAACAATTCAACGTTTTGTGGTGCTTGCCGACAACCCAATTGCTCGGATTTCATCCAAGCGGTGCCCCGCGGATCAGAACCCACTCCTCGCTGTCATTTGTGCCGACGCGCGTTTTTCGGGGAAACTTGTTTCGAATCGCATCTGGTGAAAGATCGTCAGCAGAAAACCAATCCAGCCCAAAGTGTGTGCAAGACTGTGCGTCGTTGTGCGACTTGTTTTAAACTGGAAGACAAGCCTGAGAACATTGAGCGACACAAGTGTGGTTTTGCGATTTGCCCATCATGTCAGGATTATGTTGACATTGCAAAACATCGGTGCTTTATTCAACCGCCGAAAAGGAAACGTGGAGGTGGACCTCCAGCTAAACGTCGAAGAACCGAGGAGAGTATGGTGGATGATGAAGTGGAGGAGGAGGAGGAGGAGAAAAAACCCACATTGCATGTGTTTTTCAATATCGAAGCCATGCAGCTTCAAGGAGAACACGAACCTAATTTGTTAGTGGCTGAAACCGAAGAAAATGATGAACCCGTGGTGTTTCCCGGAAAGGATTGTGTGAAGGATTTCTTGGAATGGTTGGAGGAATTGACGGAGGAAGATGAACGAAAAGTGACTGTGTTGGCACACAATTTCCAAGGATATGACGGATATGGCGGATATTTCGTAGTGAAAGAATATTATGGAACGAGTCAGATTATTGACCAACTGCGAAGTGGGTGCAAATTGCTCGAAGTTCAGCATGACAGTGTACGTTTCATCGACTCCATGCCATTTTTCTAGATGCCGCTATCGGCTTTTCCCAAGACATTTGGACTTAAGGAATTAAAAAAGGGCTATTTTCCCCTTTTATTTAACATTCCCGAGAATCAAGATTATGTGGGCATCATTCCTGCACAGGACTATTACATCCCGGAATCCATGGCACCGAAAGCGCGCAAGGAGTTTGAAACGTGGCATCAGCAGCAAAGGGAGAACAATGTTGAGTTTAATTTTGCCGAAGAACTTGTAGCTTATTGCAAGTCGGATGTGCGATTACTCAAGGAAGGATGCACGAACTTTAAGGAACTGTTCGAAGCGAAAACGGGGTTCAATCCCTTTGAAAACATAACGCTTGCTTCTGCGTGTAACCAAGATTTGAGGAAAAATCGGATGATTCCAAACTCCATTGCCTCCAAACCCATTCATGGTTGGCGTTCCGCCATCAACCAGTCCAAAGTGGACAAAGAATGGCTCCATTGGTGTGATCATCAGCTGCGTCAATCTGCATTGGATGAATTGACCCCCGAAGACCTGGAGGCCCATGATTTGATGGCACTCGCCTACCCAGACCATCCTCACCCTAGCTACCGGGTCTATATGCAACATGCTGGTAACCAAGGCGAATACAAGATCCCGGAAACCAGATGGACCGTCGATGGCTATCACGAAGATACTAGAACTGTGTATGAATTTCATGGGTGCTTCTGGCACGGATGCCCTACTTGTTACCCCGTTCGCCACGAAAAATACCTTCGATTGCTAGACCGTACTATGTACGACGTTTATGAAAAAACGAAACAGCGAATCCAAAGCATCCGTGACAAGGGATTTCAAGTGGTCGAGATCTGGGAATGCGAGTGGGATCAAATGAAGAAAAACCACCCCGAGATCCGTGCCTATGTGGACCAACTGGAATTTGTGGATCCTCTCAACCCGCGGGATTCGTTCTGTGGCGGGCGAACCAACGCAGTGAAGCTTTATCATCACGTCACACCCACTCAACGCATACACTACATCGATTACACGTCATTATACCCATTCATCAACAAAACCACGATCTACCCGAAAGGGCATCCAGTTTTCATCTCTCAACCTGGTGTTACTGACATTAGCGACTACTTCGGGTTAATTAAATGCAAGATCCAACCACCTTATGAACTCTATCATCCTGTCCTACCGTTCCGTAATGAAGGCAAACTCACTTTCCCGCTCTGTTCAACCTGCGTGGAAACCGAAATGAAGAAACCTGTGTTGGAACGATCTGCCATTTGCCACCAGCAAGAAGATCAGCGCTCTCTCACTGGAACCTGGTGCACGCCAGAATTACAGAAAGCTGTGGAACTGGGTTATCAAGTGGAACACATCTACGAAGTTTGGCACTTTCCTGAGACTTGCGAAGGTCTCTTCAAAGATTATGTGAACAGTTGGTTGAAAATAAAGCAGGAAGCCAGCGGTTGGCCGGAATGGGTGGGAGAAGACGAGGAGAAGAGACAGCAGTATATCGCCGATTACTACGAGAAAGAAGGAATTCAGCTCGAATATGACAAGATTGCTTACAAGCCTGGTTTACGATCGCTCGCCAAAATGATGTTGAACGCCATGTGGGGAAAGTTTGGGCAGAGACTGAACAAAACGCAAGTAAAAATCTTCGACGATCCCATTGCCTTTCACCAATTTCTGGATAGCAACCGAGTGGAAGTGTCCCAAGTCTCTGTCATGAATGATGACATGGTAGAAGTCCAATTCAAACATAATGAGGAAGATGTACCTGTGTCACCAAACCTCAATATCTTTGTAGCATCCTTCACCACTTGTTGGGCGAGACTCCGACTGTATGAAGCACTCGAAATGCTGGGAAAACGAGTCGTCTATTTCGACACCGATTCAGTCCTGTACTATGAAGATACCGATGATCCTGACCAACCCCAACCTGTCCTTGGCGATTATCTCGGAGATTTTACGAATGAGCTAAACAGAGGGGACTACATCAACGAATTTGTATCCGGTGGTCCAAAAAACTATGGATACAAGACAAGTCAAAACAAAGTGGAATGTAAAGTCAAGGGATTCCGGTTGAACAGTGAAGGTATGGAGCAGCTTAATTATGAGATCATGAAGCAGAATGTGTTGGAGGAGATTCAGAAACCATTGACCAAAGTTCGGGAAACTCAAGTAATTAAATCACACCACATTGTACGGGATCCAAAGCATTACACCATTGAAACCTTGACGGACTACAAACGCTATAAACTGGTCTATGACAAACGGGTCATTGATCGAACCACATTTGAGACTTATCCTTATGGATTCTACAAAGGACATTGAACATTCACGAAAATAGTGCAACAGGAATCGATTTGTAAATAGTTTTCTCGAGTTAAGGTTTCAAATAGGTTCGTTTTCCCGGAATCGCAAGGATCGATTTGTTTTTGATTGAAAATAGATCTCAAGTTAGGTCAAAGATAGTTTGTAAATAGAATAATAGATTTCGTTTTTTTCGAGTTTTCCAGAGACATAGATTCAATTAGGATTGTAAATAGTCTTAGAATATTTTCGCTTAGTTTCGTTAGTGATTAGGTCAAAATACTTGTAAAAATGAGGTTGTAAATAGATCGTTTTCTATCGGACATTAGGTCAATGATTGTAAATAGGTTTATCATAATAAATTGGTTGGCGGATAAACAATGGCTCGGTAAAAAAGGTATGACTCGTTTCAATTCTTACCCCTATACCAACACATGGGTCGGTGGTCAATTGGCAGGTTCTCTGATTTCAAATCGGTAGGTTCCGGGTTCGAATCCCGGCCGACCCTCTTCTTTTATTTCCCAAACACCAACCTTAAAGCTAACCAAGTAAGAATCTAGGGTTAGGGTTAGGCCTAA
>Ga0126336_10002104_pt1 | contig 11119 bp, 5 predicted proteins | sample SidCmetagenome_FD_92530 | JGI IMG/M metagenome (GOLD analysis project Ga0126336, IMG submission 92530) | Coral microbial communities from El Islote,Puerto Morelos, Mexico - Siderastrea C C metagenome | ecosystem: Host-associated > Invertebrates > Cnidaria > Coral | place: El Islote,Puerto...
TTTGTTATTAGATATCTGTTTTTTAAAAAAACCCCCCCCCCCCGTCGCCCCGGGCGTTGGTGGGTGGGGGGGGGCGCGGGGGGGGGGGGGGGGGGGGGGGGGGGGTAATGGAATTGTTACCACAAGAATCCTGCAGTTAACGGTCCTGTTTTTTGTTACAGTGAACAGCCAATCAAAAAAATCAAAATTTTTTCCATTACCCCAGAGTCTCTTCTCTTCCACCTGCTGACCAAGAAGCTGAAGATTCTGGGTACGAGATTGGCCCGAATATAAATGGATTTTAAAAATTCACTACATATCCTCCTCCTGATTAGCTGACTAGGAGGCTACCTCCTGATGTTCAGCGGAGGTAATTCCTGTACAATAGTCCCCTTAATTTGGAAAACATGAAAAAAATATGTTCACAATAAGTGGCACAAACAAGAAAAATGCTGCCTTCCACCCTAGGTTCATGGTAACCAAGGTGAATGTTGCAACCACTTTCTCACAAAAACCAGTAAAATTGTACAACCGTACAAACAAGCCACTTTTTATTGGACAAAGCTAACATACATGGTTTGCTGTTTATCGCTTCTACCAGGCCCATGGATATCGATAACAAACTTGAGATAAAATGGAAAAGATGATGTAGTATCATTGATCAGGTCCAGCTGAGTGCAATGCCGAACGAACATCGTGTTCTATCACTTCAGCTCATGTGCAATGCTAACAGTGTATCAGCTCAATAAAATAATTTTTCTATTTATTAGCAGCACTTTGCTATGCTGCAGTATAAGATATAAGTTCACAAGAAGCCATGTGCAATGCTTCAGAGAATAAACATAACACTGTTACAGACAATCAATGAAATAAAGAGAAAAATACTGGCAGCCTTGTGCAATGTTGCCATTAACAAAAAATAAATACTTATAATAAATGGTGTCTTAAAAGTTTGTGCCCCTTCTCTAGAGTCGTGTATATTTCCTTTTCAATTTTATCTCACATAAGCTCATTTTTTCAGGATATCGATGACGAGATTGGTGGAAGTTTTGTACTAAAAATTTACTAGCCTGAAAATTTCAAGATGGAGAGGGGCACAAACCAGTTTTAAAACACTATGCATATCACAGTGAAAGCCCCAATACCATTCAATAATTCTCACTATCAAAAGTCGCAACTAATCAAAATTGGAATAAAAAGCCATTAGTACATACCAAACCAGTGGATAGTGTTTTTCACGCTCTGATTGGCTACTCAAACTCGGGATAGTATGTGCTATTCACCTAACGGCAGTTTCTGGATTTTGTGTGCGAGTTTTGCCTCATTTCTCAGAAAAAAGGAACTATTTGGTGCTGGCTATCCACTGGTTGGGAATATACTAAAACAATTACTATTCACCTCAGTGTCGGTGAAGAGTGGTAAATATTTCCCTTGCCGCTTCGTGGCTCGGCAAATCACCACCACTATTCACCTCCACTTAGTGAATAATTGTTAATTTCTAATGGTAAATTTAGTATGCAGTTGGCTGTAGATTAAAATACTTTAGAAATATACTTCTTCTGATGAGAATGGTACTTGAGTTTCCAATGTTAGCAGCCATTGTGAAATTCATCAGTCTACAATTAATTACAACTAATTACAACAGCAGCGCTGTGCAATGCCACTGAAATGCATAATTACAGTAACTACCAGTTCTAATCTTTCTAAAAATCAAGGTTGTATCTACCTATGTAACACTTGCACTGTCCTTGGATTACTGCCATTCAGAAGTCAAATTAAAAATGAGATGAAAAGAAAAAGCTCTGGGTTGCAGCACCTCAATAATGGGTTTAAATTACAATTGGGCAAACCACAAACATTGAACATTTGGTAGCCATAAACAAGGCCTTCAACAAACTCACTCACTCACTCATCCTCTTTATGCCGAGTGGTACATAAGGCCTCCCTTCAACAAACTGTGCTGCGTAAAACAAAACAAAGAATATGGAACTTTTCTAAATCGTTCTAAAACTACACTTTCATAGGATCAATGTTAAATATACGAAAGTCCTGAAAATGAGTAAAAAAGAACTTAAAACACTATGTTTGAGGAACCATTCTAGTATGAAAATGGAATGACAGTATGACTTGAGGTAAGAAAACCACGATTTGCTGTCTCAAAAAAGATTTTAGGACCATCATGAAACTTGACGACAATGCTACCGGCAGATCACTTCTTGGCATATGAGATTTTCATGGCATGTGATGGCGTTATTCGGAATCCCTGCAAAGCATCTTTGGCTGTTCCTGACTGTACTTCATTCTCAAACTCCACAAAAGCGATGTCTGAACGGCCTGGCACCAAACGAACCTCTTTAAATCCAGGAAATCTGTAATGCAAAAGAGCAAAGTACAAGAGAGAAACAAGAGCAAAACAATGTCATCTTGATCCATCCAACAAGAGAAGGTTTAGAATGCTAATGCACTAAGAAACGTTTCTTCAACTGAAACTTCAGAAAGTAACAAAACACCAATTTCCAGCCATTTTTCTAAAACGACAATTCAGATAAACTAGCAAGCAAAATGGGCATATTCAGTTTTGTATCTGACTGGTATCTTTGCTTGATGTTTGTGACAGTAATAAGGCACTGTTGGCTTTAAGCGTCAAGCTGACATGACTTCTCTCGAGACCCTTTGGAGATAACAAAAGCTAAAAGATTTTTCAAATGAATTATGCAGATCAAAAACATTTTTTCCTGGCCAAAACAACAACGAATCACTAAATTCAACTGAAGAAAGCAGGTAACTTCTTTTCCCTTTGAAACCAAGACACTTATCAAGTCATTTAGAACAAAGACCGGAATTAACAGATGACTGCAGCAATCAAAGGCAACAGGACTCTATGAATTATTTTGTCAGTGTTTATCAAGCAATCTGCAATCAACAAATGGTACTGGTTGAATAACATAGACAGCATCAGCTCGGTGGTCTCGTTAGGCAGGTTGGTCAGGAACAGAATGCTGTTGGGTAACTCTGGAACAACCACAGCTGGCTGTACTGGAGTTGGGATGACTGTGAAACAGCAAAAATGCAACATGTTAAAAATACACTTCTAAAGAAAGTAGAAATATAATAGCCCAATTTTGATATAATAAATTCAACTTAAAACAGTAGACATCACTGTGAGGCTTAGGAGAATAATATAAGGACTTATATGGGTTTATTCCCTTAAGCCTCGAAATGATGCCTACTGTTTAAGACTGAATTTTAATTTTTATTAATATAATGAAATTGGGATATTATCTTCATATTAGCAGGCAGGAACAGACAATTAAAACAACTTTAAATTGAATTGTTGTTGTTGTTGTCAACTTAAAATGCACATTAAACAGTAAGTTGGAGAATACGAAAAACAGGTGAAGTGACAACGATCAGAATTTTACTGTGAATGACAGACAAATAGACAGCATATTAGCTTTTGTGTTAAAAACACAAAACCTAGCTTTATGTAGGATTGCCTAACTGGACCAGCTTTTCTCTCAGTTCCGACACTTTTCTCCTCTTATTAGAACTTAAAGATAATTCCACTACAATCTAAAAAATCCCAATGCTGAAAGTTTCTAAGAAACTGTCACGGCCACTTTATTTTTTGGATGGGCAGCTACCTCTTCACAGCACGAGATCTTCATTTTTGAAAATTTTCCTGACACAGTTAACAGCACTGCATCTAAGGGTAAAAGAATAGTTTATCCCCTCACCAAAACAAAAGGCAGAGAAGATTGAATTATTTATAATTTTCTTAGTTATGATTTCTTTACCATTTTGTGCCACTGGGGCCACCACTGGCTGGGCCATGGCTACAGGCACAGGCTGGGCAGTCGGCTGTCGTTTGGCTGGTTTAGCTGTGTTGGAAAAACAAAACAAAACAAAACCCAAATGCATGAATGTACATGTATACTGCAATTAGTTATTTCTGTCAGCATCAGCTCTCCTCACCAGGAGCCCATAAACCTGAGCATGCAACTCCCATAATAAGTCTACTTCACAGAGTTTTCACAGACCACTCTATTTTTAGACAACCTTCAATGGTTCGTTTCCCTCTAAAATGCCTGCTTCATAATGCAAGGCTGTTAATTAATCATGCAAAGCTTGTGATCAGCTAACAAGGATCCTTTGGGAGACTGTTTTCGAGAGAAATTCGACCTAAAAATAAATTGGTCTATAAAAACACCATGACATGAATATACTTGGCAGATGCAAGTTCCAGGTTATGGGCTTCTGTCCTGCTCTGATCATTTTTTAATCTCATCACCTATCTAGAAGTATTTTTTAACAAAAAAGCTAAACAGGATTGTTTGAAGGGCTAACTCTTCTGAGAACCAGCAAAAATATAATTTCTTTTCTTTGGGTACAGCAACACCTAAGTATTTTTTAACAAGATGGCTAAACATGTTTGTTTGAAAGGATAACTCTTCTGAGAACCAGCAAAAAAATATAATTTCTTTGGGTATAGCAAAATACAGCAAAAAGAAAAAAAAAACAATTTTAGGAATTAAGGTTGAGAATTGAGATTAAAAAAATGAAAAGTTATGCAGTCTTCCAAAGGAAAATCCATTTTGTTTACTGAGTCCATAATTTAAAGGATGATGTGGACTGTTATGTGCTTTGGAAAAGTGTATTCTATAATTACACTGTGTTATTCCAGAAAATATCCCTACTCCCCACATGGAGGGTTTTTTTTTGGTTTGAACCCCCCACCCCTCTGGAAATTTTTTTTTTCAATTTTGGCATTTAAGACCTCCTCCCCTTCAAAATTTCCAATGACCCTGTGGGGTGGGGGTATGGAAATTTTTTGGAACCACACATTGATTAAAAAACGTTTGATTGACAAACCAGAATCTACTTAATTTACCCATTGTCTGTTTACTTTATCCTGCCAGCAATAATATTCTAAGACTTACACAGATGTTTCTGTTGCCTTTTTCTGACATTTGAAAAGTTGATGAGGCTAGATTTTGGTTTTATTTAAGATGACAACACAAGGAGCTCCAAATACTGGATGCCAGTTTCTTTCAACTATTCATGCTCTTTATTATTTGTTCTTCTTTTTGAAGAGGCAAATGACTGAAAAACGTTCTTAGCCAAACTTACCCTGTTCAGGAGCTTTTCTCTTTTCCTTCGGCTTCTTCTCTCGCTGAACATACGTTCCTTCTTGTTTGGCTACCGCATCCGATTTGCTTTTGGCATATTGTATTCTCTGGTGCACACAAAGATTTAATTTTCATAAAATTATCAGACCCTTAACTTAAACCATCAAAAGAGACATGTTGATAATAACATAAGAACAAGTAAAACTAAAATTCATAATTGTATCCTACATTTAAGAACTGCAAAGAACTGTAAAATATTATTATTTTATGACTAAGTTTAAAATCTATTTTGGCATTAGTTTATACAAATGCATGGGCAAAGGAGAGGGCCTACAATGACATACATGTACTCAAATGACAAAGAAAAAGATGTCCTTCCAGGCAGATTGTAAAATCTTTTTTAAGAAAGGTAAAGCTGATACAGGACTGATCTATTACAGTATATCAGTTAAATCATAAAAGTGTTGTATACTCACGAACATTCTATGGTACATCTTTAACCCAAACCAAAATAGTGAATATCACAAGTGTCAATGTTCCTTGAAAATCATTCAACAAAATAATTGATTTCTAGTCCTCAAACAATGTTCCTTGAAAATCATTAAAAAAAAAGTGATTTCTAGTGTTCAAACAAAGACTATATTAAAATACCAACAACAATGCACAGAACATGCAGAGTTAAGGCACTCGTGACAGCTGGATATTGGTTGTTTCTTAGAATCAATGACAGATGCCATAATGCTTGAGGACACAAAGAGGGATCTGAATAATAATCTTAAGCCAGAATTTTAATTAAACTAAGCACACAGTTAAATTCTCTGGCGTTTGAGGGCAAGGATCTTAAATTAACCACAGAGGAAAAATTTAAAAGTGTATATCTTGGAGTTAAATTTACAGCAAAATCCAGAAAACAAATGCATAGCTATGTTTATAAAGCCTGATAATAATCAGTTAGGATAAACTCAAAAAAAAGTGCAAAAACTTGTGTTACAGGCAAGGATTTAACAAGTCAGGTACTTCCAAACGTACTTTCCGGTTTTGCAAACTCCCTAAAGTGTTTACTGATAGCGTTATACAAAACAGCTTATGCAACACTCTGTCAGGACAGATTTTTCTCTAAGTACCAAATACATACCAAGGCAACAGAAGATTATGCTGTTTGTCATGAAAAAAGTTCTCACTTACCATGGGTTTGTCATAAAACGGGAACCCTTGCATAGAGCGCAGTGCATTTGTGGCACTCGTTAAGTCTCTAAACACTACAAATGCCTGACCTCTCATTTTGAGAGTCTTGAGGGCTACAATGTCTAAAATAGGTCCAAACTGTGAAAATATGGCATACAGTGACTTCTTCAACTCTGAAAAAAGGGGAAAATATATTAGAAAATATCAACAAAAAAGGAAAAGACAAATGTTAATTTTTGTATGGCCCTTTTAACTCATGCAACCCATCACTAAACATATTTTTGGATGGCTTGGAAAAGGAGAAAAGAGGGAATCTGATCATAAAAACAGTGCAGAACTTTTGAAAACAAACCATGCTACACAAGAGCTAAAGAACTAAATTTATCTTTTGACAAACTCTGGTTTTGCTGTAGCACATAAAATTGCTTAGTGTGTTGCTGGCTTCAAACCCTGTCTAAGCTGTCTCAACAATAATTATTGTCCATGTATGATCAGCAAAATATAGGCAGAACTTTAAAATACGATGGCCAAGTCACTCAAAAGGAGTGTTGCAACCATCGTAGCCTGAGGGCTGGCCAGAGACAGCCCAGAGTAGTCCAAGGCCAACGGGAGTCCCCAGTGTTGAGGAACTGAGAGAATACAGTCATGACAACACATATGTTTAGTGACATCATCTAAGGTCCTCAATTAAGACCCTGATATAGTATTAAAAGAATAATTTCTTCCACAATCAGCCTGAGAGATCCCCAACAACAACTGAGCATAATGAGGTGCATTTGATCACAAATCAATGCAAAAGGGCTGCAAATCAGAATGCACTAATCCATCTTGATATACCAGAGAGGACACATTCTGTGGATTACTTTAGGGTGCACCATGGCGACCCACACCGTAAGATGGTTAACACCAGCATTGAAAATGTAAGCATCGCATTTGTAAATTTCCAGTGAAAAAAACAATGACATTAGTGTAAACATACAAAAAACAAACAAGCTTCTTCACCTTTGTTTTCCAGCTAAAATCACCATAACAAATTAAAAATTAACACATTCTCATTCTCAAGTTCTGCATCTCCACAACAGGAATAAGTAAACACATGATGGCTAAACTACAGAGTACAGGGTCACTTTTAACCGGGCACTATACCAAACGAGCCAGCTCATTTGCTGGTTTGAAAACTGACTGCCAAATCAAACAAACCCCAACACATAAAGTCCTCAGATTAACAAGTATGTAATTTTTCTCAATCTCACAACAAGCCACGAAATACATAGACCCAAGCCATACAACCGTAACATGCATGGTTTTTCAAAGAAGCACAACCTTAAACAGAAGAAGGAATGCAGGAAAACACTGGAATAACCTTATGCACCTATGTAAGTGCTGTAAATTCTAACGGGAACAACTACACAGTGCAGAGCAAGTTGTTTGTTCATTTAGCTCAGCAGCTGTCCGTACTGATATGACAAGACGTGGGGGGGCAATGCATTTTTCCATATCATCAAATGTGGGTCTATCACAAAAGCCCTTTTGTTCAACAAACTTGAGTACACCGGGCGACCTGGGTTTCATTTGGCTGCAGACGTTGGTTTGAGAGTGCTAACAGCCGAGGAAAGTTTGGTTAGTATGTCACGTGTAGCTTGCTCTCAAGAACGTTTGATTGCAACGTCGCAAAACGTTTTACGCTTTGCAGAAGTCGCTCATCTGTGCTTAATTGTCTGATGAGTGCGATTCTTTCCAACACTCACCTTCCTTCTTGACTTTCTCGTTAAGGTTGTTGATGTAGATCGTTTGGTTTGGAGGATTTTCCATTCCGATTCTTTGCTTCTCTCTATGTGAACTGTCGACTGTCAACAAAGCCTTCGGCAATCAACTGAGTCAACAAAAAGATCTCAGAGGTCTTGACTCCGGAAAGAAAATTAGAAACTAGCGCTTTAAAACGAAAAAGGAGAACTAAAAGTAATAAATTATAGCAGTATAGGGTCCAGATGGTCTAAACTAAAAGAAATTTATGCAGATTCCAAACAGTCATTCGTCAACCTGCTTGGAAGACGCACTCATCACGTTTAGGACAAGTGCGTCATGTAAGATGCACCAAGTGAGACTGTCTCAGAAATGCTCGTTCCCAGATCTTTCATGGCTCGCGCGGGATAGGACAAAAAGAAGTTTCTCAAGCATTTTTGCAAAAGTGGACGAAGTTTCTCAAGTATTTTTGTCACGGATTTTTGTACTAGTCTTGAAGTACTATCTTTTCAAAGTCTATCCTACAGTTTATAAGGACTACGACATCTTTTTATATACTATTCTTGCGTCAGGCAAGAATGTAGACAGTCGCGGATGAAATATTTAGAAATACGAAAGCAAAGCACACAAAAGCTTTCCAGGACCAACACGAGTCCAATTGTGCCCTCGTATTTAATATCGGCCATCTTGGTCGCTCGTTTCTTCTCAAGTGCGTTCTTTTTCGCGCACATTCTTACCCTCGCGCACTTTGCATTGAAACGTCACTATTTTTCTCCGTTTGCCATTTTCCCTGTGCTATCTGTATATGTACGGATAAGACACCTGGAGATTTGGCTGCAAGCTATATATTGGAGGTAAACATGAAATTCGCGATATTTTTGTGCGTAATTGCAACGATTACGCTGGTTGGCGTTTTTCCTGGTGAGGGTCCGGGTAAGAATTTTTTTTCTCTAAACATTGCGATGAATTAATTTAACTCAGTGACATACTGAGTTCAGAGTGAATTAGCCAACTTAGGAAATTACCATCCAAGTAACGTGACTATACCTGCCCAGTGGTTGTTTTGTTTTGTTTTCAGTCTGTTTTTCTTATGATTTTTCATTTTGCCTCTGTTTTCCTTTGCTTTTGACTGTTTGTTCGCTTTTTTCACCATTTTATTTTTGTTGAAGGAATTCAAGATCATCCTGATGGATTTACTGGAGTCGTTGGTGATCGGCTTTCATACCTCTGGATGTCTGTGGTATGTTGTTAATGTAGCCTTCTAGGATTGCTGATCTTACGGTAACATGCTCCGTTAAACTGAAAAGAAATCTCCAAGAATTGGCCAAAAAACTCGAGTTTTTCTGGTTGATAAGCAACTTAGTTGTTTACAACAACGTGCTAACTTCCGGTGTTTTCGAGGTGTCTTCTAATTGGACGAGAAGAATCGGGAACTCTTCGGTAAGCGTCGTGAAGACGAGGCTCCAAGAATAAGCACAGTCCGCGAGGAATCTGTGAGACGAAAGCGCTTTTCTACCTTCCCATCAGACATCGAGCGCTACAATCCCAGTTTCCCATGTCTGGATTCTGGAAAAGAGAAGGAAGATTTGGCACGACGTTGCATTCATTCCCTTTGGCAATTAGTTGCAATATCATCTGTAAAGTTATTCCAGTGCACGCTCTGATCTCATTGCGCGCTAAATTCGTAAATAAATTGTCCGTTTTCTCCGGTAAAAAATTTAAATTATCGTTTAAAACTTTCCTTCAATTTGTATTTTAATGAAAATAGTACATTTTATTTTATCCTGATCAGGAAACCGAGTACATTTGGCTCAAGGAGGAATACGGAGAGGATATAAATGAAGTAATGGATTTGTTCTTCGACAATTTTTTTGAAGAAAAAGTGCAAGGTTGGTAAAACTCATCCATCATCTGTCTGAAAATCTGCATGTTTAAGTTCACAAAAACAAATTTTTTTTTTACGACCCTGAGGAAATTGCTGCCCTTGTGCGGTTTTCCCAAAGTCAAAACTTTGCCTAATATCTAAAAGCAAGCCACGAAGTTACTCGGCCCTCTTCGCCCCCTGTTTTCCTTCCCTGGTTTTGGTGAACTGAAAGCGTGGTTTTTCTTGTGTCATATCTCACGAATAAAACGGTCACTGGGGCTGGAAGAGTAACAGGACGTCCAGTCTTCAGGGGTACTGGCGGTTAGACTTACTCCACTTTGATCGTTGTGATTATGGAGGACTCGCACGTGGTCCACGGGCGTGAATCAAAAATGGTTGCTGTTTCTGGAGCGAGCCGCAGACAAATTTTTGCGACGCATTGAGCGCAGCACACGCAATTTTTTTGCGCGCGTGTTTTGCAATTATTTAAAAGTTTCTTTTGTCCCCAAGTAAAAAAACAGGCGACCTGGAGCAAGTCGAGGTCAGACTGTGTACAGTGTATAATCTATGTTGTCATGTTATTAATGGTTAATAGGCTTAAGCCCACCCGCTGTCCTAAAGTTGCGTCAAAAGAGGCTCAAAAACTTTGGAGACCTGTTGGTGATTGTTATCATGGCTTTTGCATGTGGAACAATGATTCGAAAGGCTCTGAAGAAAAGCTACCATGTGTATGTACTCCTGTACATGTTTTATGTTACTAATGTAAGATGACTCTCCTACGGTGGCCCGTAAGGGCCACTCCACATACAAACGTTATTTTTCCCATACAAGCTTTATATTTCGCGTGCAAACTTTATTTTTCCCATACAAACTTTATTTTCCGCGTGCGAACTTTATTTCTCCCAAACAAACTTTATCTTTCGCGTGCAAACTTTATTTTTCCCATGCAAACTCTATCTTTCGCATGCAAATTCTCCGAACCACTTTCCTCCTTCGCTTCTGTGAAAAGAATTTCCATGGCAAGCCAATACTGGCATTAGCACGGAAAGCACACCAGCCTAGAAACTGCAGCGTTGTAACAGTTCCCACTCGTCGGAGCTTTTCTTCACAGCCTTTTGAAAGGCTTTGAAGAAAAGTTCTTACAAATGGATACTTTTGTACAAGTTATCAGCTTGGATGAGGTCTTCAAGGGAAATTCCACTCTCTTCCGTGAAAAAAA
>Ga0126336_10002105_pt1 | contig 11118 bp, 7 predicted proteins | sample SidCmetagenome_FD_92530 | JGI IMG/M metagenome (GOLD analysis project Ga0126336, IMG submission 92530) | Coral microbial communities from El Islote,Puerto Morelos, Mexico - Siderastrea C C metagenome | ecosystem: Host-associated > Invertebrates > Cnidaria > Coral | place: El Islote,Puerto...
CCTTCACCATGAGGTGTGGGTAATCTTTTAAACATCGTCGTGCTGGGATAGATCATTGCAATTTTTGAGCTTCAACGAGGAATTCCTAGTAAGCGCGAGTCATCAGCTCGCGTTGATTACGTCCCTGCCCTTTGTACACGCCGCCCGTCGCCACAACCTATTGAATGAGATGTAACGAAATTTGTAAAGTAATCATAGAATGGTTTGTTTTATAACCTGGTATAATGTCTGCTTGAAGTGTTAGAAAACGTGCTCTGATTTACTGGAAAAAAGTCAAGTCTACAGTGAACATCAGGCGTTTTACGTCGCCACGTGAACCTGGAAGAGTGGGGATTTAACACCCTTCAAGCATCAATCAAATCTAAGCTTTCACAAAAAGTGCTGATTACATCTAAAGACTTTTTATGAGTTCTGGCAAGGCCACCCTTTTTGTGTTTTCCAACGTCAAGAACTAGGTTGAAATGGCCACCGATGGTGATCTCCTCGCAACTGAAATCTAACAGATGATTAAAAAACGGAATTGAAGAAGTCTGGGTCGTCTTCATTTGGAGCATATATGTTCGCCAGGGTTAGAATTTTACCATTGGTAATTAAGTCGCATATAATGAAGCGTCCCCCGGGATCTGAATACGTTTTGAAGATTTGAAAGGAGAAATTGTTATTAAACAACATGGCAACACCTGCCTTTTTACTTGAGCAGCAGCTAAACAAGGCTTGGTAGCCCCATTCAGCTCGCCAGTCGAGCATGTTGTTTTCAGTACAATGAGCTTCTTGAACAAAATATATTAACATATTTTTACTTCGAAGCCATTTGAAAATTTCTCTTCGCTTAAGTCCGTCTCCTAATCCCCGAACATTGATAGAGCCCAGGAGCACTCCTGCTTCTTACCAAGAGAATTATAATAAAGAAAAATTAATTCTTAAGTACGAAAAAAAGGCTCAAAAAACAGAAATGTAAGTTGACATGCAAATACAATAATAAGAAAAAATAGGACTCCGCGAGTCGGAGAGTTGGTTGCCATAGTTTTCCGTTTGGCGTAACCAGTAGGTCCTCCTCCGCTCGCCATAAAGTTTGTAACAAAGGAAATCATGCTAAGCTACGGTCCTAAACGACTAAGGGCTGGCCCACCGGCCATAGCTTACCTCGCACATAAAGCTTGTCGGATTGTGCCCGACTAAAGGATGCAGGAATGTTGTTTTGTTTTGCCTTCTTGAAGGTTTCCATTTGGAGATTTCTTCTTCGAATCAGCTCCTGTGGGAGATCTCTAAACATCTGAACATTTGAACCTTTGAGGCGATGACCTAAAGAGAGTATTTTGTCACAGTCCTTGGAGCGCAGGAATCTTGCTAAAATTGGCCTCGATTCGATGCATTCGTTGGATCTCCACAGATCTTGCGTCACCATAGCCTAATTCTCGTTCCATAAATGATCTAAGTACTTCTTCTGTATCTTCTTCTCGAGAGCCTGAAGGAGATGATTCCTCTACATTATTGAATTTTATGTTCTCCCGTCTCGAGTAGGCTTCAAGGTATAGATCTTTCGTGTTAAGTTCCTCAGTCTTGCTATCGATTAGCTTTTCTTTCTTCTTTCTCTCCCAGTTCAGCAAGTTTCTTGTCGAGGGCTTCCAGTTTCTTCGCAGTAGCTTTTTGGGCTTTCTCTTGATTTTTCTCGATGAGGTCTTGGCCAACCTTCAACTGTTCAATGTCGCTCGCTGCTGTTTCTTGGAAGAATTCGAGCTTGGCTGTTCTCGTTTCTAATTTCGCCAGGTTTACTTCGATTTTTCTGACTGTGTTTTCTATTGAGTCTAACTTTTTCAATTTCTCTAAAATAACTTTAAGGATTCCTCCCAGATCATCGGTCATCTCTAGAGCGGTCAAGACAACATCGTTTTCTTCTCCTTCGTCGTGTGGATCTTTTCGCACTGTTGTTGTTCGTGTTGCGGATTGAGGTTCGCTGTCCTCTGCATTTTTGGCTTTCTTGTACTCGGTGAGTCTCCTTTTCCATTTGGAGAGCTTCCAGATGACCTGTTCCTTCTTCTGGATACGTAATTCAAAATCATATCAGCCATCAGGTCTTAAGACTTTACAAAATATGACGAGCGGAGAGTGAAGACAACCTCACGCCGCCATGTCTCGTCCCAGTCCTGACTTAGAAACATGACAAGCCTTGCGATGCGAAAAAATGTTATGCAAATTACCTGGCTGCACATTGAATGTGGAGACAGCTAATTTGGATAAGTAATTCAAAGCCAAGGTTTGGCACCTCTCCGTCTCTTGAAGTTTTAGCTGAACACTAGGAATTAGGCAATCGCCCACAAAAAAGTAATTCAAGCTCCCCTAAACTGAAATGAGAGCAACCGCAATTTCCAGATTAATGAAAATACAATACTAATTGATGTCAGAGAGTTCTTCCTTCACCGAGAGGTGTGGGTAATCTTTTAAACATCGTCGTGCTGGGATAGATCATTGCAATTTTTGAGCTTCAACGAGGAATTCCTAGTAAGCACGAGTCATCAGCTCGCGTTGATTACGTCCCTGCCCTTTGTACACACTGCGCGTCGCCACTACCGATTGAATGGTTTAGTGAGGCCTCCAGATTAACGCCGATACTCTGGCAACGGAGCGCTGGATGCCGGGAAGTTGGTCAAACTTGACCAATTAGAGCAAGTAAAAGTCGTATCAAGGCTTCCGTAGGTGAACCTGCGGAAGGATCAATACCGATACGTGTCCAAGGTTAACTTTAACGTTGCCTACCGTGTGAATGGTACTCAACCTTTTAGGGGTCGGCCTGAGGTGCCGTTAAATGGTCGTCCGTCGTTGACTCAGCGTTCGGTCAGCCCCGCCATTGTTTCATTTTCATCAAACTTTGTGTAGCCTGAAAATAAATGTGCTACTGATACGTAGATGCGTCCCAAGGTGCCAAGGGGGACAATAGCCTCCAAGGCACTGCCGAGAGCAAACTCTAAAGTTTTGCAGACGACTTAAATAAAGAACGGGGTATTGTAAGTTGTAGAGTAGCCTTGTTGCTACGATCTTCTGAGATTAATCCTTTGTTCTAAGATTTGTATCACATATCTTTTTTGGCCAAGTTAAAAAGGCTCCTCCCTCCTGATGGTTGGCTTGAAATTTTTTCTAAGTCAAAAAGGCTCCTCCCTCCAAAAGGTTGGCTGAAAATTTTTTCTAAGTCAGAAAGGCTCTCCTTTCAAAAGGTTGGCCGAAATGTTTTCTAAGTCAGAAAGGCTCCTCCTTCCAAAAGGTTGCCTGAAATATTTCTGTCAGAAAGGGTACTCCCTCTAAATGAGGAGCCTTTTTGACTTAGAAATATTTCAGTCAACCTTTAGGCAAAGGTTAACGTGGACTTGATAATTTTTACGGTACGGAGCTTGAAGGAAACTACAATTTATTTCTCATGATCAATGTCGAACTCGGCAGTAAATGTAGATAATCATGTGCCACTGATAATTATAATTTTCTAGCACACTTTGCTCACCTCAGTATTTGTGGACAGTTCTTCCATATTCTTTCCCTTGTGGAAAAATGGACTTAAATAAAATGCGAGAGGCAAAATGGCGGAAACGGAGATACTGATGCCATCATTCAAGAATGAGTGAGCGAGGAAAAGTATAAGCCTCCCGCTTTTCATTCGTCATTGAATCCTAACGCATTATTCGAAGCAAATTCGTCTAAAGTTTGTGTTGGACCAACTTATGGGCGAGAATTAACGAATTGCTATGTTCGTAGCAATGTGTTCAAACTGAGGGGAAGAAAGATATCAAAAATTCTTGCCTCGTGACCTCTGGTATGACAGAGGAATTCCCAGCGCTGTAGACTGCACAGGCAATTCTAGTGAGCTCCTTGAGCTCGGCCTTATTTTTTCCCCGTTCACTACATATGTCTTGTCTTGGTCTTCAACGTTGGAAACTCCAGAGTCAGTTAGTAGAGTAATTACGCCTAATTCTTCCTCACAGTATATGTACATACTTTGATTTACAACAAGTTTACAAATCATCGCTAGGTTTGCTGTACTAAGGTCTAGAGTGGAAGGTTTAAGCCTTAGAACCTTTTCTTCCATGGCTGTCTTTACTTTTAATAACATACACATCTAAATTCGCCATCTTAAAAAGGTGCAGAATGAATGTAACTGAACGCCGCCGTTGGTCCGGGTTTTGCGCCATTTTTGACAGCTGCTAATCAAGAGGACTGAAAAGAAAAAGTGGGGAAAAACTTGATTGTTTTCGATTTCACGAAAAAGGCAAAAAGCTGAAAAATCTCGAGAAATTTCTCGTTTTGACTTTTTGGCGATTGGCGAATCAAAACAATAAGTTGGGAACTTTGATGTGACCAACATCAGAGGCAAATCACAAAAACACCCCGCCATTTATGAGAAAAAATGGTGACATTTTTCGTTTTGCGTGTAAAGACCCAAATCAAGAAGCTGATATTTACGGCATATTGTATTTCATTAATTCAGGAACTGCCGGAATTGCCGGAATTGCCGGAACCGATCACTGATTTATGTTAAGCCTAAGTTTAAACATAATAAATCCTAATTAATTTAAGGTTTGACTTCGTAAAAAAGAACAAATTAGATGTTAGGCCTTTGTTACGTTTGTTTAAGGTCTCAGTTCACTAATTCAGGCTAGAGTTAGGCCTGAATAAGGCTTTGTCAAGCCAGACATTTTCGTACGGGAAGCAGTCAGACCAGATAATCAACAAATTTCTTTTTATCTTTGTCTCGTTGATTCTGGCCACATTCTCGCCCATAATACAGCCCAACAAATGTGTCGTTGAGTTTTACGTAGCTTTTTAAGTATGATAAGTTCAGTCTCGCCTGTCATCGCGTTCAAATCTAGCCAAATTCCCGCTCGGAAAGTAGCAAGACAAATGTCTTGTTCTCGTTGTAAAGCGAGACAAATTTCGTGTCTCGCTTTGTCCCGTTCCATTCTCGCCGCGAAAAAGGCTTTCTGGCCAGAAGCTGGATTTTTGTCGTGTCTGGCTGTAAATTTTCGTACGGGCAGTTATGAAGTAAGATATGAAACATCTCCCTCTCCCTCACTCCATACAATCTATTCCTTGCTGATTTCATGGCTGGGAGTTTGTAATCCTGATCCTGGTTAGGCGTAGAATTCACATTTTATTCACGTAAAATTTGTTCTAAAATCACTGTTTGATTCTGGTATCCCAAACATTTTTTTTATTTACAGGGGAAAAGGAGGGATCCAAGTGATAATGAAAATAAACCTCCATGCTCTCAGGAAAAGAAAAGAGAACTTAAACATATCATCGTGATGAGGATGAAAACACAGATGGCACAGAAATCAACAAGCCAGTCAAGCCCAAGTGCTCCAGAAGATGAAGGTAATTAAGAATAATAGCATCATACATGCATTAAATCACCTGACTAGACTTGATTTGTAAGGAAATGGTTGGGAAATCCATAATAACTTCATTTCAGTAGTTCTTAGTGCAGTCTTCGTGTACTGCTGGGGTAGTACAGTATCTATAAATCACTTCCACTCTCTCTATTCACAGAACCATTTGTTTCATTTTTGGAATTTCTGAAAAACAATCAATTAACTCTCAAAAGTGCAGAAGTAATACTGATGTCTATCTTTGCTGAGAGAAAAGCTAGGGATGTCAAGCTTCATAAACACATTTTACCTGCTTACAGGAGTGAGAGGTCACTCCAAGCCTACTGTCACCAAGAGGCTTGCTAAAGCTTTCATTGACCGTGGATATGTTGTCATGAGTTCACAAAATCTAGCAAATTTGCAAATTGAAGGTGTTCAAATCTGTCCAGACAAAGATATAGGACAATACTTGAAAGACCTGTCTCTACCCTAGCAGGACAGGGGCAACATTATAATTATTAACAAACCAATATGTTTGTACTTTTGAATTATAAGTTCAAAAATAAGTTGGTTAAGCCAAATCCACTTTAAGTAGCCAATTAATAATCACTATTAATCCCTGCAATTCAATTTTTTTTTTGGTTTCTGTTTGGACATCCAATACACAGTTAAGTCAAGGGAGACTAGGTGGGAGAAATGGGAGCATTTCTTGCACTATTATCGCCGTTTTGTTGGCTAGATCATTTTCCGGATCATCCCAATTGCCTTTTCCACAGAGAAGTCTACCTAATGCTTGGTATCATGCTGTAGCTAATGCAATAGTAGAAGGCAATCACCTCTATGATACATTTTAAACAGATATGATTGCGAAGAAACTATTTCAACGAACCATTACCGCTTTGGTTGTCAGCTTTCACAGAACCCTTTTCATGTACACTGCCGTTTCACCTTGATAAGTTTTCAAGCAAGACAGAGAAAAATGCAGCTGTCTTTGGTTGCAGCCTTAAGTCTTTATTGATTGTCAGTAAAGGAACTGGTAAATTACTGGTAGTAGACAACCACTCTCATCCTGAGATAAGAAGTGAAACTACTTTTGTTTTGGGTTATGCATGTCAAGCAGCATCATACTTAGAAAAAGAAACAGACATGCTTATGGAACACTTACTGAGGTTAAATTTACATTCATCATAAATTAACTCCATGTACGTAAGATTTTTTATTTCGGTTTACGTGAGGGTTATGCACAGATTCTTGAAATCTGGAAAGAGAAAGACATGTTCTAACAAGTTTTCTGACATGAAAAAGTATGGAAAGCAACTGAGTGTTCAAAAAAGCCTTACCCACAGTGCAGCTTTTTTGTAGCCCAATTTTGCAATACCTTGTTTTGTGCATCTGATTACACTTGATATGAAAAAGCGGCAAGAACAAAACTAGCAATGACAAAAAAAATTTTTGAAGGAAATCTTCTATTCTTGATTGCTTTTCTTCAAAAATCTGTGCCACCCTGACAAGTAACATTTGCCATTGTTGTAGCAAAAAGCAGGATAATTATCTTCACTTTTGCCCTTGTACATTAACAATTTGTCCCTAATTCTCTTGGATAATGAATGATTGAAGAGATTAGTGTAGACCCCTCATTAAAACGGATTTTTTCTCTAAATTTCAAAATTTTGGTGAAGTTAAGGTAACCTGAGGTTTCCATACTGTTGTGTTTTGTAATATGTGGTAACTGTTTTAGCCGGTACTGTAATTTGATTCAATTCACACCATTTTGATGCCCAGGATGTTTATATTTGACCTTAAGCTTTATTAAATACTGGCTGCTTGAGCTAGGACAGTCTCATCCACGTTGACACAAACATATTTTTCCCTATGGAGCAAGGAAACTAATATTGAAGTTCATTATTACAAAGTTATTCCAAGACCTGGTGCTAAGTCTGATCCTTTGAATGTGGCATCAATAGGTGGCTTTAATCAAGCCAAATAAAGTCAAGTAAGAACTTTTATTGCCTTGAGATGAACAGAACCTTCAAACGTATTTCTTGCTCTGTGTGGAAATATATTTTAATGCTGTCCTTTAATCGTTTCATCCTGAATATTTTTCATGTTATTGTGAATTTCAAGGTATTTGACATTGGAATTATTTGATGTTATATGTGCTAAATAAAAGTATAAGTGTTTTGATTTAAGTACTGTTTTGGCAAAAGTCACTGTTGATTCAGGGTTTGTACAGAGTCTACACATCTTACAAGTGAAGGGCAACTCCTGAGTGTCCAGATCAATCTGGTAATTATAAGAGTGTAGAAGACATGGTAAATTCCAGAGGGAGAAGTCTGGAATTTTATCAATACCACAACAAGGCTTTCGTTGTTGGTGAGACCTTTGTTTGTGTCAGAAATTTGGTAAATAAATTTTTCTTGCAGTGTGAGTTTATTTTCACTTGTTCCTTTTAGTCTGGGAAAACAGTTGGCTTGGAAAAATCCAGCTGTATCAAAATACTTAAATGTTGTATAGCAGAATCTCTACAAACCTTAAAAATATGCTTGTGTTCATTGTAATACTTGTGTAAAGTGATTTTGGTTGAGGTGTTACCAGCGCTTGTGTCTTCTCAGTCACAGTGGTATTAGTTAGATATATGGTGTTTACGAACTGTTACTTGAGAACAATTTTTTTTATAGAATTAAATTAAGATTCACATTCAAGCAAGGCTCGAAACGTCAGCTTTCAATCTCTTTACGGTGGCCAATTTACCTTACCAACTCAGTTAATAAATTCAAAATTTTGTGAAAGATTCACATTCCATTGCCATTGCATTTTTATATAAACTGGACAAAGCATGCAACAAAAATGCACTGGAAATTCCAGTCTTCTTTTTTCATCCTAGCAATGGGAAATTCAGCTGAAAATAGTATGGGAATTTTCACAGATTTCCCAGCAAAGTTCCACTAAGAAATATTAAAACCCAATCTGGGATCTGCCTAAATTTCCAATCTTCGGACTCCAAGATACCCAATAAGTGAAACTGGGAACAGTTTCACTTTTGTTTTATCCCAACGTTGGGAAATTGTTGAAAATAGGTTGGGAATTTTCTCTAAGTTCCCAATGAATTCCCACAAATAAAACATCAAAACCCAATTTGGGAACTGTACCAATTTCCAACATTGGGAATCAGTAATACCCAACAAAAATGACATTGGGAACAGTCTCACTTTTTAACCTCAAATATTTTAACCTCAAAGACAAGTATTCTGTGCAATGTTTCAAGTTAATATGGACATTTCAATAATATCCAGGACTAAGAATCTGTCCTGGATTAACATTGTAGCAATGCCCTTAAGCAACATTATTCATTAGCATCCAAACAAAATAGCTTGTACATTTGAACTGTAGGCACAGGTACAAGTCATCAGGGGCTCTGAAAGAGCTAAGGTCAAACATTTTAACATTCATACCACCCAGGGCAGAACTCTCTTTTCTTTGTGTCTCTCAGTTCAGTGAATATGTAGGAAAAGAGAACACTCCCAATGAAGATGTCTTTAAACTTTAATGTGAATAAAAGAAGTGAAATTGTCATTGGTTGCTTTCTAATAGTGTCTCCCTGTATAATAAAACTTCATAGTGAAACCAGCTTTCATGGCAGAACGTATCACGATAAGTATTGACAAGATACTGTATAGTACTGTACTAGAAGTGATTTTAATTGCTCACAAGATATGATGTTTTTTTTTCTTTTTTCACTACAGTGCCTTGAAATGCCATGACTGTGTCGGATGAAAAATCACGACCACATTTTGACGTGGAGTCAGTCATATTGACGATATGAAAGAACACGAAAATTTCTCTGTCTGAGGTGGTTGTAAATATAAATATAACCCTCACAAATCTTACCATCCGTAAAGACTGTTTGAAAATGAACACTTTACAGAGGTCATAGATGTAAAGCGTTTACAAGGTTTTCACAATATCCGTAAAGGCGTGCTTAGAGAACGCGTAAACATTTCCATTCTGGTAACCTTACGGAAGTCATAAATTATCGTAAAAGAAAGGCTTTACCTGTTTTTCCGATATCCGTAAAGACAGCGCTTAAGGTCTCTCTGAGACGTCTCTACGCACTATCGTTTCTAACGCGTAAAGACCTTCTGAACGGAAATGTAAAGACGTCCGTAAAGATGCGTTAACAGGGTTAATACGCTTTCTTTACGTAGTCATTACGGGTGCGTAAATTTGAGATTTCATGCTGTTTCATGTTCATTCAACTAATTTATTCCTGTTTTTTACGTTGCCATGTTCCAACCAATAGTGAAGCTCCACCACTCTCTATATAAACCAAGCGCAACCCAGTTAAGTTTGATATCTGGAGTGTCTTGTTTGATGATCAAATATCTTCCTTGTTTAATATGAAGTTTTAAAAGGACAACTCTTTGGGATTGGTCAAGGAAAATTTGATCGTTTATTAGGGTCACAAACTCGAACAATAAAAGTATTGTCGCTTTATTTTTGGTAGTTCTTAGTTCATGTGTGCGTCATGTTGTTTTTATTGTGTGGTAATGGCAAAAAGAAAAATGCAATCAAATTGTTCAGTCACATATCCCTCCTAGGTTTGTCCGCTTTTCGGTCTTTTAACATCAATAACAGAAATCCATATCACACAAAATGGAAGCACTTTTAACCCTTTTCTAAACATTGTTGCCTATTTGTGACTTATCTCTGGATCTGTTATCAGTTAACTTAATTGAAAACTGTATGGGAAAACATATTTCGTTTTTTGAAAACATTTTCGATACTTTATGGAAAATATTAATGTCTGTGTGCTAACAAATTAATTTCTTGTTTCAATCAAAGAAAGTGTAAAGATTCTTAAAGCTGAAATGCGTGGAATATGTAACAGAATGTTGTTAAGTATGTTGATTTCAAGTGTTTAAATTTCTGACAAGTTTTTGATAGTGTAGGTTAGGTTACAGGGTTAAATCAAAGCATGCATTAGATGTAGAAAGTACGATTTATCTGGTGTCTATCTGAATCCACTTGTTATCAGGGTACCCTATACTTTTTACGTGAAGTTTTATTGGGGCTATTTGTTTTTCCATGAAACGTGATTTTAGGTTTCATTTATTCGTGGTTCGTGAATTCCCAATTTTGAAAACTTTTCACGTGCACGCGCGTGATTGCATTTTTTGACTTATACGTGACCGGGGAACGAAGAGTTGAATTAAACGTGATTCGTGAATGATCGTGTTTTGCATGAATTAATTTCTTGTTATTTTAGTGTTCTGGTGAATGTACCTCTGTTTTCAGCACTGTGCGTTTTCAACTGATAAGACATTACGTCACCTCTTGTCGCGTGTATGATCTTTGACAGACAAGGCTTTTAAATAGGTTTTGAACAGATAAGAGGTCATACATGAGGATGTTACGTCACCTTTACTGGTACCGATGATATATGCCAGACACCGTTAACGCTTTTATATGCCTTTTAACCTTTTGTTGCGAGTATATCAGTATGACAGAAAAAAATGACAATTTCCGCTGGGATCAATTTCTGCGGTTTTTCACCATTTATCATTTATGAGCTGTGAATTGCATCAGGTCTATGACTACCCACGTGCTCTCCAGTGTGATTCAAGACATTCAAGGCCATTAAAAACACTTTCAAAGGGATTTTCAAAGCACAATAAGAGACTCTCAAGAATCATTCAAGCGGCTATATTAAGTTTATACATAGTGTGAAGGTAAGTTTGGTTTTTCATGTTTGTTCCATTCAAGCGTA
>Ga0126336_10002106_pt1 | contig 11117 bp, 10 predicted proteins | sample SidCmetagenome_FD_92530 | JGI IMG/M metagenome (GOLD analysis project Ga0126336, IMG submission 92530) | Coral microbial communities from El Islote,Puerto Morelos, Mexico - Siderastrea C C metagenome | ecosystem: Host-associated > Invertebrates > Cnidaria > Coral | place: El Islote,Puerto...
TGAGGAAATCAAGTTCTCGACAACTATCCTAAAGAAAAACCTTTATCCATTTAGGCTTATAGAAAGAATTATTAATAATCGCAGTGTGACTCAGCATGTAACCAGCAACTCTGGAAAATGTACCGGTGAACAATTGCCTAATACCTTTTATTTCGAGCTGAAGAGAAAGCTGTTAGAACAGAGGAATATTACACTGGAAGAAGCCTTAGAGAAAACTCGCGCGTGGGAAATGGCTGGACGAGAGGTGACAAACATGACAACACGTCCACAGCAGGAAGAAAGAGACAGTGTCAATGCAGTCAAGGTGAAGCAAGGAAAGGAGGGTGAGAAGAGCGAAAGTGCTACAATTGTGGAAGAGAGGGTCATCTAGCCAAGGATAGGAACTGTCCAGCGAAAGGCAGGAAATGTGCAAAGTGTGGAAGGTTTGACCAGTTTGCTTCGTGTTGTCGAAGAGAGGTTGTTTGTTATGAAGGTAGAGATAAAACGAATGAGCGACAGAGGGTTTCTGGTAGACGTCCAAATCACAATGCTAACTTTGTGGAAGATCGAGAGGCATCTGATAGTGAGGAGGACTGTGCTTTTGCATTCACCGTGTCTGAGAATCAAGAAGAAACGTGTAATGCAACTAGTTGTAACGAACCTGTGGTGGTAGTTACTGTCGATGGCATTACAGCAAAAGTACTTATTGATTCTGGTTCCGTAAGCAACCTCATGGGGATGAATGAGTATGAGGAACGTAGGCGCAAGGCCTTAATTCGAAGATAGAGTACTGCTACAAGCGGCTGTATGCATATGGTGGGAAGGAGTTGGAGGTGATCGGTCAGGTTCAAGTTGAGATCTCAGTGGGTGATAAGAAAATAAATTCGCAATTTTTGGTGATCAGGAGTGGCAGGTGTCTACTAGGTCACGCGACTTCAAACGCTCTGGGCCTGCTTCGGATTTAACTTGGTGCAGGTGCTGGGTTTTGATGCAGTGTTGTCGGGGAGGATTTGGCCACAGTTCTTCAGGCTAAGCACCCGAGGATTTTTGACGGCGTTGGCAAGCTTAAGGATTACAAGTTGAAATTACACGTTGACCCGGAGGTGACACCAATAGCTCCCAAGCCAAGGCGTGTCCTATTCGCACTGCAAGAGAAGGTAATTCCAAATTGGAAGACCTCATTGCTAAGGATATAGTTGAGCAGGTAGATGGGCCGACCTCGTGGGTGAGACCGGTGGTAGTTGCACCCAAAGCATTAGGGGATACCAGGCTGTGTGTGGACATGCATAAAGCAAATCAGGCTATTTTATTCGTAAGCAGATACCTATGCCAAATGTCGATGAAGTGTTAGAGAACCTCAACGGCAGCACAGTGTTTTCAAAACTGATCTTTGTCTGGGATTTCACCAGATCGATTTAGACGGCGACTCTAGAGACATAACCACGTTTGCTACACATGATGGGTTATTCAGGTATAAGAGACTGAGCACTGAGACTGACTGAGACTAAGTCTGCTCCCGAGAGGTATCAGCAGATAATAAGACAAGCGCTCTCTGACATTGGTGGTGTTCGGAATATTGCGGTTGACTTGAGAGTACATGGCAAGAACGATGAAGAGCATGAAAGACATCTCCATGAACTGATACAGAAATTGGAGGAGAAGAACCTCATCCTCAAGCTCGAGAAATGCCAATTCAGAATGGACAAGGTAGTCTTTATGGGGCTCCTGTGTCAAACTATGGTATCCTATGGTATCCGTCTGTGTTGGGGACAAGCCGCCCTTCTACTCCAACAGAGGTTAGAAGCTTTCTTGATATGGTTGGCTTTAGTGAATGATTAATTCCCAGTTTTGCAACCGTCGCAGTGACTCTACAAGCAATTTCCAGGCAGGGGGTATCGTTTGTATGGGGCAGTGAACAGGAGAGATCATTTCAGGACCTGAAAAAGCAACTAGCCAGTGCGCCTGTTTTAGCTGTTTTGACAAAGATGTACACACCCGGGTGATAGCTGATACGAGTCCTGTGGGGCTAGGTGCGGTTTTGGTCCCGGAGAAGAATGGAGAGACTCGAGCCGTTTGCTATGCCAGCAGAATCCTAAGCAGTGTAAAAAGGAGGCATTGTCCCTAGTGTGGGCACGTGAGCGCTTCAACTTGTACCTATACGGGCTGCAGACCTTTGATTTGGTGACAGATCACAAGGCTGTGAAGGTGATCTACTCAAGAGGATCTAAACCGTCAGCACGCAGCGAGCGGTGGGTGCTGAGACTGCAGCCATACAATTACAACGTATGCTGTGTTGAATCTGGAAACAACATTGCAGATGCCTTATCACGTTTGACGAAGATCCCCGCTTCAGAGAAACACCGTCATGATGATGCGCACGTTCGAATGGTTACCCTAAGCGCTTTCCCCGTAGCACTTACGATTCAAGAGATTGAGAGTGCCTCAGCAGAGGATGAGGAGTTGCAAGCAAAGCGGAGTTGCCTTGCGAGTGGAAACTGGGAGAGAGCCCTAAAGACATATATGTGGGTGCGTAACGAACTGACCTTTATTGGTCAAGTCATCTTGCGTGGAACAAGAATCGTGATTCCTAAAGTCTTGAGACAGAGAGTTTTGGAACTTGCACTTGAGGGCCACCAGGGGTAGTGAAAATGAAGGAGCGACTGAGATCTAAGACGTCGTGGCCGGGCGTCGATAAGGATGCAGAACGGAAGTGCCGAGAGTGTTATGGGTGTCAACTTGTGACAAAGGAGACCGTGATCCCATGAGTGAATACAACCAGGATGCCTGAGAGGCCATGGCAAGATCTAGCATTGGACTTGCTGGGTGCTATACCGACAGGAGAATGCTTGTTGGGTCTAGTAGATTATTCCAGCTGATGGGTGGAAGTTGACGTAATTAAACCCTAGACAAATAGTTTTCTAGACATGGAGTAACCAGTACCCTGAGAACCGACAACGGGACCAACCTGGAGTCCGCGGAAATGGAAGACTACCTGAATGAAATGGGCAACAAGCATAAATTGACCACGGCACTATGGCTGAGTATTTTGATGATCTTTTAGCGTACTGTATGTAATGTTTTACAGTTTCTGATTATTGTAGCGAGAATAATAGCTCGTTTGTGATTGAAGCTGATCGAGTTTCCAAGATATATTTTCTTAGTACGATTTTTAGTATGGAACAGATGTTTTGCAATCATCTTTGTTTTGATCCGTTCCTGGGAAATTAATCTTTTCATTTGGTTATGTTTTAATCGGTTCTTCTAAAGAGTACAATCAATGTGTACTGTACATTAATTCGCCTGAATTAGTTCTACCTGGAATTGTACAGTACATTATTAATGTTTATCTCCAGTTTGTTTCTGATCATTTTTAGCAATATTTCTCCATGTTTCTTGACGAATTTGTACCAGGTAATATTTCTTGTCGTAATTACTTTTTACTTGGGTTGTTTCTAATTCTGTTGTAAAAGGGAACTTTGATTCACAAGTGTTGGAGAGGATAAACAGACTATTGTTAATGGTGTTATGTCAAGTTCCGTTTTGAATTTCAATTTTCTTCTCCAAGGCTGGAGTCATGTCCTTTTTTTAATTTAGTGGAAAGGCGGACCCTAGATTTGGAGAAAAAAATTGTTCTATATTAAACTTTCCTTGTAGTTCACTGTTATGTAATAACATTCAACGTGTGATTATACTTGTATTTAAGTAGAGTGTGTTGATTTTTAATCGATAGAAATGTTCCTTGCAATTCTCATCTTACTCTCTCCACTTTATTTCGTTCAGATCGGTTGGGGACCATATGGAAAATTTACGAAGGAAGCTATTCCGACAAAGCGTTCAAATAAAAAGAATGTATGGCAATTTCTTTCCAAATTTGGGTTCAATTATTTCTGAAAAATGCCTGGTTACCCCCAATTTTGTATTTGGATTCTGATAGCCCTTGCTAAGATCAGTTTCGCAAAAATATTGGTGTATTAGTGGGCAAATTCCTTAAGAAACCCGAATAGCCCTAGATGCGCAGAAACAAAAGGAGGCACCGTCCTTAACAAATGACCGAACGGCTACTGACAAATTGGAAAAGCCAGTTCTCTGGAAACTTGGGACTCTGATATTTTTGTATCTATGCCTTCAAGCAAGGGACACCGGAGCGAACATAATCGCGGTGCTGTCAGCAGTCAAAACGCTGTGTTCTTCAGTTTCCTCGTTACCTTTAAACCATAACGTTTGCAGTAAAAGCGATGACGAAGAAAAAACGTAAGCTGAGAGTCATAGATGAAAGGTGTCGACATGAACGGGAAAGGACAAAAACCACCGAAAGTGCTGGTACTAAGTGTAGTGGGCAACGCAAACGTTGGTCGACACTCGATCGATATATCGATTGACTCTCGACCGATATCTCGATCGACACGGACGATATGTAGGTCGATATCGGTCGCCTCTCGATGCTCGATCGCGAAGCCATCGACGCTTGGCCGACACTCGGCCGATACCCTACCGACACTCGGCCGATACTTGGTCGGCTCTCAGCGCTCTTTTTTCTCTACTCAAATTGCTCTCGTGTCGGCCGATAGATCGGCCAACAGATGCCTCTAGTACACAAGATCCACCACAAGAATCACCCGGGAACCTGGCGAGGAACGTGAAACAATTTTTATCTGAATAATAAACTGAAGAAACTTTCTACACAATTCGGTATGTACCACGTTTGTTTTTAATTTTAATGTTAAGGGGTTCAGAAAGGGTACAGTGTTTCTTTCCTTTTCCTTATCAAAGGTCCTGCAGTCTTTCTTTTTCTGCTCAGGGATAGTCGAGCGAAAGGAACACGAGAGAGAGCGTGGATACAGGACGCATGCGATGAGCCTCTAGTGTCTTCACAACACTCGCCCATCACGTTCCCACGCGGCAGCCGATTTTCACGCTCACTCGCGTTCTTTTTGTTCGACTTATATCCCTGAGTGGAAAGAGAGACTGCTGGGAGTCTAAGCTGTGTTTGAAATTCTTCAATTCCACAGTCGTCGCTCCAGTTATTGAGCTCTTTTCTGAGTTGCAACACGACAACAATCTTCACTCAAGTGTTGTTGGCTGCCAGCTTGGTTTCGAAGCTTGGTGTCAATCCCTCAAACAGCTCGAACAGCTTCTTCACGCCTCTTTGTCTACTTTCCCCAGGTTTCTGCATCAGCCTCGCGTGCTCCTTTATAACCACCCATCTCTGCTGTTTTGTAGAAGCCTTTGAAAGGCAAACGAACATCACAGTTAACATCAAAATCTTTTGGACCTTCTGCTACATTTATGCTAATTACGGCCTTTTCAGCTGGGTATCTGAGACAAGCCCAGTTTTATTTTTTGGAAGCATTAACCCCCCCATTTAGTAACTCACTTCAAGTCTCCACTGGACGGCAACATCCAACTAAAGCAAAAACTAAGTTTGGAAACTCATAAAATATTAAAATCGACACCATTCGATGAAAAAAGCCAAGAATGTGTACAGTTATAAAAGATTAACAAATGAACAACTTCGCCAAGTCTCAGATCTGTACGGTATTCCGTTGTTGAGTTATTTGCCGAAACGTTCGACGGAAATTTATGGAGCTCAGTATGGAAGTCCCTCGGGCACCAACATGGCGGGCGGAAGTCAATGAAAACATCTGGAATTCACTTCTGCTCTTAAACCGATTACTTTTCTCTCGTGAACGACTATACAATCACATTAATTTCCCCCCTAATACTTTAACTGTCCAAACTGCTAAAATCACGAGGAGAGTCCTTTCTCGCATAAGGGAAAGCTTTTTTTACGGACTTTATGTTGGTTTAACGTGCGGGTGAAAAGGAAGAGATTCAATATGCTGTACTTTCAAAACGAAAGACACTACCGGGCTGGAAACTTGTGATAAGATATATTTTTAAGTTATCTTCAACCTGGTGGGGATATAAAAATCAGAAGACCCCTCGATTTATGATTTTGGCATTTGACTACGTCACGTGAAAACCAGCAATACGAAATGATGCGACGACCATCGCAGTTAATATGATGATATCAACTGAGCTATCAAGCTCAGTTGGTAAGAGAATATAGAGTATAATAAAAAAATAATAAATTAAAAGGAAGAAGGTTAAGTAAAAGAAAAAATAAACATGCCTTCCTCAACATACTTATGAATATACATAATATGTACACACAGCCGTGATAAACCGGACCCGAGATCTCGTAGATACTGGGGAAATCATATACTGGGAAAACGAACGCGAAAAATGAGCGGGAGCTACTGCCATCTTTTCCCCAGACCCGTGCGTCTTGTTTTCGTTTTCCTTTCTGATTTTCGTGCCGTCCCCACTATCTGAGAGCCTGATACAGGCTAGAGATCTCGTGGTTGTTGCTTTTATGCTTGTTGTTTCATCAATACGTTTCTCTTCGATCAACAATGAAGTATCTGATTCTATTACTTTCTTTCCCTTGAATTTCGCCTAGATGTCCGATGTAAATGACAGTAGGATCTTGTTACGAATTATTAAACAACAGGCTCTATAAGAATCAATGGAACATAGATTTCACTCGATTCTACCTTAAACCAATAAATAAATTTAAGAAAGTTTAACAACACACACTGTAAAACACAGTTAATGGAACGTGAAAACAAACACACCATGGGCGGTCAGGAGGCAACAATGTACTTTACCTTTACAGTCCTTGTACATTTGTGTTGCAACCCTGCCTGGTTAGCTTTTTTTCGCTAGTTTTGCTTGGCCCAAGGCAATGAATGTTCCATTCACTGAAGTAGTTTCACTGTGTGCTGTCTAGCTACATTTTAGTACGTATTTTTGTATTGGCTGTACTTGTTATCGTATGTCTCGCTATAAAAAGCTCAGGGACTCTGTTTAAAGTTCAATTTTCTAATGGCGAACATTTGCAATCACTCGTAGATCAACATACAGTGTAAATCCCTCAGTTCCCTGATCACCATGGTGCGGAAGCGGAAGCCTGTTATGTGGACTGTTATCGATAGTTTTCACAAGTGGATCGACGCTTTCGCCGACCGGGGTTATCGTGCCAGTATTCCCCAGCAGAGCCCCAAAACTGATAAAATAGCAGCAAATCATTAGCCTTGCACATGGTTATCCTGTGATGAGCAGTTTCGTCGCTGCGCAGCCCATGATCTTACCTTGAGCTGAGACAAGATCGATTTAGAACTGTGGGCGGTTACCTTCTCGGGCTTAGTCAAGCCTCACTGCCTCCACTGCTCCAGCTGATCCATCTCGTCACCGCAGAGGTAACACGTACTGCTATGACTTTAATAGGGCTTCCGGATGTCTGCACCAGTCAAACTGCCCGTTCCCCTACATCTGCATGCGATGCTTCTCCTCCACTCACTCCTTCCGCACCTGCCCTCAACACTCCACCCAGCAGTCCTCCAGCTTCAAGAACGCAGGCAACAGTGACCGTTTGACAAGAAGTGACCGTCCCTTGCTTTCAACTCCTATTGATGTAGATCGCTTGCAATCTCAACTTTCTAATCATCCTGACCATGATTATGTATGTTCCTTAATTAATATGCGAAGGTTTGGCGTTCGCATTGGGGATACTGGCCCTCGTAAACCCCGTGTGTCACGTGATTTAGTTTCTGAATCTCAGCATGCAGATATAGTATAGTATCTAATAATTTAGCTAAAGAAGTGAAGTTAGGCAGGGGAGCTGGCTCCTTTCTCTCTGCGCCACTCCCGGACCTCCAATCTCACCCTGTAGGTGTAGTACTTAAAAAGCATTCCCCGGCGTGGCGCACTATTTACCATCTTTCTTACCCGGAGGGGGATAGCATTAACGAACATATTACTAAGGATCTCTATTCCCTTCATTATGTAAGAGTGGGTGATGCTATTCACATCCTCCAGACCCTGGGTCCAGGCTCTTTTATGGCCAAGAAAGACCTGAAATCTGCCTTCCGCCTAACGCCCATACACCCTGACAATTGAAACCGTTGGGTATTTATTGGTAGTCTAAGTTTTATGTTGATTTACCTTTCTTTCGGATTGCGGAGTGCCCCATTTCTCTTTAACCTATTATCCGACACTCTAGAATGGATCCTTAATAATAAACATGGTATCAAGTATGTCATCCATATTCTGGATGATTTTTCCTAGTGGAGCCCTTCAAATTGCAGTGCCTAAGTAGCTTCAGCACTTTGCTCCGCACGTTCACGTCAGTAAAAGCTCCAGTTATTGCTTGTAAGACCCTGGGTCCCTCTCACGTCCTGGAATTTATGGGTATTGTTCTGGACAGTGTTCACATGGAGGCTCGCCTCCCCGACGACAAACTCACTAGGAGTGAAGATATGCTTAATTCCTTCCAGTTCCGCCGATCTGCACAGCTGGTAGTACTTCAGTCCCTTTACAGTTTGCCTGCAAGGTTAGTCATCCCCGGTAGAACCTTTCTTCAACGGTAAACATTTGCAATTTTGGTGTGACAATGAGTCATTGATCACAAGTATCACCTCGGGACACTCTAAGGCCCCCCGCATCATGGATGTACTGCATTTTTTAGTCCTCCCTTCTATGAAGCACAATTTCTTCATTAGAGTACCGTCATGTCCCTGGGGTTTCTATTGCTATTGTTGACTCCCTCTCCCGTTTTTAGGTTAAGCGTTTCAGGGAGCTAGCCCCCAACGTATACCCTCACCCCCGCCCCATCCCGCCTTCCCGGTTGACTCTCTAAAAGATGAAGTTTTGCAGTATGCCAAGTGGGGACTTGCATTCAACACCAGTTGTTCTTACAGCTTCGGGGAGAAGAGGTTTATACAATTTTGTTTAATGAACCGTATCATGTCGGAGCGGGGTGACTCTTATTTATTTATTTTGCTTCATATCTAGCTAGGTCTGTTCCTCACGCTACCATTAAGCCGTAGCTTGCAGCCGTGCGCAATCTCCACATTTGTTGTGGGCATGGCGATCCATTACAGGGTAAATTGCTATTAAAAAAGCTCCTTATCGTATCCTACATCAACCAGTCACACCCAGTGTTTTGCTGGCCATTTGTTCCATACTCCGGGGTTGGTTGGGCCCTAAGGATTATTCCAGGATACGGGCTGCTTTTACTGGATTTTGGATTCCTTCGTTGTAGTGAATTTACCTATCAAGAGGTAAATCTTTTTCGTTCGCAGTTTGACCTGTCTACCGACGCCATTTCCTTATACCCTATTGTAGACAGCTCCCATCACATCTCGGTCACCCTCAAAGCTTCTTAGTTTTTTTCGCTAGTTTAGACTTCTTAAGGTGGGGTCACTCTCTCCTTATCGCTCGCTGAGGGCCCCCCAAGCTGTTCAGCCCCCACCTGGGCCTCTACTTGTTTTTCAGTCAGGTCAGCTCCTGACCCGGTCGTCTGTTACAAATCTCTTACGGGACGCTGCACGCTGTGTTGGACTCCCTTACCAGAGCCTAAAGGGTCACAGTTTCCGTATTGATGCAGCATCCACAGCTGCAGCAGCAGGATTGCCAGACTGGCTGATAAAGGTTTTAGGCAGATGTTACCAGCTTTATATCCGTACCCCTCCGTCTATAGTACTTTCTGCGGCCCCTGGGATGGGCTGCATCCCTGGTTCACCTACACCCAAGCTAGTTAGTTGGTTTTATTTAGCCTACTTAAATCTTTGGTTTTTGCTAGGGAGGATACATGCTTTGCATGTCTCTGGGGCGGTTAAGTCTCGGCGGCGACTTCCCCCAAGTTTTTGTTTTTGTTTGTTCTATTCATGTATTATTTTGTGCACCTGCCATTAATCTTGTGCGATCCAGCACTGGCTGTTCGTGTGCTTTCAGCATACAGTGCTAGGGAGATAAGTGAGGCTTCTAAGGTCACGTGGTTTTGGGTCCTGCCAACACTCTTGTTCCGTCCCTAGTGCGGGGAGGACAAGTGAGGCTCTAAGGGTCTAGCAAATGAAAGTCGCTTGTTATGCTAAACCGAAGGAATGTGTCACCCTATTATGCCAAAACAGGGTCTGTGTGTTTCTTCTTATGAAGTTATTACTATTGTGATCAATTTTTTTTGAACAGCTTAAGCTGGTACGTATAGCTAAAATGCGTTCTAAATGGAGTATTTTAAAAATATTTTATCCACTTTGTTCTAATCTCAAACGTAACTATGGAACAACTTACCTAACGATCTAAAGATTATAAATTCATACAATCACTTCAAAAAGTCACTGAAATTATACGTACAAAATTAATTTAATAGAAAGTAATCACATAAACAAGAGTTAGTGGAATTTTAATTTGCAAGTTGTCATATTTCTGATTTACGAATGGCTTGTTAATTATCCCGCCTTCTGTAATTACTTATATATTATCTAATACAATATTTATCTTTTAAAAAGCTCAAAAGAGCTTGCTGGATCTCCTGCCATGTAAGTTTAAGTAAAGAAGCAATAGAATTGTAATGAATGATTGAAGGCGAATAAAGTTGCATCGCTAAGTATTATTTCCCGTAGAATCCGAACTTGAAGTCTAAGTTTTGAAAAGTGACATTAATAGCCCAGACCATCGAAGACCAGCTAAACACAGCTCTAACAACTCATTCATTATTTTTCATACGAAATCACACAATGAAAATTTAAATATAAGGTGACTCTCTTGACTGTGTAGACTTCTTGATATCACGGACGCTACACTCATTCCAAATTCCATGTTACTCTTCTGTGGACAATCTTCGATTACCACTCTCAAGCCTCTTCGTATTACAGCAAAGTAGAATATTAAAATGCCTTTTCTCGGATCTCCTATTACAGTGCAGCTACTCCAACCGGGCCAGTTGGAAGAATACTGACCAATCACGACGTTAATTGAAAACAAAAGATAGCAAAGTTTTTTTGTAAACAACCAATAACGTTGAAGCAGGCAGACAATGCACGTTCGAAAAAATTTGATACCGTGACCTCTGATCATTATGGGGGTGATCTCCGCCAATATTCTGTTTCAAATTCCATTATGAAGAACCTTCAATTTTCATTTCTTATCATCAGAACTGAAATTTAACCAACAGAAGAGAATTTAAGAATTAAGAACAGAAATTAACAAGTCAGAACCGAAATTGATGCAACAGAATAGAATTTAGATGACACTGTATGTCACTCATCAGAACCAACATTGAACCAAAAGAACAA
>Ga0126336_10002107_pt1 | contig 11114 bp, 6 predicted proteins | sample SidCmetagenome_FD_92530 | JGI IMG/M metagenome (GOLD analysis project Ga0126336, IMG submission 92530) | Coral microbial communities from El Islote,Puerto Morelos, Mexico - Siderastrea C C metagenome | ecosystem: Host-associated > Invertebrates > Cnidaria > Coral | place: El Islote,Puerto...
CCAATTACTTAGGCATGACGCGTACACTGTCCAATTACACTGTCCTAACTGTCCTATTAATGCTCAAATCATGGCTGGTGATAGCCAATCACATTCGAGAATTTTGTTATAGTTATGATTAAGCCTAATATCAGATTGCTCACTAATGAAAATTCCTTTAATGAATAAATACAGAAAAAGGGACAAGAAACCTTCAAAAACATGAAATGTCATTCACATACGAAGCACTTGTTTACCTAGGAAAGCAAACTGCATTTACATTTCCCCTCGACTGAAGTTACTCGCAAGCCGGCAAACGGGAACTACAAGGTAATTTCACAGTTATTTTAAACAAGTTCTTAAAACTTTTCAAGAAAATTACCGTAATTTACTAAACATGTAAAGTCGCTCAATTAAACAATTTTTATAATGTAAATCCACAATCAAATCTGTAATTTACTTTACCACTGAACTGAAAGAAGGACTTGGAAATCTAAACGAAAGCCGCCGGGTTCTTTCCAGGTCTCCTTAGCTTTGAAAAAAGCAAGTATGTCCTCGAACAAGGATTTCCTGCCTTCAAGCTCTCCAATGTCTTCTATATGCGCCATCGAGATTGAAGCAATCCTTTTCCTTTTCGTGATGAACTGTTACAAGTCTTCATTCCAAGAATGTATTACAATTATCGTATTGATAATCGGGCGTAGGAGGAACCAGCCGCCATATTGTTTATATCAGCTACAAGAAAAGATTGCATTCCGCCTCCCCCGGTCGGGTTGTCTTGGGACTCCCCTCACCCTCCCCCAGAGTCTGTACGGACGGACGGGCGGACGGATGGACGGACGTACGCTGACGTCAGAACAAAACTTTTTCGGAGCAACGGGTTACCAAATTTGCTTACCCATGGTGCTCCGCGAGCTCCGCTATGATAAAATGAAACTGCCGGAAAGCCATGCGAATAACCAACTTTTCACGGAACAATTTGCCGGTTTTGGGTTTCTACAGAAGAATCATTGAATGAAATAAAATATTTGTGGCAATTTTGCAAAAGCAGAAGGAGACGTTTTATTGAAATAACGTGAATATAAGACGAAAATTTTGACGAATATTTAAAGCGACGTTCTTGTCGTTCTCAAACAGTGCAGACACTGAAACAGAGGTTTTTCACTAATTTAAAACAAAAACAAAATGTCAAATTTCTGTAACAGGCGAACGCGGTAACAAAACAGATAGGCTACAAATATCAAAGACAATTATTCGGCACAAATCAGTACTTTATTGTTAACATTTTTCTCGAGAGGCAAAAATGTAGAGTAAATTACATCTTCGCCTGAAAAAAGTCATAAGTCACTTTGTTAGGCCAGTAGTCTATTATATCAACTTATCTGATAGTCGATTCATCTCATACTGACCATGAAAAAGAATCAGTGTACTTGCATAAGGCACCAGCTGCGTGTTTTTTGTATTAGCCAAATGTGAGATTTTTCAATTTAAACTTCTTAGACCGAGCATTCCAGGTGTCCATGTTGTCTCCAAAAATTCCACAATAAACTGAACTTCCTTTGTTTTCTAATTAAAAAAAAATACACCTTGGGAAAACTCAAAAGGCACAAGTCGTCAAATAGCAAAAGCATGCGGCGAAAGTGAGGCGTTTCGTCCTATAGTTTGAAACTAACCGATATTTAAGCCATCAAAGCCATCACTGCTCCAAAAAAAAAAAACAGAAGGAAAACGTGATGTAAATTTTAATGTTCCGGTGTACAACTTTTTTTCTTTCTGCTTTTTTTTTTGGAGGGGGGGGGGGGGACAGGCCGCTAGTCTTCTAGCCCAGATAGTCTTCACTTTGTTGGAGCGTTTACTTTTCCTCGCTGCTGTTGTCATGTGATTCTCGTGAACTAGTTCTTCAAGCGCATGAAACCTGTTTTCTTGAGGCTGGGGGAGGGGGAGTGTCATTGAAATCTCCATGTGTAGTTGTTGTTCTTCTGAGCAAACGACAACAGGAATATCCTCAGGGGAGAGCCGCTCAACTCTTCCCCAATGAACAGCACAAGTATTTCGCTTTGTCGGATGGACGTTTTCGTTCTTTAATTCGGTTCAATTCAGCTTAAGTTCAAATTCTTTGTACGCCAACTGTTATGGCACAAAGAATTGGAGCAATTCCAGTTGTAAAACATGCTTTTAAGCTACTCATACAAACTACATAGCTTAGAGAACTGCTTTTTTGTATTTAAGTGCGTCAAAATAAAAACATTTTGGTTACCAGGCTTTCTTGGTTTAAAACTAGCCAATGAAAGAGACTGTGCGCATAATTTATCTACAGGAAGCGATTTTCAAGAAAACCCGGTGGTAAATTACTGACAAAAGACAATGAACAGAAGATGCTTTATGATCTAGATAATTGTCCGAGGCACTCACCACATCAGTATGCTAGCAGTGTTGTGATTTAGCGGCGGTTGATGTCTCTTCAAATTCTTCTCTCAGTCTGGTGAATTATTGCATGAGGTGTTTCCTAGTGAGCTTCGAAAATGTTTTACCGTTGACTTTAAAAAGTTAATTAACACGACTGAAACGTGACAGTCAGGCGAATGGGGACACATTCCTATTTTCACGTGTTTATTTGGTGTATAAAAGTGTGTGGCCTTTGACGTTTTTACAAGTATGGATAAGGAGAATGTGACCAGGGTGTCATCCGATATGCCGTTTGCTACCGAGAAGCGAAGTTCTGCTCCTGCTTCATAAAAAAGTAACTATTTCGCAATTATAACGAATGCGTCAGAAATAAATTTTATTTCTCGAGCTGCAGCCGCTGGATATTAATAATTCGCTGGTTAAAATTTAATACGGGCGACATAAATTAACAACAGCCGCTAAACGTTTGTCTTGAAATATTTTCCTTTTACGTTTTGTTCAGATGGCCTCGGTGCATCCAATATTCTTAAGAGCCTCGAAAGCAAGTACCTTTACAAGTTGACATCTTATTTGAACCCAGTCCTCCAGAGTTCATCCCGTAGCAGGTTTGTGAGGTGTTGGCATGCTAAGACAGATGGTTGGGCGGCATCAACATTTCACAGCAAATGTGATAACAAGGGTCCTACAGTCACCATCATTAAAGTCATCAACTATATCTTCGGTGGATACACTGACCTGTCATGGTACAGTAGTAAGTATCATTTATTACAGCGGAAGCTGTCAGTTTGTTTTATAGTTCTTAGATAAAGAGCAATGACAGAAACAGTGACCTTCATGGATCTGCAATAGTCCATGACGACAAATGTCTACAGATAATTTAACAAAACAGGTGACTTTTTGCAGCATAACTGCGCCCCCTCGAAAGAACGTAATGCACTTTTAAATGCAATGTAATGTAATGTGATGTAATGTAATGTAAAGGCTGCGATGTCATGCGAGCGGTGAAGGGGAGGAAAAGTTAGATCTACTTCACATCGCGTTTTCCTTCTGTTTTTTTTTTTGGAGCAGTGATGGCTTTGATGGCTTAAATATCGGTTAGTTTCAAACTATAGGACGAAACGCCTCACTTTCGCCGCATGCTTTTGCTATTTGACGACTTGCGCCTTTTGAGTTTTCCCAAGGTGTTTTTATGCCAATCACTCCACCCCCACCCCTTTTTGTTAACTAAAAAATAAAATAAAGTTTACAAGTTTCGCGATTTTTTGGTTATGGCCTTACAATGGAACGTTATCGTTGAATTTTTTTCAATAGATTATGATTTTTAGATGATCACATCTATTTTTTATTGAAGCAAGAAATCAAATTACACACACACACGCATCAGATTAGTTCGGCGCTACCAGGCAAAGTGATCGGGAAATAGACTGGAAGCGTAAGGCCGGTTTACACGTTCCGATTCGTCGTTCACATTTGTCAGCCCCATGCTATCGGAACATGAATCTTATGTGTACTAAAACATACAAGTAAAATATGTTACATGTGTCATGTAATAACCTAAATGTGTAATTATTTACATATGCAGTTATGCGAATTCGTAAACTGTACTTGTTTCTTTCCCCAGGTTCTTGCAGTTATGCTTCATCCAGTAAATCATTTATCTTCTCACTGTACAACACCAATGGCTACGCTCCTTTAAAGCGACTGATCAAGTCAAGATATAACTATTCCGCTATATACAGATGTTCTAGTTACGGACCAACGTTTGGTACCGGACACACCATCTACATATCGAACAACGCTGCGAGCAGAGTAAACTCTTACATCACTTGTGGCTGCGCTTACCACCCTCGACCAGGGTATTCTTCATCTTCATGTACTCACTGTTCATTTTATACAGGAAGCATCAAATTTACTCCCACTGACATTGAAGTATTCTACGAGAGAATCTTTTAAAACAAATCCGATCGACCTGATTTTCGGTTCCCGATCCTAGAACTTTTTAGGGTTTAAATGGTGACAACCCTGAGGCTGAGACGACTTATACTACTTGACGCCTTACGTTTTTTGAGTTTTCCGAAGTTGTTTTCGTTCCAATCCCCCCCAACCCCATTCCTTTCTGTTAACTAAGGAAATGTTACAAGTTTTGTACTCACAATGGAGCGTTATCGTTGAATTTTTGAAATAGAGTATGATTTTGAGATCACATCTATTTCTTCTTGAAGCAAGAAATACGGGACAGAAACTCAAATTACACACACACCAAGTTAGTTCGCTACCAGGGCATATCCGGGTTAATGGCAGTCTACTTACACTGTATACGTTCTTCTCTGTCGATTCTCTGCGTAAAAACCAAGAATTGACAACACAGGAAAAATGCAGGAATTAACTGGGGAGAAAACAGCATTCAGCTATCATTTCTTTCTTAAAGGGTTTATTAAGGCGCGGTCTAGAAGGTGCGAGTTCTGCTTAAGACTGTTGCATGTGACCTTGTGGCGTGCCTCAAGATCCTAAGACACTTTTCATGTCATGTGCGACAATCGAGAGTAAGATATAGCTTTGATTTACACCAAACAACTTCGGTCATATGCAGCATGTCGCATACAATAAAGTTGTACCGTCTAAATAAATCAGCCCTTACACTATTTTGGCGGGTTCAGCCCGCTGTAAAAAGAAGCAGATCCGTAAGGGTCTGAATGTTAATATTCGTTTCTCAATTTTCAGTGAAATTTTTACCGGTCCGTATCACAGCTGTCAGTTTAAAGATTCACTTTGCCCTTCGCGGCGTCCGAGTGACACATTTTTAAAGTTATCGCATATCTGTTTAAAATACCTTCTTTTCACGATGTATTGGAAACTAAGGTCTTTTCCCCTCTGTCAAACAAGCTTGGTACTCAGTGTCTCTTGAGGAAGTAACCCACTCGCGCCTAAGAAAAAATGAACATAACACCGAAAGGAAAGAACTAGAAAAACTAGGCCTAAAACGAAAAAACTATCATGTCTGGAAAGTAATAATGATTGGTAACTTTTATTTCAATGGTCGCAAATTAGGGCTTCATCCACAGACACAAAACTAAGGACCACATCAGAACTACGTCATACTGAACAACACTACATGAATGTATATTACTTACTGCCTTTGATTCGAATGGTCAAAATTTGTTTTTCTCTACAGACGTAACAGTAAACACCTTCTTACATGATTCAGTGGCTTACCCCAGGAGGAGAATAACTAACTCTCATTTAGACCTTTTTTCGTGACCTCCAAACCTCAAACAAAAGCAACAGTTTTGGACTGAATACTATGCACTTATTGACTGAGTGGGAGGGCTGCTGGAGGAGAAATTATTTGGCTCGACGTCATGGCACACGGACCTAGCGCAGCGAGATCTGTGAGCCATGACCGAGAGCCAAATATTTTCCCGTCCGATTCCACATAACTCAGTCAATACCACCTTTATTACATTTCATTTGTATTGCAAAATTTTTAAAACGAACTTTTACACGCTAAATGAAAGTTTAGTGCGCAACCCGTTCGGCCCTAGTAACACACGTCAAATCGCCAGTACATCTCCTACAGAATTGCGTCAGCGGGGCCGTGGGGTGGTATGATAGAAGGGCTTATCACTTCTGTTGAAGATAAAACAAGACCGGTGCAGAACGTTTGGGAAACGCTGTTAGTATTTTCATTAGCTCGTTTAAAGCAAGTTCAAGGGTGACTTTAAAAAGGAAAACTTTCTCATCGCCCCTGACTGCACGGCATCAGTCAAAATAAATATTAGCCCATCACACAGGTTGCTTTGATTAATTATGTAGACAAGGTATCAATAGTAGTAGTGCTAGTGTATAACATTAATCTAAGACTCGCTCACTTTCAATATTTTATAAATATCAGTTTGAGGGTTAATGTATCATTCCTTAGTTTTTTACAATACTAACTCCAGGTAACCGCGGTTTTTTTAGAAAATGGAAAATTTTACTAGTATTACTTTATCGATAAGGTCGAGAGGAAGGTTGAAATCTTTATAAAGGCCAGCAGTAGTTTAATAACAAAAAGTACAGTTCAATTGCTTTTAAACTTTTGTATTCTCGTACATTTAAAAAGTGTTACAGCCCTATACAATATGTGATTGTGTTCTATGGCCATAGCGTTTTTTAGAACTATAGGACTATAATAAGCCAGCCACGTCCGGACCTACCCGTAATTTCTGTTGGCTCACAGTCTCCGAACAAAGTACGCCGCACAAATTCAATGGATGTAATTGCTTTGCTAGCGGTGAAAGGATAGCGTGATTATTAATTGATTTAGCTATTTCTTTTTTTCTTAATTGTGCGAAATTTTTTAAAATAAAAATTTATGTTTCAGAAGTTTCATATGTCATTTTTTAAACAATTAAATGACTTAAGACTAGAATCTTTACGTTGCACTATCTTCAAAGGCCTTACGCTCTGCTTTTATTGACAGACTTGACTCAAAATGCCATCGTTGATTTTCATCAACCCCCAAAATAATGATGGTTGGGGGTTACAAATCATTTTTCCAAACAAATTTCTTAATATGTATGATCCATAAATTTTCAGTTTTCAAATTAATTAAAACTCCCAGCCAACACAGCATAGCATGCTTAACTCCAAGGGGGCACTTTCTTATATGGCCTATACGGGGACGTGCTGCCTGGACAGGGTAGGTTTTTTGGCCTTTCTGTCCTCAGCAAGGTAATCTATATAATTTTTATGCGAGTCTATCCTAAACCGGGGCTGAACTTGTCCTCAACAGAGTATGATTGCACGATTATCATCGTTAAATATGGCGCATGCAGTATTTAACAATCCTAGTTCGGAGACGTTTGCCGGACTTTAAAACACTTTTAAATTGTGCAAAACAAGAAAGTGAGTATTTCTTTTCCCTAAACAGGGTTGGCATTTTAGGGCTCTTTTTTTCTCGTAAGCAGGGTCAGCAGGTTTCAGACAGTCAGTGGCACCCTTAGCAACAGCACTCAGTAAGCTATGTTTAAAATAGAATGAGTGAAACACGAATTAGATAACCAGAAAGAAGATATTCACAGAAATCTAGTCTCTTTTCCTTGTGATCGGAGATGAAAACTATGTCACTGAACAAAAAAGCGACTCGAGACATATCGTTACTCGGCTTTTTACTTGAACCTTTTTTGGCAACTCTCAAATTTGCGTTGATATTTAGCTGACGCTTTCTTTCTTGGCAGTCCCATTTTGTCACCACATGTTATCTTTCTCTCGCAAAGTAAGCGAAAAGTAAATAGTGGTTGCAAAAGTTAAATGGATTCATTCCCATGTTTATAAACGTTACAACTAAAGCTGTGGGAAGGTAGCACACAACCCGTGTAAGGTGTACCCATAATGCACTCCACTGTTTTTCTGTTTCTTGCTCATTCCCATTCTTGCCGTGAGCTGGATAGAGTTGGCGTTGCTGATAGATTGTTATGCCAGTAACAACAGGATGCCAAGGCAAGGCCAATGATCAGAGTCCTAAAACAGATCACAATCATTAGAACGTGCCTAAAAGTGGCAAGTGCCAGTATCTCAGGCCTAGAGGCAGGGTAAGACGTCTCTTCACACTTATTGCGGTCGGTGTAAAGACAGTATTCCAGATTCGTACTGTTCCTCCTGAACCCCATTCCCAGTGGATGGGATGAGAGACTCTGGAAACAAGGTCGAATATTTCTCGTGAACTGTGATAAAAGTTCTTACCCTTCGTACAGTGAGGCCAGTTTCGAGTCGCATTTGTCTCCGCCTGAAGTAAAATATTCACAAGTAGCAGTAGAAAGTAGTAGAAAGCACAGAATCCTAAAATGAAACAATACATAGATTTGTAAGTAATTCGTCTTTTCGCTGTTATTTGTGAATAATTGCTTCATTTTAAAACGAAGGCCCTGGCCAAAGCAATCCAGCATTTCAACACGATTCAACATTGTTGAATTGAATTCTATAAACTAAATTCGATTTTGATGTGATGCTCTTTTCCTATTGGCTGAGACTGCAGTAGCCATGACAACCGTGATATCTTCACGTGTAAAAGATAAAAATCGCGTATCTTCACTGGATACGAAATTTTCGTCACTGGAAAAATCCCGGTTTTTCTTAGGTGTCTATATAATAAATTACGATACGAAAAATAGAGATAGAATGGCATAACAATTGAATAGTATAAGGTAGGCAGTAAGGCTTTAGAGAGATAGAAGCTGAATTTGGAAATTATGCCGATCGATTTTGTTACTTTGTACGCCACTTAAGAGATCTGGACTTTCCGAGATGAATTTTCATCTATTACAATAACTATTGTTTGGTTATCGATAGGTAATTGCCTGGTAAGATCTTGTCGTTTCTGTCATAGTTTAAATACCGTAAATGTGGTCTTTTTAATATGTAGTGACAATTTATTTGCCTTAAACCAGTGCGACTGTTTGTTTATGAACGAAAGTTACATGACCGGTACGTGTGCTTCGATCCACGTAAGTTTAATCTCTCTGTTATTGAATTTCTAGCCTTTTTGTTAGTTCATCGCCTACAGGTTATTAGCGATTATAACCCACCGATTAATTTCCGTGCGCTCTTTGGAGGTAATATATCACGTGGTACAAAATCGGACGGCGGATGTCCGTTCTCCAATTTTGTTGTCGAGAGAAAAACAAGAAAGAAAGTCACTTTTTCAAGTTTTAACTTTTTAAATCGAATAACAAAGCAAAAAGCTAAGTAAGTAAGTAAGTAAGTAAGTACGCTAACCAACTTGGATTTGTTTAGCCGCACATGTGCTGTGACATCCTTACTGTCTGTTTTCTCTTTATCACAATAAGGCGTGCGCGTTGTAGAAATTCAACAGCAGATTACAAAATAAATCAATCCCATTCTGGTTTAATTTGCTGGCATACCGGAGGATAATGTCCTTGCCTGAAAGCTTGTCCTAAAAAATTTCACGGTTGCCCTCGAAGCTTCGCTTCTCGGCCAACTCTTCATTTTTCGGACAATTCTTAAGCCTCGGAAGGGTTTATTTACTAATTATTAAAAACTAGATCTCTGTTATCCGATTTATTGCGTTTTCATTGGTTAAACGGGGCTAGGTTATCAGCTCTTAACTTAGCTGCGACCAAATATGGTCAATGAACGCTCAACAACAAAGTGAGCTGAAAGATGTTTTCTCCGCGAGCAACCTGGCGAGAGAAATGATCGAGAAAAATCACTTTGCAGCGGTTTGCAGCAGTTTTCAGTTGCCAAAACGCCATTATTTCTTTTACTGATTTTACTGCTTACTATTCAATAGTGAATGTATACTCACCTTATAAATGTTTTGATTCCATGAAATAAAGCCACGAAACAATTGTGCTCCAAACGAAGAAACCTTGAAACAGTTTTGTAAGCAAGACTGGGCATCGGAATGGCGTGTTTATTTTCGTTTCTGCATGGGTGGGTTTTCACAACGTGCAATAGAGGATATGCCCCGATCGAAAACCAAATAACTCCTTTGAGTCAGTTAGCAAAAGTGAAAAATAAATTATATTCCTTCATTTCGCAACAAAACAAAATACGCCTTTATTAGAAAGAAGGATGAAAACATACATGCAATCTATACTATGCTGAAAGAGCAGCTATCATCTCTAGCTTTTATGCAAACATACAAGAAGATGCGAAGGAGCCAAGAGGAGAATGCCTGGACATCGTTAGTTATTCATGACCGCTGAAGAGGTAAATTCAAATGCAGGCGCGCTTTGAAAAGCCCGGAATAAGAGAAGAAAGGGGCCAAATTGGCTCAGTAGCGTTGATAAAACTCCCTTTTCTGATATCCAGAAGTCTTAACTGAAACATCCACGCACGGCTTTTTGAAGAAACATCCACGCACGGCTTTTTGAAGAGGAATCCTGTATCTGTCATTTTGTCTTTAAACAAATGAGTTTTATAAAAGCTTAAAGACTATCCCTTTACGCTTGAAAATTTCAAGCCTCTGTCCTCTTTTCCTGTCCGTCATAAAAATGCAAGTTGCATATTAATGACGAACACTGCTCATGGCCGCCCTGCTGGATGCTGACTACCACGACATTCTTCATATCAACGAAGCGCGTTTACTGTTGAGAGCACAGACACCGAGTAACCTGTTAATTTAATTTCCGAAAATGTAGCATCTTTCACAAAACAAGCTGTTCAAGGTACCAGGATATGCAAAACTTCGAGATCAATGAATTACGCACGCCATGCTTTTCATAGACGATAACAAGAAAACCCAACGATATGTGACCCCAAGAGAAAAATAAGACCTTGATATGATTTAAACGTTTCGAATGGCCGTTAAAATTCGATAAAATGAATCATTTTACATGTATTAAAAAATTATCAGTGTGTCTATAGGCATTTTTTGAAGTTGACTATGTAGTATCTTTACTCGCAAAAAGAAAGCTAACATCTCATCTGTGAAGAAACATGCTCCAGTCATGTGCTGGGATCGAAGTTAGTAATGGGCCAGAGGATTTCCTTATTTTTCACTGAACCATCTCATAAACCGACAAACACTCCTGGCGATGTCACGATTGCCATGATCATCCGCCGCGCAATTCCTATAGGAGCGATTGACAAGTTCCACCCCCCCCCCCCCCCCCCCCCCGGCCAAAAATCACCAGCCCCTTTCCCCGGGGGGGCGCCGTTTTTTACAACCCTTGGAACTTTTTTTTGGCCGTTTTTCGAAAAAACCACTTAAAGTGCCCCTAAAA
>Ga0126336_10002108_pt1 | contig 11111 bp, 5 predicted proteins | sample SidCmetagenome_FD_92530 | JGI IMG/M metagenome (GOLD analysis project Ga0126336, IMG submission 92530) | Coral microbial communities from El Islote,Puerto Morelos, Mexico - Siderastrea C C metagenome | ecosystem: Host-associated > Invertebrates > Cnidaria > Coral | place: El Islote,Puerto...
AAACACTGTTTACTGACGAGTTTGTGGACTGACACTAAATTTGCATAACGAATCAGACAACAAAGAAAAGACGTTGTATCTTAACTATGGGCGTCTGATAGCTAGGGAGGAAGTGACAGCAAATTTATCTTGCTTTACCAGGTATTTATAGTTCGCTATTTCATGTTTTAGACGCCTCTGTCCATAGTCTATATTGCAACATGCGTTATAAAAGCGACTTTTGAGACATTCATACGGATACTCTACCGAAATGATCGTTGTGCGTAAACGCCACAGTTTGGTTAAACTAGACTGGCCATTTTCAATTTACTGCCGCCTCAGTGGAGTTAGAAACACCAGGTATCTGTTTTTCTTCTTTAAAGGGGCAAGAAAAGCACACTTATGAAAGTGTTTTGTCAACTGTGGTCGTGTACGTGCAACTATCAAGTTGACTTAAAATCGATCAGGGAAACCTGGGAAGGTTTTCGCCCAAGTTTGGGGAAAGAATTTAATTTAGCTGCTACAAGGGTTCAGTTAAGTTTTTTTAAGACACACTTGATCAGTCGCTGCCTCATACGACAGCACGTTAATTCACTCTTTGCATTTCAAACACTTAATTATTTATTCACGTTTCGAGCAGTTTATTTTGACAGTAGACATGCTTTATTAGACGACCCCAGGGCACTTTAGAGGGGCACCCAACGAGAAAATTTCAGCAAATATTTGCAGTATATATCCTTTCGATTCTGCTTGACTAGATCATCTCAGGGCCTAACATCAGTAACCTGGTTTCATCTGTTCGGATTCTGTAGCTGGAAATTTAAGCAGTAGAAAATTTAAGGAGCAGCCCGTTGCCCATCGAATTTTCGAGCTGATGTTGGCTTTCCGAAAATGGAGCTGGCCTTATTGCGAACTCTAAACTACATGTTTGTCCCTCCAGAAGCAAACGAGGTTAATTTTTATATGCTATGACAGGTTGAAGTAACATTTCACCGAAGAAAAATTGAGTTTTTTTTTCATCACAATTTAATCCGGATGCATTTTCGAAACGACTTTTCTTCCGAAAAATTATTTTCCCCTAAGAACCCTTTGGGTGCCCCTGATTTTATAAAGTGAAGTGTATTGAAGGTCGAAATGTTATCAGCCGGAGACTGAGGTTAAAAAAGGCGTTTTTGGTAAGATTAATAAATACTGAGCATTACCTAAATATAAACTACTGAAAGTACCGCTCCACATCTTCCTAGTTATCATATTTGTCAAGACTTGAAACTTTTTCCATTGAATGAATGCAATGATTTTGATTATCGTATACTGTAGTTGGCCGGTGCTATGGTGTAGGTGTGATTGTTTGACTAAGTTATAAACGGTGAATCGGTCATTTGCTAGAGTTCTAATGAATGACTTAGTGCAGAGGGCACTACTGAAATGGTGTCGGCGAGCTTATTTTCTCATTCGTAAACTATCACATGCAGAACTCGTTCATATCCGGGATTTATGACGCACTTGTCGCATATCACATAATAGATTATTTACTGGAAGAAGTACGATGCTGTGTGGTTTTGCGATTTTGGCAGCTTTGTGTAGGAATCGACATTTTTTCCTTACGTTATTACGTTTTCAACTTGGATCGCACCAAACTTATAACAGCTAACTGCCTGCTGTTAGCATTTTGTGCTGAACTACGCTTGTCAAACTTTGCGCTCTTTATAGTCTTGCACGTTAGACGAACTAAAAAGTTGTAAAATTCAGAATCGGTATAACATTGTAAATTCTTTTCACTTTATCCTTCGCTTGTGGTCGAGATCTCAAATTGAAGAAGCAACTCTGTCCTATCCACAAAGGTTAAATTTCATGACATAGGAAGCTTTAATAATGGCGAAACGGGTCAATTCTTAATGTTTTGAGAAATAATAAAAGTTCAATCTCTGAAATGGGAATTTAATACACAACGAGTCGGCGCGAGAAAAATTCAATCTGTTCTATAGTTGCTGGTTTTTCGGAGGACGGAGTCGCAAAACGTCTTCAAAACATAAAAACATGTATGCAGCAAATGGACGCACCAAATGGATTGGATCAAGTGGGACTCTTTCGCGGGTTAAAAAGGAGAGTGCAAACGTATTTCATGCACAACACTGGTGTAACGCGAGTCACTGGTAAACTGAAAGTGTCACGTACTAAAAGTAACACTCGCCACTCGCAATTGCAGAGGATCTTGGCAAAAGGGGGTTAAAGGTCTCATGCTGAAATCATTAAGTTCCCACCCACCCAAATGAAGGATAGATTCCTTAGAGTATAGTGTACAAAAACATTTACAGGTTATCATTTCTCTATTCACCTTACCTAGCGTCTGTGTTTTTTGTTTGTCCGTTGTTTTTTGTTGTTGTAATTTTTTTGTTTTTCAACAGAAAAAACATTCACATGATGTCTGACCAAGAGTACTCGCTGGAAGAGCTCAACTATTTTCGTGTTTGCTACATCACTACCAACATCATCCGCGATGGTCTGCACTCAGTGTTCAAACAGGAATGGGACAGGGTACATGGATGGAGACTGGGGCCATGGCAAGACACTGCAAGAAATGGACAGGATTTTTTCAACATGGAATCAATGAGAAGCCGGCGCCGAAACAACAAACTGCTAAGTATCATAAGGAACGGAAACACAAGTGAGTGGGACTCAACATGTTTTTTCTTTGCAATTCTGTTTTCTGACTCACTTGGGCGATGGTTGAGTCCTACAGTTGTAGTAAACGTAGATGTTTTACGAGATTTCCGCAATGGGGTTTTTGCACATCTTTCCCAAGCTAGTGTTCTGGAAACTGACTTTCAGGCCAATGTGACGTTGGTCTCGAGTGCGTTTACAGCTCTTGGTCTTGATACTAAACACCTACATGAAATTAGTAACCAGAAAAGCTTTCCAACAGTGGAACTTCAACAGCTTCGAGACCAAGTTGGTGTCTTGGAAGAGGAGTTACAAGCTAATCCCAAATCGTTCATGTGTCTTCCGCCAAAGCCATCCCATGAAGTCACTGAACGAAAATCAGAAGTTGAAGAAATCATGCAGCTGTTTATGGATCTTCAGAAAAACAACGACGATGGCTCCATTGTAACAGTTTACGCCTTCGGTAACCCAGGATGTGGCAAAAGTCAGATAGCTCGTGCACTTGGGAAAAAGCTCTATGATGAGGCTGTTGCTGGTAATGACCCAGACAGTTGCACATTTGTAATGACTTTGAATGCTGAAAGTCAACAGTCGATGCTTGATTCGTACTACAAATTTGCTCGTGAGCTTGGAGTTACAGAATACTCCCTGAACAGTATCGCCGGGTCAGACTCCAAGTTGAAGCATGATGAAAAGATCTCTCATCTAAAAACCCTTGTTTCCGCCAAAGTGAAAGATTACTCCTCCTGGTTGCTTATATTTGACAATGCTAATGATCTGGAAAGCCTAAAGGGTTGCTGGCCTGGTGAAGAGTGGCGAGGAGGCGGAAAAGTTCTTGTTACCACTCAAGACAGTACCAATCTACCGTTTGCTGACCTTTCTTGCCAAGATATTTCCCTAAGTGACGGAATGCAAACGGAGGACGCATTGACTCTTCTCAGAAGTATCTGTCAGGTGTCGTGTGATGACAACGAACTAGAGCATGCCGTCGTCGAGGCTTTAGATTTCCAGCCTTTGGCCATTGCTTGTGCTTCACTCTATGTTCGCTACGTGCATGCGAGTGACGTCAGAAGTCGAGTCGTTCTGGGAAGCTCCACATGGAAGAACTATCTTAGGAAACTTGAGATGGGAAAGAGACATTTGACGGAGGAAATCTACGAAAGGACAAACAAAAGTTACCCATTGTCAATGACGTCTGCTGTCACAATTGCGGTGGAAAAATTGGTCCAGAATGAAGTTTTTAAACATGTGGTGCATTTTCTGGGCTTGAGTGCACCTGCACCAATTGACCTTGATATCATTGTCAATTTTGTGACAAAACAGGCGCCAGCTGTTGATGAAGACATGACCGCTGCTGACATTGCCAAATGTTCTCTGCTGATTCCACTTGTACCAGATGATGGTTCAAGAACTCTAATGAACGTGCACCGGGTCGTTCATGATGTCTTCAAGGCACATGTTTGTCACAAGTGCAGCATCGAGGAGATTATTGCTCTCAACCAAGCATGCATTGAGACTTTATCTCCTCTGGCACATCATGACCCGCTTCAGTCTGACCTGAACTTTCACATGTGTTAAAAAATGATGGCTCCTCATTTGAAATTACTTAGCACTCATACGGTGACACAGGAAGTAACAGGCGACCGACGAACCAAGCTTAAAAACACATTTCTTAATTTTGGTGACATTTGTAATGTGCATGACCATCTTCTTGCAGCTGTAACATACTATGAACACGCTCTTGAGATTGCCGAGGATGACGGCGACGTTAATGATGAAAACCGCATCATATTTATCGCCACCATCCTTAACAACCTAGGTACTGTCTACTGCAAACTAGGACAGTTTGGAAAGGCTAAAGACCACCATGAACGAGCCCTGATGCTCTTAAGGAGTTTCAACCCACGACAGCCAACTCCCGAGATTGCAGATTCTCTGAACAAACTAGGAAATGTTTTGTACAATCTCGCCCATTTTGAAGAAGCAAAAGATCGTTACTACCAGTTTTAACAATGAGAGAAGAGCTTTATGGGAAGGACCACGCCACTGTTGCGGCTTCACTTAATAACCTTGGATGTGTCTACAGTGCATTGGGCGACCACAAAATTGCAAGAGATTATTATCAAAGATCGTTGACTTTGGAAGAAACAATAAATGGCAAACTGCACCCTCGTGTTGCCGATTGTTTATGTAACCTTGGAATTGTGAACAGTGAATTAGACTTAACTGAAACAGCGATTCAGTACCACAAGCAAGCCCTTGAAATGCGGAAAGAACTTTACAACGCAGACCATTTCTTGATTTCGGAGTCCTATAACAACCTTGGCTTGATTTACAAGGCAATGGGTCAACTTGAACGGGCAATGAATTGTTACGAATCTGCACTGCGTATCAGAGAAAGGGTATTACATGAGGATCATCCTGCCATGGCAGAATTGCTGAATAATCTGGGTCAGTTGTATATGGAGCTTGGAGAATTCCAGAAGTCCGAGCAATTCCATTATCAAGCACTTTTCATCAGGTTCCGAAGCTTCGGAACCGACCATTGTAAAGTTGGTGACACCAAGCTAAACCTTGGCCTTGTACACGAACGCTGCTTCAAGCTTGACGAAGCAGCTTCTTTTTTCAAAGACGCTCTGGAAATCTATTCCAAGTCTTATCCGACGAGTCATCAGTTGTGCCAGACAGCAAAAGAATGCCTTCAACGTGTTTCACAGCAACTAGAAGACCTGCGTCGTTTGGATCTCAGGCGCGAACTAAGCTCAGTATCCACCATAACTGACCTACGCAGGCGTTCTAGGATTATAAATGCATTTTGTGGCTCATGCTGGGGTGTTGGGTACAACTCCGCTGACAAACTGGACGACAGGATTGTTTTGCTTCTTTCGATGCTGACTGTCCTGTATGTAAAATACTACGTGGGTGAAACCGATAAGGGATTTTTAAAAACTATATGGTTGTTTATTCCTTACAAAATTGGGCTTCTGCTCACGATAAAGGCGATTATTGGCGAGAGAATTGTTCAAGATTTCTCGGAATTTCGGGTCTTTATTTGTATGATCCTTGTATATATTTTAGGCTATCAGTTCCAAGCATATTTTTAGTTTGTCACTTTCTGGAATCATGCCTTAAAAGACAAAACTCGTAAGAAGTGACAGAAACCCTAAGTGACTTTGGGGCCTGTTTCTCGAAACTGCCGATATTTTTGGCGCAGGATAACTTACTGGAACCGAAAACTACCTTGTACAATATTTTTCGACAGAGACTACATTTTTCTTGATTTTGAAAGCTTAAGGTGGCTCGAAAGGGTTTTTAATTGTTATAATCCTTTTGAAACGAGAAAGATTACAAAAAAATATTTCTGACCATGTCAGCAAACTATGAATATCTTAACATTTCTTTTGTCGGGCAATACTCTAGGGCTCATTGCGTCATCAAGGCAGTTACCATAGCAACGTTAAAGGTCTACCAAAAGACCCTCCAAATTTAAGTTTTTACCGTGTGCACACTTCACGCGTGCCGCTAAAACCCTTTCGAGCCTCCGTAATGAAAAGATCTTTTTAATTTGATTGAACACATTAACAGGTTTGCACTGTAGTTACCACTAATTGACAAAACTGGGTTTGGAAAAAATACTTACTGGGCCCACTAAGTCGGGAGTTTCAAGAAGAGACCCTGGGCAGTTTTTTTTTCTTCATCCAACGGATAAGCGGCAATTTTGTTAATGTGCTCTATTAAATTATAAAGATTTTTACATGTTGCTTTCAAAATCAAGAAAAATTCAAATTTGGAAAGTAGCATTGGAACATTAATGTACAACGCTGCATAAATTGTTTCTGTGGAGTCATTCTGTCTTTCAATACAAATGAAACGGCATCAGATCGTTGAGTCATATTCATGTAGTGTGACCACTCAAATGAATAAATCACCACTGTGTGAAAATTAACCACAGTTCAATGTCTCGTTGAAAAGGTGTAAGATTCTACAGTAAGCATCAAGGACTAACAAACCCGGGGGGGGACTCCCATATGAAAATGACGGGGATGCTCGTCGGAAAATTAGAATTAAACCCCTAAAGGAGACCAATCTGGGCATGGTTCAGGCGTTATTTGAGCCCTAAACGAGACCATGCTAAAACAGACAACCAAATAAGGGCTTCAGTGATTTAAATGCGCTAAAGATTGACACTAAAGATTGACGTCGTTTGGTTTTTTTCATAAAGATATTTCTTTACGCACACCCTAAGCGATACCTGATGGGTAAAAATATTGGCTTTCCTTCCTTAAAACCCTAAGCGAGACGAAAATATGCAATTTACTACCCTAAGCGAGACAACGAGCATCCCCGTCACTTTCACATGGGAGTCCCCCCCCCCCGGGCTAACAAAGCTGGTGATAATGGTTTCGCTTGGAAACAATCAGTGCTCTGGCACTGACCTCACGTGTTCACTTCAGGTTCAGTTCTAATTTGAGAAATGTTTTTAAATTCTCATCTGGAATTTCCTCTAGTGCAGCTCTGGCTGCTGTGTCGTCATCATAAAACTTTAACAGCTCCTCAGCGTGTTGGATCATCACACAGTTCTGACATCCACTCATGCAGCATAACTCCAGAGGGGGTGGGGGTGGGGGTACCGGAAGCTTCCTCTCTGAACTCACATCGCTGCCACTTTTTTGTGAAGATGGAACTGGATGTTGTGTGCCTGAAGGGAACAAAAACTTAAGTATATAGTGGGTGCAGTTAAACCCTGTCATTATGGACACCACTGGAACAAAGGGTCTGCATTAACCGGATGTCCATTTTAACTAATTGTAGAGAAAATGCATGGGGCGGGACCAAGAAAACTGTCTTTAATAACGAGGTGTCCATATTAAGCAGTGGTTCCGCTGTGTATGATATGCAAGATATGTTTAAGAGTTTTACAGTACTTTAGCGTAGAGGACAAGACACAAGGTATCAGTGAAAAACATGTCCTGTGTAATAATAGTCTGACACAGTTGAACACAACCCCCCCCCCAACCCTTAGCAGACACTCTGCCATAAGGAACAGAAGTTAAAAGTACAAATGACTCCTTATTATAACAATCCCGCAATTAAGGACGCTTTTTGTTGTGGACGCCAAATTACTGTATTACTATCACTGTGGTCCCAAATCCTTTGTCAACATTGTCCAGTGGTCATCATAAGTAACATTCATACACACTGAAGGGCCATGTTATATCTGACTGTACTGCCTCCAGCAAAGCGATAGTTTATAAATCAGATGTAACACTTACAAGAATTCGCTACATTAATGACTCAAATGCCTCTAAATGTTCATCTGCTATCTTGGCCATACCAATCACTTTAGGAAAGTAAATAGAGGAAAAGGTTTGTGTTAATTAGTAAAACGGCTTACTTTCGTCTGTTTCTCTGGTTCTTCTGGATACAGAAAAGAAGCGGACACCCTGCGGGTGTGAATGCAGATCATTAGTCAGACATTTTCTTTGTATACTTTAGGTCTTATAAAGAAATAAAGCTTTAAAATTCACAAAATTAATTACATCTGCAGCTTGTCTTGGCTTATCTACATATTAATTAAACAATAGCGTTCTTTTGTCGAAGGCACTATCGTGTCATAGGTTCCCCGAAAGTTTGAACATCAAATTTCAGAGGGAACCTATCACACATAGGGTCTGAGATAGAAGGACTCTATTGTTTTTATTGTACAATGCTAAATTTTGAGTGAAAATTGCCAAAAACAGGCACTCTGCACAGATAGGTGCCTGCAGAGGAGAGACACTATCGCGTCACATGATCGATTTTGACCAATGGGAACATGCCAAAATTTAGCGTTGTACCATAACAAAAGTTAGTTCAGGCCAAGGCTCAGAGAATTCTTATTTCTGAGTATTGTTTCAGTGACCATTTGGTCCATCTCATTGATGTCTGCCATAGGTGAAGGTAATCACAAAGTTGAAATTTGTAATTAACTACATCTATGGAGGACATAAAGTAACATTGTCCTTGCTGATGAACTTATCATTAAAAGTCTTAATTCTGTGACAAAATCATGAGGTTGTCAAACACCCCAGGGTAGTCTAATGCCCACCCTGTGATGGACAATCTGGAAAACACCCAGAATTGATTGCTGGAATTGATTGCAATATGTGAATTATGAAACTGGTAACTTTAGAAAGGTTTCTGTATAATAAGGGGGTATGGGGTATTTTCATGAGCCTTTATTTCCAATGCTTTTATTATATGAAACATGAAATGGCTGTTTTCTTCCTCATGAAATGTTATTTGCAATGTAACCTTAAGCCATGATTGTTGTGAAGGAAATTATCAACTGTGAAGTGAAAAAATGAGTTTTTCTTCGGTTGTGAAATGTCTTCAAGGACAATGATGTGAAAACATAATGATAACTGCAATATGTGTAAAATAAACATTTTGTTTTCTGGACTGTCCCCCTCATGACGGGGTAAGCCCGATGTACATGTAACCCCATACTTTTAGAAATGCATTAGGTTCCTCCTATAGTATCCCTAATATGAAAAAAAAAAGAGTCTGTTGGTCAAAGATTTGTCAATACCAATCAATTTATATTATCTCACCAGCTTGAATTGTCTGTCATGTCAATAAAATAAATTAAGAAAATTATTATGCCAGCCATTGCAGTGAAGATATCAACTTAAGGACGTTCGCGCGAAAAACTTCTACAACACAGATTTTTTCACAGTTTAACTACAGTCAGAAAATGAGTTACCTATGTCAGAAATGCAAAAAAAATTGGGGGTCGAAATAAAGCACGTGCAAAACTACCCCAATTTCGACACATGGGTCCTCATAACTCGACATGGCCTCAGTGCTTGTTAGTTGAAAAATATTAAAAATAATACGCTGTAGACCCACTTTCTTAGTCAAATTATATTTAAGTGGGTTTGTCAAGTAAATAATTTGAACTGGTGTCATCCTTTTAGTTAAACTCAGTCTCTAAGATGGACTTTTACGAACACCGTGAAGCTACAACAATAACAGAATTCAATGATGCGAGGGCAGAAAAGTTGAAAAAAATCAAACTTCCACAATGCAGATTTTTTTAAATTTTTCACAAAACGTAGATAATCAACAAAGAAAGTGATCTATCAAATAGACTGCGAGTAGTCTCTAATTTTGGCGATGGCGATTGTGGGGCGGGCGAAATACACACGCGCGCGAAATTTCGAGGCAACGCAACGCAAAGGGAGCGCCAAAAATTAGAGACTACAGACAAAGCCAGGGAGTTTGACCTTTCACGGCCGAGTGATTTTGCGGTGTAAATTTCATATTGTCTTTCAAGCCAATTAAGCGCAACCAATGGGATTCCTTCTCTTTGCTCCTATCACTTGCTTCTGTCTTCAATAAACTGTGGAAGATGTTATCGCAAATGAAACACTGTGCGTTGTTTATTTTGATTCAACCAGATCGAGAGGAAAAATTACAGCCTCTCACCTCGAAGAAGAAATGCACATTGAGTCCTTTTGGTCGTCAGTAAATTTTTCATCCCAAGAAGCGGCCCTGTCACACCAAAAGCCCGTCAAACACTTTTATGGGTTTAGCAGTCGCCGACATCATTTTCTTCACCTCCAAAAATCCCATTGAAAAAAGAAATAACGTCGAAGACACGGCAAAAGTTTTTCTACTTTTACTGAAAGTTTGAGATCGATGCGAACGAAAATGAAGCTTCCAGCGAGCCAGGAAGTTTCTGTTAAAAAAAAAAACATACTTCCAGTGGGCTCTTTTTCTGTACATAGCATCTAATTCCCATCGGGCATAATTGCAAAAAAAGAGCTCCGCCAGCAGAGGTTGTTTTAATGGCCACTTTCTAAGCTCACATCGAAAAAAATTTGTATCTAGAGACACGAAAAACCTTCAACTTTTACCGAAAGTTTTATTTCAACGCTCCCTGACAGGGAGCCGGTTTGTTCCATGCAGACAATACTTTGTTCCGGTCGATCGGTCACGTATGGATGTTAACATTGAAATGAAATCTCAACTAACAGCAAATGAGTAGATTGTGATTTTAACAGCTTTGGACAAACAGTCTTCAGCCGAACCGAATATAATTTTGAACTTTCCTCCCCATTCACCTCGCTATTTGTCAAGCCTGTAATCTGTCTGCCATTTCAGTAAACTGAAACGGATTGGAGTCGATGTTCTCACGAGTGTTGACAGCTGCTTGTGTACTGTTGCCAGATTGTTTACAGGTATCCAAAAAAGGGCCAATCAGAGTTTTGCGTTTGGAATGTACGCCCTTAATTCAAACTCCCTGGCTTTGTCTGTAGTCTTTAATTTTCAGCGCTCCCTTCGCGTCGCGTTGCGTCGCCTCGAAATTTCGCGTGTGCACGTGTGTATTTTGCCCATCCCACAATCACCATCGCCAAAATTAGAGACTACTCGCAGTCTATCTATCAAAAGAAAATATGGGGTAACCAAACAGTAAGAGTTTAACC
>Ga0126336_10002109_pt1 | contig 11110 bp, 4 predicted proteins | sample SidCmetagenome_FD_92530 | JGI IMG/M metagenome (GOLD analysis project Ga0126336, IMG submission 92530) | Coral microbial communities from El Islote,Puerto Morelos, Mexico - Siderastrea C C metagenome | ecosystem: Host-associated > Invertebrates > Cnidaria > Coral | place: El Islote,Puerto...
CCTCATGGGCTGGCAGTGAATTCATGGGATGAAATAGCAGTAACTGACTATTGGAACCACAGGGTTCAAATTTTTGACAGCAGTGGCAACTTTATAAGATCCTTCGGTCGTCAAGGTACTCGCCAGGGAGAATTTAAATTCCCTTGTGGAATTTGCTTTGATTATAATGGCAATATTTTGGTATCAGAGAATGGTAACGATAGAGTTCAAATCTTTTCTGAGGAGGGTAGGTACGTGGGTGTGTTTGGTTGGGATAGAGTCCTTGATAGTCAGCTCTCTTATCCTTGTGGTTTATCCTTGGATAGCGATGGTAGTATTATTGTGGCTGACTCACGTAACAAATTTATTAAGATGTTTTCGCCTGATGGAAGGTTTCTAAGGAAGGTAGGTGGTCCTGGCTCTTTCGGTTTTCCATTTCACTGTGTTCAGTGCAACGAATGTCTCATAGTGTCAGACTTTAATGAACACTGTATTAAGGTGTTTAACCGGGAGGGTGATTACCGTTATCAGTTTGGAAAGAGGGGTGAAGGGAATGGGGAGTTTAAACAGCCCTACAGTTTGTCAGTGAGCAACTCAAATGATGTTCTAGTCTGTGAAAAGCAAAATCACAGAATACAACTCTTTGAATTAACTGGAGAGTTTATCGGTAGATTTGGAACAAAAGGTAGCAACCTAGGAGAACTTAGTAACCCATCGTCTGCAGCAGTCTTAAGTAATGGTAGAATTGTTGTGTCTGATAGTGGCAACAATCGCATTCAAATGTTTGAATAAAGGTTGCCTTTTTCAGCGAATGAGAAAACTAAACACGTCAATTTTTTTGAGAGTGATTAAAGTAAATATTCAAATTAATATGGAGAAGAGAAATTACCACCGACAGTTTTTGGATTTGCAAGTAGAAGTTTATTTATGTAAAAACTATGCATATTGTCACTGTACATGGATTTCAACTGTGAAGTTTGCTGACCCCGGGTGGGCGGGGCGAATGTTTCGAATTTGGACAACAGCAGTTACTATAGCCTTATACTCGTCGTTTAAATGTATATAATATAGTGAATATTACTTATGTCACTAAGGAAAAAGCCCGAAAGTTCGAAATTACATTTTAATTCTGAAAAGCGATAAACAAAAATAAGCATTAAGGGAATATTTTGCTCAATACCAGTTTGACTTTCGTTCGCAGACTCAAATATTATAACCACTTTGCATGACTTTAATGATAGCTCTGGAAATGAGTTAATAGTTTTTCAGACTTTTACTGTACTTAAGATCCAGAGCTTTGCGTTAGTTTTTTCTTATTTATTAAGTTGTATATCGTTTAATAAATTCATTTGCACTTATATCCTGTGCTTACAGGAACTTAATTTAGCCGAGAAGGTAGAAACGTAGAACTCTGTAAAATATAACTATTATTTGCACTGTTGTGAAACAAGTATTTAGCTTTTGTAACAATTTCTATTTAATAAATAAAGGTATAGTTGCTGGATGATTCGACTTTGTCAACTCTCTGTGAATACGTTTTTGTGTGTGAGGACTGTCGGAGCCCAATCTTACTCCTGCACTGTTTTTGGTCCATTTTCCAATTATCTGCCCCTGGATCTAATTTGCAATCATTTATAACGATCTCTTTCTCAGGTCCTTTTCAATTATTACAGTGGATGCCCCCACCCCTACCCCGACAAGGTTTTACTTTAATATTTTCCAAGACATTTCTTCATCTGTACCTGCAGCTTTCAGAAGTTATACGCATTTCTCTAAGACACAATTTGGCACAAGTTTGATGAGATTCGATTGCTATGGTTACGAGATTTAACGTCACAAGTAGTATGTGGTCAATCCAAAATGCGTGTTTTTCACCTAGTTATTTGAAAAAAGCACAAAATGTTGACAAAAAGCTGAAAAGTGCTTAATTTTGTGATATTCTACACTTCCAGCATCAAACATTTTAATTTCTGCCTTATTTTTATAAGTTCTAATTTTGGGTAACTGATCCAGGGAGGCGGCCACCCTTGATGACGTCACGGGCACTCGGCAGCGCCGCAAACCATTTAAATATACAACTGTTATTGTAGCCCTCTTCACGGGCTTTCTTCGAAAGGTAAAATCATTTTGAAATATTGTAATAAAGCAAAAACCCCTGTACTACGGTGGGGAAGTGACTTTTCTTGTACGTCCCAGGGTTAATCACAGGCATACCTCAAGCTGAACTTTTGAGTAAACTAAGCACTAATGAAGAATTTTAAGAGAATTTTACCGACTTAGCTCTTCGATAGCGTGACGCCTAAACTGCTATCAACAGAAATGCCTCACCTTAACTGTTTATTTCTTGAATTTTGTCGGATTTTGTCTGATGTAACTGCTGCTCAGTGGCTTTTCGTGATATGGTCACACCCTTAAGATTTCGTCTACAAACTCAAAGCTACAACCACTTGTAAAGAGCACCACAGGAAAGTTCTGCTCAGTAGCTTTCATTTGAATGGTTGCACTGTAAGATTTCATCCACAATTTCGCAGTTGAAATCAACTGTATGGCATAATAAACAGTACCACAGTAGTCTTAATGGCAAACGCCAAAAAGGGGAGGGAAACGGGGAATCTCGAGTGCTAGTTCTCTTCCCTTGAGTTCCGCTCTCGTCTCTCTTGGTTCCTATTTCCCAGTCTCCCTCCCCTCTTGGCCCCTGCCACGGTACTGCTCAATGGCTTTCATTTGAATGGTTACACTTAAAGATTTCATCGACAGAATCAAAAGTTAGAACCAACTTGCACAGCATAATAAACAGCACCACATGCAAGAAAGTACTGCTCAATAGCTTTCAGTTGAATGGCCTCACTTTAAGATTTCATATACAAACTCAAAGTTGGAGCCACGTTGTGCAGCATTAAAAACAGCACGCCAGTAGCCTTAATGACAAACGCCAAAAAGGAGAGGGAAACGGGTGATCTCGAGTGCGATTTCCCTTCCCTTGTGTTCCGTGCTCACGTCTCTCGGTTCCTTTTTCTCAATCTCTCCCCCCCCCCCCCCACCCACCTCTTGGCCCCTGCCACGGTGCCTAGTACCACAGAAAAGTACTGCTCAATGGCTTTCGATTGAATGGTTACACTTAACGATTTCATCCACAGACTCAAAAGTAACAACCAGATATTTAAACTCGATGAGTCTGGGAAAGGGAGGGGATTTTTGGTGTCTACAACCCTGGACGAAATAGTTTAGACTGTTTAGAGTATAATTCCACATATCACTAATTTTTCCATTCTCAGGCTCATTCTCGGATTTACCTTATACAAAGATCCTTACTTTTTCGGCGTGACTTAAATATGAAATAAAATTAAAATAATCTTAACGTCAATTTCAAAAATACTATGTAGTATGCTTTCCAATTCTCCAATGTTAATCGATTGTTAGCTCAACCCCTTCTTCACGGAAATCCATATGAAAACTACTGAGCAATACGTTTCTGAGGCACTTTTTACAATTGACTTTAAACCTTTGAGTCTATTGGTGAAATCCTAAAGTGTGACCATTTAAATGAAAGCTACTGAGCATTACTTTTCTGTGGTACGCGTTCTAGTGCGTAGGTATTCTAGACTAAGATGTTCATACCCCTTATCCGTTTCCCGATTTCTACATTCTAGGACGGACTACACTGCCTAAAGCCGTGCCTTTCACACGACACATACCAGGGTCCGGTTTTTCTTAGCCGGGATGGATAACACTTGATGTAGTTACGAGAGAATCAAGATGGGCGAATCATACCCTGCGAATCCTGCTTGAAAAACCCGGGTCTTCACCAGTAGTGAAATCAGCTTTGTTATTTAGACACCGAAGAAATATCAGGGTTTTTGCAGTGACGAAAATTTCGTATCTAGTGAAGATACGATTTTTATCTTTCACATGTGAAGATATTACGGTTGTCATGGCTACTTCAGTCTCAGCCAATAGGAAACGAGCATCAAAGCATCGCGCGCGTTTAGCTTTCTTTCACAAATCAATATTATTACTATAATATTCAGAAAACATATTAACGCTACTTCTTTCTCTATTTTTCGACCAAAATTCGAATGTGCGTAACATCTGTATTTTATTAAATTGATTCAGCGAATAAAGGATTAGTCCAAGAAACCGTTATCCTGGCATTTCATTGGTGTCTACATAATAAATAGAAATTACATTGCGGCTTGGAGATACGACATTTATCTTCCCGTGTTAGAAAATGTCGTATCTCCACGCGACCATGTAATATCCTCTATATAGCTTTGGGACTATCGGGGTTGAGTACTAGTAACACTGTAGTCGTAGTGCTTTTAAAATTATAACTTTTTTTCTCCTTTCAAATTAGTGAGAGTAGGTGTTTCCCAATAGCATGACAGTCATAAGTATTAAAAGAAGGAGAATGCTCTACTTGATGTTTTCAGTACAACTTTTACTTTTACTGATAAAGGTATAGGCAGCTAGCACGCATGAAACACCGAACGAGCCAGCAACCAAGTGAAAGACCAAATTGAGAAACAGACGGATAAATCAAGGAATGAACTATCAAACCGCCAAACAAACAGAGCAAAATACGAAACGCAGTAGCAAACAACCGCATGAATGGTACTTGGATTTAAAACGAGAAAAGGGAGCAGTCAAGTCAAAGATGTGTTTATCCACGAAGAAAATCCACACATCACGTCAAAGTGCTCTTTTGAGGAGCCGGGCAAGTCTGTTCACTTATACCTTATTTTAACGGCTGGACAAAAAAAAAATTTGCAGCGCACAGGGCGATGAAGGATTGAAGTAGCAACACCTTTGGATGTCAGCTTTTATGGCTCAATAAATGATTCCTCATTAGCAGTTAGGAGATCAAAACTCAGATCCTAGCAAATGATCAATAATCATTTAAAAGGGTGACCTGAGACCCATATCCTGATAATTGATTGAATGATTAGACCCAGGCTAGGAGAAGACTGATCGGAAACAAATGGAAACAGTGCAGAATAAGATCACGTACCGTCAGTCTTCAGGTCCCAAAAAAGTAGACGTAGAGTCATGACACAGTCAAGTCATCCAGCAACTATACTTTTATTCATCAAAATAACAAAAAAATACAAAAGCTCTTTCCTAGTTTCACAACAAGGCAAAATATATTTCTACATAGTTATAAATTTCTAACTTCCCGACTAAATGTAGTTCCTGTAAGCACAGGCTATATTTGTAAATGAATTCAAATGAACAATATACAACTTAATTAATATGAAAAAAGCTAGCAATAAAGCTTTGAAGCTTAACTTAAGTACAGTAAATCTCTAAAAAACTGTAGTCTTTCATTCCCAGAGCTAAACTTAAAGTCTGCAAACGAAAGCCAAACTGGTATTGAGCAAAATGTTTTCTTGGTGCCTGTTTTTGCTCGTAGCTTTTCAGAAGTAATTTGGAATTCTTTCAAAATGTTATTTCGAACTTTGGCGATCCCCGGATTGATATAAGTAATATACACTACATTATATATTTGAATGTTTGATTAAAATCTGTGTATTAGTTTTCTCAAGCTAGAATTTCTGAGTACACGTAGTTGTACGAAACGTTTTCGGACCTAAGCTCCAGTCATCAGCGTACGACGTAAAATAGTTAAAACATATACATATAAGTTCATATATGTCCAGTGTACAACAGAGTTCGTGTTACAGAAATGAGTAAATAAAACGGGTACAAAGGCTAGTGTAAATAACAAAAGTGCGTATATGGAAATCAATCGTACAAAAATAACATGACAAAATGTATAAAATTAAAGTAAAATAAAAGTGAAATCGGGATAGCGGGACAGTAGCAGTTATTAAGCGTTTGATTATTTATCGCTTGCCATCTCTAATAAAATTATTGCAAAAGCGACTAATATCGATCGAACAAAGATATATATTACTGCTTAAAATAAATGAGTAAGTTTTTTCTTGCCTTCACAAATAATGTTAAATTGACCCAAGAGCGCAAAGGTCTTTCTAAGGTAATGCAGGATAACTTTACTCCGCAATTCGTTGATAAATTCAAATGACAACTTTTTTGCGTCTTTTTCTTTCTTTTTTCATTTTTTCCTTAACCTTAAGTTATCAATTTCATTTCACAAATCACTGAAAGTTCTAATCTCATTCTACAAAAAAACACACTGAAAATCACTGAAAATTTCAATCTCATTTTTCAGTTAAAATGTTTTGGTAGCGACAAGTGTACCGTTAGTTTTGTTTTGTTTTCAAAACCAAATTCAGAGCATTCACCCTCCACCCACCCGGGGTCAGCAAAACGTCACAGCTGAAAAGCTATGATGTAGGGTGACAACGTTCATACACAGCTAATCTTCTACTTGCAAGTATGGTAATTTCAGATTTTGTCATAAAGTCGATGTGATAAGTTTTGCCATTGGCTGGAGAAGACAACTTTCATTCAAATATTTGAATGCGATTGTTTCTATTAGACACAATAATTCTAACATTACCTAAAACGGCCACAGAAAATGGGTCATTAAGCTCTCCTAATTTTATATCTTTTGTTCCAAATTTCCCAACAAACTTTCCACTCAATTCAAAGATTTGTATTCTATGATTCCCCGAATCACAAACCAAAACGTGGCTTGACTTGTTTACTGTCAACATGGCCAAACACCTGGGAGATTTAATTTCCCCATCACCTTCCCCCTGCTTTCCAAACTGATATTGATATTTACCCTCCCGATCGAACACTTTAATGCAGTGTTCATAAAAGTCTGACACTATCAGATATTCGTCACACTGAACACAATGGACTGGACAACGAAAATAACCAGGCCCACCTATCTTCTTTACAAATTTTCCCTTAGGTGAAAAGACCTTAACCAGTTTGTTACCTGAATCAGCCACAATAATATTACCATCGCTATCCAAGGATAAACCGCAAGGATAAGAAAGCTGACTATCGAGGTTTCCTTGTCCACCAAACATACCAATGGACTTACCCTCCCCACTGATAATCTGGATTCTGTGGTTACCAGAATCTGCTACAAGAATATTTCCATTAGTATCAAAGCATATACCACGAGGAAGTAACAATTCTCCCTGACCGATACCTTTACGACCGAAGGATCTTATAAAGTTGCCACTGCTGCCAAAGATTTGAACCCTGTGGTTCCAATTGTCAGTTACTGCTATCTCATCCCTGTCACTCACTGCCAGCCCCCAAGGAACATTGAACTTTCCTATTGAGGAACCCGGTTTTCCAAAAGTTACAACAGGTTTCAACTGAAATAGTTTCAATAACAAGGCCTGCGAGCAAGCTCCTCGTCCTGGTAAAAAATAGCGAGAAGCTCTTGGTGAAATAATTGAATGCCCCCCGTGATTTTTTCCTCGAGCAGAGAGATTCCCAGAGCCGAGAGCCTGCTCGCTGGCTTTTATTAACACAGCAAAAGGACTGCCGCAAACATGTTCCCCATTTACACTAATCATAACTGAACATCTACCTTGAACACTGGGAGAAAAGCTTATCTGATAGAGTCCATTTTCCTTGTCATTTATTAACACTTCAGTCGCGCACTCTCGTCCTTGTTCGTCTTGGATCTCTACCGTTACACGGTCTCGTTTATTGTAACACTGTTTTCCCTGCGAGTTTTTTGTAGTCAGAGTGAATTGTGCTTCACATCCAACAAATGCTTCATTCAGGCCTTTCCCTTCAGCAATTGATTTTCTTGCTTTTGTATGCTGTGTTTCCACGAAACCGATTTCTTCGTTGTTGATTGCGTCTAGCAGCTTTTCATATTCCAGCAAAACTAAAGCTGAAAGATCTTCAGGATCACGGGCATTTGGGTAAGGTTCCATAACTTGCTTAGATAATGTTTCCAGTGATTTCTTCAGATTTATAACCTCAGCATCTGTACCTCGAGTTAAAAGTCGGTCGGCCGTTTTTAGAGACGTTTCAATCATCTCTATTTCAGCCTCTATTTTGCTTTTTTCAATTGTTCGAGTTTCGAGTGATTTCTCTATTTGGTTTTCAACGGCAGCGATAATATGTTTCTTTTTCGCTTCAATGAGCCTAATCAATTTTTCAGCAAACTTTTGAACACTCGTCTTTATCGCATTGCCTTGCTGAATCACTTCAGCGCATTCTCTGTCAAATTGACCAACTATGTTCTGCTTATCCTGTAAGGTCCGTTTCTGTGACGTCATCAAAGTCTTTACTTCAGTTTTTTGCCTTTCAGCTTCGTCTTCAATGTGTTCTAAAGCGTGACCAGAATGTTCCAGAGAGCTACAGCTTTGGCAGACTGCGGTTTTGCAATTCTTGCAAAAGTACTTCAATTCCTCCTTCTGGTGACGTTGTTTTGGACAAAACGCGGGTCGCTTCAATAAATCCTCATAGTCTTTGTCTTGGAACTCTCTCAATGCCAGGACTCGGTGATTTGCGTTGCTTCGTATTTTGTTATGAGCAATTACACACTCTTCACAATAAAATATACAACACTGGAAACAATACGAAGCCTCAGAGGTTTTCTGATCGCAATTTCCACAGGATACTTGGGTTGTGTTGGACTCTTTGATGGCCAGCACATCAACCAAGCCTTTCAGATAAAAGCTCGTTGGAAGATCTTCGAGATCGCTGCTTTCAGGCACAGAACTAATGGCTCTGCAGTTCGGACAGATCACTGAGTCTTGTCGATTATTTGCATTCCGACTTGTTTGGTGCCATCGTTTCAAGCAACATAAACAGAAACTGTGCAAACAGGAAAGCTGTCTGGGATCAGTAAATATTTCTGAACACACGGGACAAGACACTTCTTCGCGTAGATTATAAAGTACCGTTTCGACGTCCATGTTTTCTTTGTCTATCAAAACTAGCAATGACATCCACGGAAAATGACACGGCACAACACGGCAAAATCTAGTCTCGTAACTATAGCTATCTATTATGAGCTTTCTTAGAATTTCATAACAAGAAAGAACCAATCAAAGAAGGGTTTTCGAAGACAGAAACATCAGAATTTGCATTGCAAACCTTTCAGTTTGTGCACGTACCGTCATGCCTGAAAAAACTTGGTCTTCCTGTCGAGTGCACTGCATGACTTGTTTCACGAATCCGGTTGACGCGGGAATTTTTCCGTAAACTTTACTTGCTAATACATTTCTGACGAAATCTGAAGATGTTTGTTTTTTAAACTTCCAAAGAATCAATAATCTCGTTTCATGTATTTCCTTAACCATTTCAATTTTTTTACTTCACTAAAGGAAACATTAAGATGATTTTTTTTTAAAGCATTGTCTGAAGAGAAATCTCTGAGCTAATTATCTCTCCAACCTCGACAGCAATACATGTTCACCACTGATAAAATTCTGTAAGTGTCTGCTAAATGGATATGCTTTTCGTTTCAAGGGGAAACGACACTCCGTTTATTATTCTTGATGTTCTAACTGAATGCAAATGTAACATGATCTGCACAATATCACTGCAGTGCTTAGTGATGCATAGAACTTTGTTACAAGGCAATCAATGATTAGCATCGAAAAGGAACTAGGACTAAGTGATCGCTAAACTGTTGATGTCATAACGTGTTGTTATTTCTTATTGCGTCACAAAGAACGAGTTACAAGGAATGTTCTCAAAATATCCAATACGAAGGAGCTACCATTTATTCCTGTGCATATTATTACAAATAAATTCATTTGACTTAGCATCGTTAGTGTCTTGCTGTTTTGGGGGGTTCAAAGTAAGAAATCTGACAACTTTTATAAGGCGTTTTTGGCGATTTATGTCTTCCAAAACGAATTTTTTTTAACTTCAGGCATTTTGCTTTTGTTCCTGTTTACTCAACGTTTTTCCGAATTCATGACGTCACAGACTCATCCACTTCCGGTATTCGTGAAACGAGTTCTAGAACACACCCACACCTGAGATTTGATCACCGGCCGTGCTGGAAGACGTGAACCTACACTTAAATCGCCCATCTCTCCACGGGGAACAACAATTTTTCCTTTAGGAGAGCAGTGGAAATCGAGCCTTCGAGTACATCACAAATCTGAAGTAAGGGATTCTCGCATCTATATCAGCTATCCAGTCCCCTGTTGGCCCTAAAGAGCGGATAACTCTATCCTCCGGATGGTGGTTTCGCGCGCCTCTGATTTTGTTCCTCAAACTCGGAATATAGCATTTGCTATTCACCTCCCGGCATTGTTCTGGATTTCGCGCGCGGACGTTTTTCCTCGTTTCTCAAAAAAAGCTAGCAACTATTTGGTGCTGGCTTTCCACTGGTTGGGTATATACTGAAAACAATTATTCACTTCTGAATAAGTGTCGGTGAAGAATGGTAGATAGTTACCTTGCCCCTTAGCAGCTTCGCAAATATCCACCGCTTTTCACCTCCAGTGGAGAATGTACTTCGTTTTGTTAACATTTATCCGCTAGATAGAAATTTATCCAGAATAGGCATTGACACTCGACGAGTCAAGAAAATGTTGAGACAGGTTGTGATTTCCAATAAATCGAGCGTGATAATTCCACATATCACCAGCATTGTATCATTTAACGATTTTCTTTATCGGTACTTTTTTCAACGTGACATAAAAATCACATAAATGTCTTTAACTTCGCGGTCACTTCTCTCGCAAATTCTATGCCGCATGATTTCAATTCTCGAATGTTAATCCATTGTTAACTCAATCCCTTATCGAAATACTAATGAACGCTAATGAGTAGTAGTTATTTCAAACTTACTCTTAGTTCAAATGGGTGAGAATAGGTCTTTCCCAATAGCATGACAGACAGAAGTATTGAAACATGGTGATCGATCTCGTTGATTGGTTAATACAACTTGTACTTTCAATTTTAGTGACGTGAAGCGCAAAAGATGGTACTCAGCTAAAACGCATGAAACCGGCACCGAACGAAACGCACGAGCCAGCGCTCAAATGAAAGACCGCAATGACAAACCGACGAATGAAAGAAAGGAGTCGAAGATCAAACAGCTAATCAAACGGAGGAAACTACGAAACGCAGCGGACGAACAGAAACAACAAACAGATGAACGAACAGACAGTAGAGCAAGCAGAAGATGGAACTAACGCAAGACCGAATGCGAAAATTGTAATTTTGGTGCGATAAAGATGAAAATAGTGTAACAAAGACCTAA
>Ga0126336_10002110_pt1 | contig 11108 bp, 4 predicted proteins | sample SidCmetagenome_FD_92530 | JGI IMG/M metagenome (GOLD analysis project Ga0126336, IMG submission 92530) | Coral microbial communities from El Islote,Puerto Morelos, Mexico - Siderastrea C C metagenome | ecosystem: Host-associated > Invertebrates > Cnidaria > Coral | place: El Islote,Puerto...
CGAAAGTAACGATAAGTTCTTCTTATCTGTTCTCAAAATGTGACAGTGCTGCAAGTATTTTTTTGGTAACTTAATTTTTGCACTTACTGCTCGAACGTTGAGCGGAAATCGTCTTAATTGTTTGACTTACTAAGTTGTAAATGTTTTTGCTTATTCTCTTCCAACCCCACTAAAAAATTCCTTATAATGCCAGCATGATGCTCAGTGCTGCAAAAAGACAAAAACCAAGTCTATATTCTCTTTGAAATTCTGTCTAGACTATGGGGGGGGGGAGGGATTGGGTGGCTAGCCACCACCCTGTATGGGGTCATTTAAGCTTGAAATTAACCAAATGAACAAAACTATAACAGAGGCCACTTTGTCTCCGATTGTTCCAATATTGTTCTGTCAGGTCAGCCACCCCTCGCTCAAAAAACCTGGATCTGCCTCTGCTTACCCCTCAGGAATAGTCTAGGAAAACGCTCAAGCGAGCAAACACAAAATTGTCTGAGGCAATGAATCACCTGCTGCATTGAAACATGACATGTGTGTTGAGCCGCTAGTGTAGCCAGCTCACTATGCTTTAGCAACTCGACATGCGCATCATGTTTCATGCTGATGCTTGGAAGCTTGTTTGTTTATAGTGCTTCTGATTGGTTGGAATGAAATTCCAATCAATCAGACCAATCTACCAAGATCTGGGTAGACTGACACCTCATCAGGATGGAATTTCTGCACTCGTTACTCAGACATCGCTTCGTGAGGGCTCAAGTGGTGACCTTGTGAAATGTCACCTCAGGCTCCCTCGACTATCCCTGAGTGGAAAGAGAGACTCTCATAGTCTAAATTCTGTCAGCAGGGTATATTCAAATTCAAAAGGTACGAAACACCAAGTAAGCTTAACTAACTCATACACTATTCACCAACATTAGGCAAGAACACCAGCTGTGTCATGGAAATGGTCCTGCACTCAAAGAACTGACACAACTCAAGACTGTGTTGTGTGGAATTCATGTCTAGACAAGACTAATTGTAACAGAAATATATTAACTTTCATTATATAGGTAACACCTAGGTAGAAATGTTTATTGAATTATGACCATTTGAGTTGCTTCCCTACTAAAAAGTTGTAAAAATACAGAACCAATCAAAAAATGTTATTTTCCATGTCAAAGTGCTAACTATATATATTGAATGGGTGATAGTCCAGACAAAGCAGGGTATCTGTTCTATTGATTATTTTTTTCATGCTAAATCTTATCACAGGTAATAAATTGCTAAGGATGACAGTTAGTTTCACCTTTCTGGCGCCTTGTAATAAAGTTAAGCTCCAAGTTTCCTTATCGCTGAATAACCTCGTTAAGTTGTTAATTGTCTTGTTTGGAGACAAATTTCTTCAATGCAGCCGCCACCTTTACTGAATCTAAAGCCAGACCAATGGACTCTTCACACAATTTTTTTTCATTTTCGTCGATTCTTCCTTGAGCAAACTTATCGGGAATCAACAGCTGTTTGTAATCTTGTACACTGAATTCTGGATGAGCTTGAATTCCAACTATATTCTCTGTAAATTGAATCATTTCGTGTTGGCAGCTTGCTGATGTCGCCAAACTTTTTGCACCAGGGGGGAGGGTTGCAACGCAATCCCCATGGCATTCCAGCAACCGCAGAGAAGGATGACCCTTAAGAAACTCTTTAAAAGCTTTATTTCCGTCAGAATGTTGGTCTGTTTCTGTTTTGATTTCTTCGCTTTGCAGGACGAATTTCTCCGACGGATTGACAGTAACTTGACCTCCCAGAGCTGCGCCTATGAGTTGATGACCAAAGCAAACGCCCACGACACGAGCCTTCGAGGGGTTTATGGCCGCCGTTGAGATAAACTTCTTCAAATCGTCAATCCACTTAAAATTATCGTTCGCAGATCGAGGGCTTCCCGAGATGAAGAATCCATCAAAAGTATCCAAATCTTTTTCCGAAGGTAGTTCACCATCGACCGCGGCAAAAGTATGCCATTCTTCTTCAGGCTCGGTTCCAAAGGCATCGATAAATCGCTGGCTGAACCCCGAGATACCTCCCCATTTTTCGTTATTATCGCAAACGACTACACCATAGCGACGTCGTTGACAGCTTCCTGTATTTGATGACATTTGGAATCGACGAACAACCGTGGTAGTGATCCTAAACTTCTTGGTAAACAACGGAAATGAGCGCGCTAGAATGATTTTCGAACTTGAAAATTGGAACATCAATATTGTTCAAGCCGGGTGGGTTTTCGGTTTTAACGCTCCCCGAGGCGTAAAGAAGGCAAACAAAGAAAACCAATACAAAACAACTCAGCGACGCTTTCACTTAAATGACGACAAACTAAACAATGAAATGAATATGTACAATTTATCTACGAGAACGAACTGAATGAGAAGATCGAAGCACTTCACACGATATAAACAATGTACATTCCGTGTTAAATTTGCTCAGGCCCTTCGCATCTGTCAAAGTGTGGAAGCCGCAAAATTTGCAAATCCGTCGCCTAAAATTCAAATTCGTCTTGCTAGTAAGTGTTCGAATAATCCTTTTAGCTAGAGATCAGACATATTCATCCGCTTGAAGGATTTCAAGCGTGTGAAATTCATGTGCAATTTCCGATTTTCCGGTCCTTTGTCAAAGGCCGCCAACAATCGCATCACCCCCACCCTACCCTATTACGTTTTATAAACAACTGTAAAGTAAGGTTCCTGTTGGAAAAGATAAAAAGATGAAACGTTCATTGCATTAAAAGCAATGTAAAAATGTTCAGGAAGTCTTTATCAAGATAAAAATCCCTAGAAAAATCCACCGAAATAAAACCGGATGAAAATTAATTGCTTACCCACCCCTGGTGAGTCGATTGTTATTGTGTCTATAGGGTGTACTATTGAAATGGGAAATAGTGCGTAGGCTAACCACGTGGAACATAAATAAGTTTTGCCGCCATCTCTGACAGTTCATTTCTCATTCGAATTTTTGACGTTCGGTTGAGTCCACGAGACGATCGAGTTCATTTGGTGACCCTATAATTTATTCGTTATCTTTCCAAGAGTTCCCCTCTTGCTGTATTCTGTTCTTAGATGTTGGACAAGATGAATGAAGGTACTCCCGTCCAAATCAACGGTGAATCGCTGCAGAACGGCACAGACCATGGCAGCAATTCGAAGACGAACTTGATCATCAACTACCTACCGCCATCGATGAGCGAGGGGGAATTAAAAAACTTGTTCAGTGAATTTGGTACCGTGTCGAGTTGTAAACTGGTACGGGACAAATTAACCGGGAACAGCCTTGGTTACGCGTTCGTGAATTATTTGGAGCCAGAGCATGCGGCAAAAGCGGTCCGAGAGCTTAACCAGTTGAGAGTACAGTCCAAAAACATCAAAGTTAGCTATGCCCGGCCGTCGTCCGAGGACATAAAAAATGCCAATCTGTACATAAGTGGACTACCAAAGACAATGAGTGAGCAGCAGCTAGAGATGCTCTTTCAGAAATACGGCGAGATTATTACATCGAAAGTTCTAAAAGACGAAAATAAACTGAGCCGCGGCGCTGGGTTCGTCCGCTTTGACAAGCGCTCTCAGGCACAAGCTGCGATCGACTCGCTGAATGGAGCGCAGTTGCCGGGTGAAAATCCCTCAGAGACGTCCAAATTGACCGTGAAGTTTGCCAATCCCCCAAGCAACAAGCCTCAGATTCCTTTTGCCTTTCAGTCACCGCTCAACCTAACACCGCCGCAAATTCGTGGAAATGCAAGATCGCCGTTCAGCGCCAGCGGGGTAGGACCACTCTATCACCAAGGCGCGAACTTTCGCTACTCACCACTCACGTTTCTTCAAAGCCCAAACAACAACACCTTTGCGCAGAACGCACTTGTGCCTGGTAGTTATTGTGTATTCGTGTACGGCTTGCCTTCAGAAAAAGACGACGCTGGAACTGTTAAAGTTGACCCTGAGAAGCTTTTGTACAAACTGTTCGCGAAATACGGAGCGATTTCTGATGTCAGAGTCAAGAAGGGCCAGAATTTTGGCTTCGTTAACATGCAAAATTATGATGATGCACAACAAGCGATCGCCGGCTTGAATGGACACCGGATTGCCGGACATGAAGACAAACCTCCTCTTCAAGTATCGTTTAAGACGCCAAACGTTAAAAAGCAATAATATGCGAGCACTTTGACAATCTTGAATTCAAATCCTCGAAGGAACACGCCGTAGTGCCAAGAAAAGATGGCGAGTCGATCAGAGACTCGCCCTTCCGTTCCACGTCAAAATGCTACCAAAGCTTTGATTTTTCCCCTTTTTGCGTAATACTTTTCAGAGGTTTTCGTTTGATCTTTTGAACCTAGTTTAGTTAAGAAAAAGCGTTTTTGCCATCGGGCGAAAGGCTTTCTACCGTTAAAAATAGTTGAAAAATTTATATTTTAGTTTGACTTTGTGTGTTAATTACAAAGGTAAATAGAAATGTCTGTACGAGGTATACCGGAATTCTCAAAGATCCGCCGGTTTTGGGCAGTTTCTTCGTTAAGCTTATATTTTAGAGCAGATCTTACTTAAAAACTAAAGTGTTTGTTTGGTAATTCGAGCTTTTTTCTCGTTAGAAGCTTCTTACCTTTTTGTGAGAATCTAGTTTCTAGGCGTTTGACAGTTCGGCATAATAGCCGGGTCGCGATTTCTTTTCCTTTATTTACTTTGCTGTATTTTTGATTTGTTCCTGGAATCGCTCTTTCCTTTAAGGATCGAGTTGTGTTCCACTATTTTCCTTTTTGTTTTCATTAAATTTTCCTCCACTGTATTTCAGTGTTGGTGAATTTTTTTTTGTTTTGAGTTGTGTTGTATCTTAATATTTTCTTCTCTGTTTGATCTCTTCGATTTATTCAAATCTCCCTGTGAGCGCCTTTATCCTAGACATTCGCAGAAAACAGATAAAATTACTAATTTCATTTGTTCAAAATTCTGGTGATTGGGAAAAAAATCACACGATAACATTCGCGAATCGTACGTTTTGATAAAAATGATTGCTTTCACTTTTGTGTCGAAGATTTTAATTGCTAGTTTCCTTGGGGAAAGTTGTATTTATTTAAGTTATGTTTTCGTTCGATCTTTCCTTTTGTCGTCTGTTCATCGTTCCCAAGTAATAAATGTTTAGATTTTGCCAAAGTAAATCTACTTCAATAAATTTCCTCGTTTATATACTGCGAGATAGAAACACAGCCATTGGAGCTCAATTTACTTTCAGTTCTGTTTATTTTGTCAGATTTCTTATAAAGGTAGTAGATTTTACGCAAAATGTTAAGGGATTGGCCCAAATTTGTATTCAAGTGGGGTAGCAAACAGTGGTTGCAGGAAGAAAAACGTGGAAATCTTGGTGGAAAAAGATGCAAGCTTGAGGAATACCAGCGAGGTAATATGTCTTTAAAAATTGATGAATTCACTATGCCACAAGCTTTATCATTAAGATGATCAAAGATTATGCTGACATGCATGATTAAGTTTATTTTTTGCTTCTTCTCTTAATTTAATATTTCATGGAGCAAAGGAAATTTTCTGCTAGTTTGATTTCGGTGTTCCCTGTTTGGATGAGTGACCAGATCCTTGGCCAGGGAAAATTTTTTTTCATAAACAGCTGCAACTGCTAAAGTGGTTCATTTTATTGAAATCTATACAGGTGTTATGTGGATTAGTTTTAGAGAAAAAAGAAGAAAAAATGAAATTAATGAATCTATTTTGACATGATGGTATAGGGCTGGGTGGTTTGCAATACGGTTATGTGATTGGCTAGAAAAATGCATTTAATTAAAATTAAGCTGTTGTTGTGAACTGCCTCCTTATAAAATTGCTTTTGAGTTTAAAAAATAAATATTAGGCTGAGGAAAATTGGGGATAAATGTTCTGCTGTTCAAGTCAAAGGAAATGTAGCAAGTAGATATTCATTAGGAAATATTTAACCATTTGCAAAGATTTTGTGTTGTAGTTATAGATTTACAAATTAATGGATTCCCGTGGAGTTCCTTTAGATGAGAAAAAGATGCCATTCAGTTGTTTCTGTCAAATAACCACCACATTCATTAGCGTATAACCACATGAACTGATGGAAAATGTGGCTGAGATTTCTTTTATGTACAAGCGTTATTACATATTTTGATTTAGAAAAGTGTGATGAAAAAATAAAAACCATTACAGGCCGGACCTTAAAAGAAGATGAGATTATTGGCATTACATTAGAATGTGAGAAGAACCTATGATATGTCGCAAAAAAGAGTGTGGATTTTTCCAGTCAAGTTGCCAGGGTTTTCAACCAAAAATTGAACTAAGATTTGTAAATCCATCTCTATTAGTTTTACTGATCCTTGTCTTGACCAATTTAGACCAAATTTGAAGAAACAATATTGAGGCAAGTTCTATATTGGTAAATTCCCTGGCAATTCAGAAGGTTTACCGCTAGTCACGAGTTTTGCTCAAAGCAGTACAGTTCCAAATCAGCTTTTTAACAGCAGTTTTAAGAGTTTGGCAGATTTTCCAGATCTCAACCCCTTGAATTAATACAATTATTATCAGGAAAATTGAAGTGGAAGCCTGATATCAAGTTTTTAATTTTTTTCTAAATTTCCTTTAACTGAGCATAGTGTTATAAATCCAGAGGGATACCTTAAGCAACGGATATTTTGTTTTCTGTAGCCACAAAACTATAAACAAAAATTCTCAGCCACTGTGCAATTCCATACAAGCACAATTCCCTGCAAAAAGTTTACAGCATATCTGTAAAATATACTTATTGCAACAGAGTTATCAGTTTGAGATTTCATTTTAAGATTGGTTTCCAGTGAATCGGTATTTTTAATTTTTGGCTTGAAGGTGCTCAATTGTCACAAATTAAGTTTGCAGACATACAGCTTTATTGCCATGCCAGTTTAGGATTTGACGGTGTTTGGTCTAGACATATTTCAATCAAAATGATTATAGAGGAAAGAAAAAAAATGGACACTGCAAAACAACAGCTGGTGTCTTCGTAAATTAGTGGGATCGCGCCCCTTGATTTGCCAAGTCAATATGCACAACCACATTTTAGCCAAGCAATATTATTTCTAAAGATAGTGTATGCCGGTTTGGCGTAACATGATATCCCAAGTATTTTTTCAGAACTCAGCAGGTTGAATGCAAAAAATATAATTGGCAAAAAGTAATGATAATTTTCATTTGTATTCAATTCCTGTTTATCCTGAGTTATTTTATTGAAAGCTTTTTTCTGCCTGTCTAGGATGTTTGGTCTGTAAGAAAAGTAGGCACGATTTAAATTTTCATTGACTCAGATCTTAAGCGAAGAGTGCATTTCTGTAAGGAAATTTGATGGCAATGAAATAATTTTGTACGTCATGATCAGCACTCATCTTTAGCTAATGTAGACAGCAGTCTTTTATTTCAAGATAAGATAAGGTGTTTGAATATTCATGGCATAAATGCAACAAAAAATTTGCCATGTATTTTATGTTACGAGTTTCACTTCAGTAATGCAATACTTCATTTTCATGTTCAAGCAAACTCCAAAATATTACAAAAAATTTTGCCAGTTTGTGGTTTGTTTTCAGGCAAAAACTGTTACAATTATTGTGTTTAATCAAAGCAGATTTGAATTCAGTAGTTGTGCAGCAATGATCTATTTTTCTTAAAGAATTTCTTATTTAAATCCATCACTCAATTCTGTTTTTGGCATTGAATTTAACCCTTGCTGAGACAAATTCATAACCAGCTAACAATTGTTGTACAACCAAAATATTCCATACAAAGAGAAAAAATATTGATATTAGAATTTTAGTATTTTCGAATTTAGATTTTGAAAAGATCCAACTATAAAATAAGCTTTAAATAAACTAAATTCAATGTAAAACTTTTCTCTAGTAATAGTTTATAGTATTGTAAAAAATAAACATCTGCTCAGAGTATAATGTAAATCTGGTTTCCTTGTAATCACACACTCAGATGTTTTTAGGAACAAACATAAATGAAATGTGCGTAGAGCATTTGCATTGCCTATATTTTTCTTTGGACCTAAGAAAAAGAAGGGCAATTTTCTACCTTAATTTTTGTTTTTGTGAAATTCTAGCACCACGTTACACTATGACCAGAAATCAGCTGCTGTTTTGTTATTCTTTTTTTCACTTGGATAATTGACCTTCTGTAAAATTATTGTTATGAAAATTTCCATCTAAAAATGTAATTGCTTGCAGTAGCATCAAAGGTGTGAACCTTTTTGGGGTTCCTTTGAATATATCCATAAGATTAGTACGTTAGAAAAAGCGAAGTACATTAATCGTCAAGATAATGAAAATATATTCTACTTGTGATCCTTCAGCGTGAAACTCTTTATGGCATAAATAAATTGAGTTTTTTCCTGCTCAGGAGTTTTTTAATTAAATATTCATAGAGTGTAAATTTTCCTTCCTTTTAAGCTTCAAATCACAGAAATGAAAGATTAACTAGAAAGATTTTCAAGATAGATTTCACAGAATGTAATCTAGGATACCTTGTGTGTTGTTTTATAAATATCTATTTTTGTGATTACAATATACTTCATGGATTTAAAGAAATATCTTATTTCTGATAACTATAAACATCCTCTTTTGTTAGGTTTCAGAGCTTTAGAAAGGAAGTTTATTAGGATAAAACAAAAAACCTACAGTAGAAAATATAGATGCCATGGAAAGTTTACGCGTTGGTGCCAATTTCCTAAGCAACGTAATACAAAAGCATTAAAAATAAATAGAGGTAGCCTTTGGAAGAAAAGAAAATATATATGTATTCACATTAAAAATATTCTTAATTTATTTTCAAGTGTTGAAGTTGCTTTCTCTGTCATATATGTTCTCAAATACTTTTTTGCTGTTTCTTTTTCGGTGAAAGATATTTTAGAGAGTTTCTAGTTGAGATAAGAATACAATTCCATGTGGGGATAACACTGTTCTCTTTGTGTCTTTTTCCCCATGTTGGTTTTCAATGAGAATTTATGCACTTTACTGAATTATACCAAAAGGATTAGGAATTAAGGCCTCTCTAGTTGTTCATATTTCTATGCAATTTCCTTGTTTTTGACCATTTTTTACTTTTTAGCTGTCAAAAACAAGTTGACAAGCATTGAAATTGAATTGCATGTGTCTGTGAGGTGTCACTCTCTTTGAGTTGTTGTTGACATAGCCCAGTGACAGCTGAGTGCAAAGCTGTCAAACATTATTAAACATCACAGGACAATACTGAAAGGAGCTAAGTACTTTTTGTTATGCTTTGTATAATGTCATCACTTTAAGGCAATCCAACTCCACTGTGATGTTTAGAAATACAAACGTTTTGGCAAGAGGGACAAAAAGCGCATGAGCGAGTGTAGCACTTTGATATTTGAAAAAATTACAGTTTTACTGAAAGGCAGAAAAAGTTATGTCTAGGGATACCGGGGTAGCAGAAGTATGATTTTAAGAAAGACTATTCCTGATTTTATTATTATTTTATGGGGGTTTTGGTCAGTAACCAAGCATTGTCAAATACTTTGGCAGGCCACACAACACTTCTGATAAAGTGAGAATGTTAAGGGTCATTCTTGTGTGAAAACATGAAATTTCTTGTGTTGTGTTTTCATTTTTTAGCCACAAATATCTGGCAAAGTACAACCACACCCGTAAAAAGTCATTATAGGGCATTTTTCCATTGAAGGGCCCACGGTGTACTTTCCTGGAGGAAGTAATCGCTAAATTGTACCTTAATGCAGATAATTTCTTCCGAGGGATATTATAAACTCAAAAATCCTCTGAGAGTATTTACTTTAAATCCACTTAGATTGTGTCGGAACGTAATTAAATAATTAACCTTATTGATGGCTCAAGAAAATTCAGGGCCAGTTTTTAGAAAACCACCTGGAGCCAAGGTGAAATTTGTTCAGGATTCTGCAACAGAGTTTAAGACAACCCACCTGCACAAAACAAGGTTGCTAACATTTGACCTAACATTTATTGTTTTTTCTGTTATTCTGATACTAAGAAGACTCCAAAACACAAACAAATCTAACTTTAGAATTAAATTTGTTTTGTTTTATGCCGACACTACCACGTCGGTGATTGATGACATAAACATCACTTAGCTAAAAGCCTATAGTATAAATAATTTTAGTGACTTTAGAACCTAACTTTTGCCCTAAATTTGTTTTCTCTTACTCTGATGCTAACATTATATTGATTGATGACAAAATTGCAAATGGCTAAAGGCCTGTGGGAATAAATAATTTTAACGGCCACCATTATTTGCCGACTTTTATTACGACAGAAAATGGATGTCACATTGCATTTTTTGTGAGTTTTATCTTTTTAGAATTGATGGCTTTGATTAATAGTCTTGGAGCTGTGCTGATGAATTGCTTGAAAATCCATCCATCCATCCATCAAATTTGAAAACAGCATGCAAATGTTCATTTCAAATGAACAAAATAGTTGGAAAACCTTGGGTTTGTTGACATTAGAAAGGGCCACAGATGGAAAAATTTATAGCAATATTTTAAATATTTTTGTGAGTTTTTAACAGATCGTTAGAAATCACTTAACCCTCTAACACATCTAGGGTCATGCAGTACAAATCCAACTTTAGATTGACAAAACCAATAATATTTAGGGATTCCATGCAGAGAATCAGAGGTGAGAACCACCTCAAACAGACTATGTACTACTCAGTAGCTTTCATCTAAATATACCCAAAAGTTAGAACCACACAGCACAGCATTTAAATGGCCACACCTTACACCTCTTAAGTGCAGGAATAATCATTCAAATTGTGAATCTACATAATTAATTAGGCAGTTCATTCCATCCCTTCACCATCCATTATGGGGAAATTATTTTCCCCCTGGGATCACATTTAGGGAAGCTTAACTTGATAATAATTACCTCTTATTAACCGAGCAGGTAGGTCTGTATGGGAGAATTTTGACCGAGGTCGTGAGTACAGACTGAACGCAGTGAGGTCTGTACACACGACCGAGGTCAAGATTCTCCCATACCGACCGACTAAGCTCGGTTAATAAGATGTTTATTATATGGCCAAACAAGAAAACTTTAATTCGCTTAATGTAAA
>Ga0126336_10002111_pt1 | contig 11107 bp, 8 predicted proteins | sample SidCmetagenome_FD_92530 | JGI IMG/M metagenome (GOLD analysis project Ga0126336, IMG submission 92530) | Coral microbial communities from El Islote,Puerto Morelos, Mexico - Siderastrea C C metagenome | ecosystem: Host-associated > Invertebrates > Cnidaria > Coral | place: El Islote,Puerto...
GGATATCGCTTCATGTAATTCGCTGCACCGCCCAAAAGCTGGTCATGTTTATTTCAAGATAGACATCATTGATAGGGACGAGTCGTAAGATTATAAATGTATATTTTAATACTCACTGTGTGAAGTGACGTGATTCATCACGATAAATATTAAGTTTACTTCCAGCGGTTTTTGATCGGCTGATCTAGATAATTAGTTATGTTTATGTGTTTGCTTACCTGTAAGAAGCTAAACGCTTTGTGCAAAGTAAAGTGCACTAACCTGGTTTTCTATAGCCCATTATGTTTCAGAGCCTTACAAAATAGACCCTTAAAGTGGGTGACAAAAAATAAATGATGTCGGGTAACACTATGCTTAAGAGAAAAGAAGAGAAAATCTAAGCTTCACTATGAATACTCTCATCATCTGCTTCTTTTATGAATATCGTGGTGCAGTCTTCAAAATTTCCGGCGCACGCCGGAGGAGATTGAGTAGGCATATCAGGGACCTCCACACTTAGCAAACCACTCGCGGTCGGGTTTCCTGCTCTGCTCTCCACTCGGAAACCGCTGTTCTCTTCGCTACAAAGGTTTGCGGGTTCGACCGTGCTGACCTGAGTGCGTCTTCGACTTTTAGGCATCAAAGGAGACATACTTCTTAAGGACGCTGTGCTGGTACGGATGTGAGAACCGTTGACCTCCTTGGTATCAAGGTTTGATTCAAGTTCGAAGATACTACACTCAGTGCCTTTGCGACTTTTCCGCATTGATGGAGAAACACCTCTCAGGAATGCTGAGCTGTTGCTGATGTGGCAACCAATGTTCTCCTTGTTACCAAGGTCTATCTTGACTTCATCGATGCTGCCCCGTGTGCGTCTACGGTTCTTGGGCATTGAAGGAGAAAAACCTTTCATGGAAGCTGTGCTGTTGTCTGAAGGGAGACTCCCAATACTTTCAAGCTGCAGTTCTATTTCCTCTTCCCATTCCATTTCACTGCATTTTTCTGACTCTTTGGTGCCTTCATCTTCATCCTCGTCGTTTTCTTCAAACTCTTCCTCGATTCGTTCCATTAATTCTTCCTCTTCTTCGACTTCCTCTTCCTTTTCTCTCTCTGCATCTTCTAACATGTTTTCCTGAGAGCTTTCTTCAGTCATGGCATTCTTCAAATCCGCATCATCGCTATCTGAATCTTGGTCTTCTGTTTCAGAATCTTCAGAATCGTCATCATCTGTCGAGGTGCTCTCAGCATTCTGTGAGAATGCTGAGGAGTTTCGTCTCATCCGCGATGCGAGAAGCATTCTGTCTAATTCACTCTCAGAATACTTTTTGATAGCTGCGTTCATTGCCTCTACTCCATCACACAAGTCGTTTTCCATTATTTCAGCATTTGCGTTCAACACAAGTGACAAAACTATGCTTTTGTTTCTCGACCATTTGCCTGGCTCAAACCATTTCATCTGTCGCACGTCTTCCGCGCACAAGTTTCGCATGAAAAACATAGTTGTGTCGGCCTTTTCTTCTATAGTTTCCACTTTCTTCTCTAGATTGCTCTTCGGCCAGTTGTACTCGGGTCGAATCGGTGGCTCCACGAAAAGCCCAATGAACGCCTTGATACGGTTGGACATAAACTGCAAGATTTCGTACTCGTTGGACTGCTTTACAGCATCTGTGCGAACTTCGTTGAAACTTTCGCAGAGAATTCCAATGAACATGTTTATAATTATGAACTGGAAAATTACCATGAAGGTGAAGAAGACAGTAGGTCCAAAGATTCGGTTGACGTCAACCAAGTCATAAAACTCGAAGTTTCCAAGTACCATTGCCATCATTGACACCATGCATCTGATTATCGTGCGATAATCTGCGAGTGTATTTCCAAATACGAGCCAAACCAAAAAACAGTATGCCATAAATATCACGAGGAACATTACCATGAAGCTCGCCAGCTTGTTTGCACTGGCTTTCATCGTGCTGGAAAGAACCGAGATCTTTCGGTTGAATCTCAACATGCGCAGAAATTTTAGATTTAACAGGAACACGACAAATGCAATCATAGCATTGACGGCCTCGTTCAGCAGCACCACGTACTGGAAACTGACAAATTGGGAACGATTTTGGCGTACTTGGTCGATAGCTGAGTTAAGGAAAACCAGACGTGAAAAATAGAGAACGAGAGCTGTTAATGACAGGGACGTCACGGCAATGTCAACAATGTTCCAGATTCTCTTCCAAAACGCTTTTCTCTCTTTCCATAGTCTCTTCCCATCACGTACAATCCATCGTAACAGCAAGAAAGCGAAAATAACTTCACAAGCCATCAGAGCCGCTGAAAAGTTTCCAAGGTACCTGTAAACCCTGATGGTTTGGATATTGACGAAGGTCTCTCCACCACCAGTTGGTAACTCTTCATATAACAAAGTTACCACACACAGGAGGTTGATGTTGACATTATAAATACTTAACTCAGCAAACAAGGCTCTGCTGTATCTGTCAATCCAGCTCCTAGCTTCAAGGTCCTGCAACCCATGTAATGCCGTGACTTTATCGGGGGCAAGCTCGACGATGAATCCTCCTCCTCGATAGGAAGACAATTTCCCCATATACGGAAAACTGCTGGCTTCCATCACGCTTTGATAATGCCATGGTGATGACAATTTTTCTACGTCGGTTTCTTTGCTGTCAGTATCGTTAACTTGTTCTGGATCAGACCATCCTTCAGCGAAGTCATTTCTTTCCTCTTTTGACCAAGAATAAAAGTCATTACAGTCTGCTATCATGCCCGAAAAGAAAGTTGGAACTTTGCACGTATCTGAAGGAGCAATATTTAAACGACGGTTAGTAACTACTTCCACAAGCTCCAGTTTGTTGACATCCCCAAAGTAGGCATCGCGGGCAGGATGGCGCTTAAACTTGAGGCGAGATACGGGATACCAGAAATTGTCAGGGTGGGATTAGGAAAGAAATACCGATGAAAGAAAAGCAGCACTACATTTTGTAGACGGGAAGTGGAATGAAAAACCAGCGAATAAAGCGACTCAAGTAACTTTGTACTGTTTTAAAGTGGACTCGGGATGAAGGTCCACACTCGCGCAAGATTTGACAAAAATAGTAAACGCCAGGAAGTCAGATTGAAAAAGCCTATTTTGGAACCCCTTCAATCGTGGATCTAGAGGAGATTGTCAATGTGGCGAGTGTGCAACCCCGGGAAATATGATCTGTCAAGTGCGTTCCATCTATCCAATAATTATACTTTCATCTTCGTCACTAAGACTTTCTGACATGTGATGTAGTCGGTCAAATGTTCTTTGTTTTCTCCACGAAGTAAAAGAAAGAGGGGGACATAGGCTCTTCTGTTACTTAAAAGAGACGGCAACGATAAGATGTCCTGCAATTGTACCAGTTAGAGAAGGTATAATATATAATCTTAACATCAACGGATATTTCGAGATTAACAATACGTGTGTCGCCACCCTGACAGAAATATTGCAAACGATGGAAGATTAATATGAATGTAATAAACCATTACCTTTCGTTATTCTTAATTGTCGAATGCGACCAACCCCCAGTACGTTAGAAGCCTGCCCACTTTTAATGATTCCTATGTAAGGATACTCCTGAGGTCCACTTGCAGGGAAAAGACTGGGAGTTAAACTAGTTATGGTCCAGTCCCAAAACAATTGTTTGGTATTTACCTGAAAACAGGAAAAAGAACCCGTTATGTGTTTACTAATATTCCACATTTAGTCTTGAAGTATCTTTCTTGCTGACATGAGGTGCAAATTGGTCAAATATATTTTCGGTTACCTGCAGGCCCTGCCTGTGTTTTAGGCTAACTTTGTAGCGCCCTCTAGAAAATCGCAGTTACAGTCTCTCACTAGGTACCGGTGACCCATTGGGGATATTTAGCAAAACACCTAGTGGGTAACCCTGAAAGCAATCGCATCCCTCTCAGGGAAGAACGTAACGCTCTCAGTTGCGTAACACTACAGAAACCCAAACTACCGGTAAGTGCCCACTCCGATGAGAGACCGGCATCTAACTCATTCCTGATTCAGTCCGTTGACCTAACCTTTATATCGAAATATAATTTGAGATATACCTAACTTACCACGTCAAACGATATCTTATCCAGACCTCCGTCAACTAAGACGTTTTTAACCTCCTTGCTCATATTGAATGCACTGTCATCGTGGTTACCATAGGCAACAATTAGCACCACGCAAACGACTAGGAAGTGGGCGATGATTTCTTTGATTATTGCCTTCATCTCGCATTGTTTTAGTCTCAGTTTTCTGGCAGATTCTAGTTTCTTTGCATCAGGCGGTTTATTGTGTAAGCTAAACCTAGGAAAACAGTAAGTCGATAAACATTTTTTAAAACCCATCCATTGTTTTGCCGTAAATAATCGCAACTAAATTTCCTCAAATTTTTACGTAACTTGACAAAATTTAAAAGACAAACATTTTAACATAAAAGCCATCTTACTACCCTCCACTTCGACTCTAGAAGGCAAAGGTTTATCAAAGAGGAATTCATTAAAACACTCTTCGTTAAAGTTAACTATTTTAAGGGGCTCCCGTTCGCTATCATGGAGAACGTCTATGGAAACTTTTTCCAAAAAATATTGCATCTGCTTGAGATCTAAAAAGAATCATTTTGTTGCGGGATACTTTCTGGTACCTCTGAAGCTGAAGTGTGCTGCATTCGACAGAACAAACTAAAGACGCATCAATTCGGCTTGTCGTAGTAATCGTGTATAAGCAGAGTATTAATCAGTTGTGATTATAGCTAACCTTCCTGCATCTTTTTTTGCATCGGTTGTGATCAACTCTTCGTCGGCTTTCAAAGCAGGGCCTGGGGCATTCTCTTGTTCTTGCTCCTCTTCTTTATTTGGATCTTTGATAATTAACGCGAAGAAAGCTGCAAGAACTAGCACTTTGAATGGCTGAATCACAACAATAGACTGGAAAAATGACACGAACATCGACGTTAGCCACTTCTCTGACTTCTCCTTTCCAAAGGTGAAGCCATACAGTATACAGAACAACCCAGAGGTGAGGGAGGACAACACCACTAACACATATGCAATGTAAATACACCAATGGGGGAAGAGGAATCTTTTCCTTGCCTTCTTTGTATCGTCGTCTGAATCTTCTCTCCTAAAGGAATTTACAAGAGTTCTCCAGCTGAAAGTTGTTTTTTTAGAGATACCGTCCTCGTCTTTATCAGCTCGAGGAGTTTCTTCACGTACCATTTTTGAGCTCATTGCGTGCGGTTCTTGTTCATCTTCAATCTCTTCGTACTTTTTAGACTTGGAGTTGTCTTCCTTTGGTTTCAACTTGCGAAAAATTGACACGATGATAATATTCATCGGCAACACCACAAAGCTGCTTTGCACTCCAATCATTATTTGCTTGACGCTGAAGATGAAAGGCCCGATATGAATTGATTGGCTAGCCGTTGAATTGTCGTCAGCACCAACCTGATAAAACATCAGATTAGCTAACATTGTACTCAGCATCAAAGAGAGGCAACATGACAGCCGCTGGACACGAGTGAATGTGCTTTTTGGCGGGCGTGTAAACACAGAAAGCCAGAGATGTCCATCAAGGAGATTTTTCCTGGTGGCGTTAACGAACAAAATGTTAAACTTGGTGAGTTCTTCCTTTGTTGCCAAGCGGAGCCTTCGATCAACTGCACCATCATCTTCCTCTACAGCAAGCCATCGATCGCACACAAACCACCATTTTGCATCTGTCTGCAGGTCTCGGATGAGCACGCGGAATAGGTACCAGGCAGGGGATTTCCCCGAATTATTGTGCCATATATGGATCTCTTTGATGCTTCCAAGGGACTGTGGTACAGTCAACAGAAACTGGTCGATATCGCCTCGTCCAAATTTGGGGCGCTTTGGGTCTTTTAACATTCGTGGTTCACTGTCACCCAAAGAGCCAGTCAACTGGATGAACACATCAGCGGTTGTCCTTCGTTTTTGTTGGAATCCAGTCTGGAGAGTTATCTCGTAGCCATAGGTATCGCGGGGGTCATTTGACAGAAGAGGAGTAACACCGATCTATGGGAAAAGTAAAATTGTCCTGTTTATTAAATAATAATAAAAATACATTTTAGGGTCTTTGCTCCCGTAGGCATCTAGCTTTTTTTTATCATTGCATTTCTTTGTATTTTGTCGCCTTTGCTGTTCCATAAGAATTTGTAAAAAATTGTATTCATTTCTTTGATTGCTTCTGGGCTTGATTGTATAGGGGATACTACGCACACTAGTTTGCGATGTAATAAGGCTTTTTAAAATTACCACTTTCTCTAACGGACTAAGTCTGCCGAACTTCCAGCAACCTAGAGTCGCCTTTATTTTTTCTAGTTTGTCTTTGTAGTTTTGAAAGATTGTAAGGTCAGGATCTGTTGATAACCAGACACCGAGGGCTTTAACATTTTTCTTTGGCCATTTAAAATCTTTTTTCACGACAGAGTTTAAGATCACAGTTTGCTTTGGAGCCGATTCATAAGGCCTCCGTGTTGCTGCTATTGAGTCTAAGGCCAGATGCATCTCCAAATCTTTCTAATAACTTTACAGCTTCTTTAACAGATTGTTCTGAGCCATCTAAAATGAGTGTAGTATCATCTGCGTATTGACTTAACTTAATTTCTTTCCCATTTACAGTTATACCGGCAATTTCTTTCCTTTTGCGTATTTCTTCAGCCATTACTTCTAACAAGAGGATGAATATGTAAGGCGACAGCAGGCAGCCTTGCTTAACTCCCCTACTGAGATGGAAAAATTGCTTGCCAAGCCATTATTAAGAAAACAGCTTTCAATGTTGCAGTAAAAAACCTTTATCCACTTTATCAACGATGGGCCAAAATTAAAATACCTAAGGTTTTTATGGATAAAGGCCCATTCCAATGTATCAAAGGCTTTCTCGAAATCAGGAAAAGAAGAAGCCCTGGGATGTTCCTTGATGCGGTGAATTTCATAACACCATCGATTAAGCGGATATTCTCTCCTATAAATCTATCTTTAAACCTGTTTGATCATCGGATATAAGCTTTGGGAGAAGGGTCTAAATGCAGCTTGCTATAGCACATTTTTCTTCTTCATTTAGAATTTTAACGTTTTGTTGGTGCGGAAAGAAATCATCCTTAAGATTTGCAGCAGTTTTAGGGCTGTATAGGTTTCGGTAAAAGGACTCACCTTCATGTAAAATTTCTTTATCTTTATGTACTGAATCTTTATCGTTAATCTTGAGATGGGATATTGTTCCTTGTTTACAATGTCTCTTTTCTAAATTGAAAAACTGTTTTGTATTTTTTTCACCTTCATTATACCATCGGGATTTCGACCTTAGTATCGCTCCTTTTGTTTGGTGTTCAATTTTTGTCTCTAGTTCACGTTTCTTTGTTTCAAGCTCAGACCACATCTTTTGTTTTACAGCATCATCTGTAAAAGCCTTGGCAAGATTTTTTCTAGAAAAGCAATTGATTGCTCGATTTCTTCTTGTTTTTCCGCCATTTTCTCTCAATTAGAAGAAAGATTTTGGCAATAAAAGCGTCCCAAACTGTAAACAGATGAACTCATAACAGCAGGCACTTGTTTTTCCAGAACTTTTTTTACCCAAAAAAGACAGATTACTTCGATCATTAGTTACACACAAAAAGCGAAGCGTGGCGTGGAATTAAATTAGAAATATCACGGTAGAACAAACAAACAGACAATAGTAAAAAATGATTCTCCACGTCAAAGACAAAGTCAGAGTAGCCTTGGCAAGTCTGAGTTTAGTTTGAAGCGTTCTAACAAGTTCTAGTTTCAAAGTAAGGAGGAATGCTGCAGAAATGAGATGTTACCTTTTCCAAATCTTTCTTATCTCGCCACCGCGCCCAGATCACTCCAACAAAGTACAATCCGAATATAGTGATAACTGTTGCGAAGACAACAGGATTAGATGAGATGTCAGTGAAGCCATTAAAAGCAGCGTCAAAGTCGATTGGATTCGGAGCAACGAAGAAACCACCACCAAAATTTGTCAGGTGTGTGCAGCGACAGACTGTCGAGTCGAAGGTGGTCTCCGGAGCAACCTAATGTGAATAACGAGAGGCATAAGCAAGACAACATTGAATATGCGGATTACGGCACAAGTTGACGCAAAAGAAACCATTAGTAAATTGATTTGTTACTAAAAATACGTAGGATACCAAAACTAGGACACTGTAAGTATTCTCTCATTAGTTTATCTCATGTTATTGATGGTGCACCACGTGCAGAATTTACAACTTACTAGCTTATAACAAAATATCAAATACACTTCGCATGTGTAGAACGTTGCATCGGGAAGAACACGACCAACTTAGTCTTCAGTGCAAGAAGTCTCATTGTAAGTTTTGTTTTTATAACTTTTAAACTGTAGCTTTATAATTTTGTAACTGTAGCTTTGTTACTTTGTTAACTGTAACTTTGTAACTGTGTCATTACAACTTTGTAACTTGTGTTTTGTATCTCTGTATACAGAAAAGAAATAAAACACAAAAACAAAAGATGCATTGCAATCGCATTCATAAGAAGAACCAAACCCATATCTTATTCTAGGAAAGTTAAAAGGGTGAGATTGAGGTTTCCCTTCAAATCTGTAAACTCATTTCAGTCTCACCAATAGGTTACAAATTTCGATTCATCCAGTTAAATGATGACATCAAAGGGTCTCTAGAAATGGCGGTCTATGGCCAAATTTATTCCCTCGCCTTGCGCTCTCAGCTATCTACTATGAGTTTCACATTAAGACCCAGAAACATACCCGTATTTTCCCCCTGAGCACATATAAAACCCAACCACCAGCTTATCTCCTGGGGAAAAAAAGTCAGGGTTACGTTGGTTTGAGGCAAGTGTTAGCACAACTGAGCTTAACTTTCTCTTGAATGTTCTACAGACCATACAAGGTTCAGTGAACTTACTTCACATCCAGATCCTTTCCACTTTTCTTCCTCTTCGTCCCAAAAATTGCAAGACGAAACAAAAGTAAGCAAAGTGTAGTTCAGCTCAGCGCACATTCCGTCTCTTTGTGGATCATCATCATCAACATCCGCGTAGAAACTGAAATAGTAAGCTCCTGACCCAGAGGAGGAGTTATTCAGCTGCAGATTGGAAACAGACAATGAAAAACCTTTGCCCCAGTCAACAACGCCAGGAATAACCTCCATGGTCCAGTTGAAGTCAAAAGTCTCCATTGTTGGATGCGTGTCTTCTCGCAGAAACATCTGAAATTTGTGGGAGCAATTAACTGCCACAGGATGAATTACTGCGTGAAATGAGCGACTGGAATCCTCAATGGTTATTTTATGTGCCTTCATTGTTTTCTCCACGATGTTAAAATTATCCGGCTGTGGTGCCTCGCCTGCTCCTTGCCGAGGAATAGTAATGTTAATAGTTTCAGTGAGATTTGCTACACTGACCAGGTTGCCATGACAATCTTCAAAACGAAGCCCAAGACAGTTGCTATCTACTCCAGACGATGAGTTGTCCCAAATAAATGGGTTGTCTCTAGCGTTAAGGCCCTAGAAAGTGGGAACATTCTTTCATAAGACCAATGAGTAGCTTTTAACATGACGTAGTATGTATAAGCGTTTATCCTGTTTATTTTATTTTTTGGACCTTTTAAGAATTTACAAAGCGCCACTGAACCAATAAGAAATGACGCTAAATAAATTCACTATTATTGTTGTTGTGTAAATGAAGGTATTATTGGTTCGAAGGGCCAAGCATCAGAAGCCCAACTTCGGTTTAAATTCTATCATGATTTTTTGTGGGCAAATCTCTATTTTTGATCTTGTTTCTTCACATCCAAGTCTCCAAAGGAATCTTAACAAATTTGCCTAGGAAGGTTCTGAGTCATGAAGAAACATTGATATATTGAACGTGTGCTACTGACGCTTTTTACGCAACTTTCAATCGTCAACCGAGAAAAAACACTGCCCTTGGACCAATAATTCAAACAATAACGAACTTGACACATCACTGACTAGAGTGTGGCATTAGACAAACGCTCTCGGCACTCTTTTTTCTTTGTGCTTTTAGAATAGAAAACAGTGTTTCTACGACAGGTGTCACGTTTTGTAGGCTTCCTTGTCAAAAAGGGACAGTAGGTAAAGCAAAAACATAGAGACTAAAGTATCATAATATCATTGTGGTTATGGCGAGGTAGCACGCGTTAAACTCTACGAGAACAGAAAATGGTGTCGTAACAACCACGGCACACGAGATATAAAAGAGAGTTTCTGCAGAGCTTTTTCGAGTTGTCCAAGAGTTTCACCAGACTTAGTTCCAGAACTCAATGAGTGGAAACAATATTTGGTTTTTACACCTTTTGATGTCTCTATGTTCACTCAGCATTATGGCAAATGGTTTTCAAGCAAACACATACACGAGTAACATTTAGCTTTCTTTAGGATGATACATGACAATTAGAGACAAAGGAAAAAAACCGATGTTTAGGCCGTAGTTACCAAACGAATTACAAAATAAATTTTACTTTCCAAGCACATAGCACGCGCTCGACAGTGTCTGTTAGCGAAGATACAACGTAAATTAATGTGATTCGCAAACTTGACAGCCCTTGCGCAGATAATCAGAATGTGAATTTGCATAACAGTCGGTCATTAGGATGCTAATTCTTCAACTGGTTGGATTCCTCAACCAGGTTCTTTAAGTAAATACCCCCGCTCGTGACAAACGGAATGTTCCATCTTTCTCATTTCTTTCCGAGCTTAAAATTTACCATCTTTCTTTCTTTATTATCACAGACGGCGCTTTCGACATTGCTGATCCTAGCAGTATGCGGGACGCATGTCACACCGAACTCAGTAAATATGACCTCGCTCGCCACGAGTCTCCCAGTAGCTCAGTGGTTAGAGCGCCCTACCCGTGTACGGGAGGTCATGGGTTCGATTCTAGTCAAGGGAATCAGATTTTTTCTTTGTCCCACGCTCGTGACAAACAGAACATTCCATCTTTCTCTTAAATGCCCATTGTTTCAATAAATTATCATTAAGACAATTACCTTTGCTATCAGGTAACAATTAGGGTCATCCCAGCTTTCCATAACACTCCTCATGTCAGGAAGAAC
>Ga0126336_10002112_pt1 | contig 11105 bp, 6 predicted proteins | sample SidCmetagenome_FD_92530 | JGI IMG/M metagenome (GOLD analysis project Ga0126336, IMG submission 92530) | Coral microbial communities from El Islote,Puerto Morelos, Mexico - Siderastrea C C metagenome | ecosystem: Host-associated > Invertebrates > Cnidaria > Coral | place: El Islote,Puerto...
GACCTGAGACTTGGAGAAGTTTTTTATTTATTAATCTTTGATAACATTTCAAATTCTTGGCTTCTTTTATTGAATGGTTTCGAATTTATTTTTGTATGGCGTGACAGTGCAACCCGGGAATAGCTCTTACCAAGTTTGCGTAAATGGGTACCACAGAAAAATTTTGTGTTTGTGACACTGTGATGGACGAGCAACCTAATCTCGTACCCAGATCTCACACGTGCTTACTAAAATGATCTATCGACCTTGGAAGATCTGTGTACCAGGTTAATAGCATCCCATCCAGGATGGAAATGGTATTAAAATACTTCTTTTTTGCTTCATGCTATTTAGTTATTTATTTAGTTATTATTTATTTATTTATTTACTGATTGATTTATGTAACATTTGCTTTTAAATAGACGTCCTTTAATAATTCTTTTCAAAACAGTAAATGCAAGTTAGGGGTAATAACAATGAATAATAAAATCTAAACATTTTGTCTGCATTGGAAGCCCCGTGTGATTCTAGCCCGTGCTTAAATGGAGGAACCTGCAAAAACGAGGCAGGTGGGAAATACAGCTGCCAATGCAAGAGTGGTTGGTCGGGAGAAAGATGTGAAGGTAAGCTGTGCCGGGGGGGGGGCAGGGGTGGGAAACCAGGAGAAAGGGGACGGGAAGTGTACGGGAAGGGGAAGAGGGCAGCAAGCAGTAGAAAAATTAAACAACATCGCGTAATAATTAGCAATCTGAAAAGAGTAAATGGTGGGAGGGGGGAGCCAACAAAGGTGAACTAAGAACCGGGAGAAAGGAAGGAAGGAAGGAAGGAAGGAAAAAAGAGCAATTTCAGATCCCCTGCCCCCCCCGCCCAAGGATGAGGTGTGTTATTTAATTTTTGTGTGGCATTTTTTAGCTGCAATGAAGGCCCGTCAGCCGGTAGAACATAATTCAGTGCGTACAATTGGTCCGTTAAATTGATAAGACTAGTCGAAGTAACGGGGTTATCAGATTATCGAGGATTTTACAAAACTGTGGGATTGATCGCTGCATGAGGTTAATTTTTTGTTAGGATTCAAAAAAGTGGGCAAGTAAAAATAAGGTGGCCACATTACAAGGAGTTCGTAAGGTTAGTATCACTGTAATTCTTATTCATTTTTGCAAATTCTCTTTCAGTACAAAGTGCGTGTGATGCGAGCCCGTGTTTGAATGGCGGAACATGTACCAACCTAGCTGTAGGAAAATATAGTTGCCAGTGCAAACGTGGCTGGAAGGGTTCCAGATGTGAAGGTAAGGGCAACTTGTTTTCATCCGGCGTTACATCACCGAGTATCGAGTGCCCAATATGTTGAATTCTAAACAAAAACCCACATTTTATCCCGTAAACAGGTAGCCTGCAATGCAGGCGTTTTCTGGAGAAGTGCGAGATCCAAAATGTCAATAATCGCAGCCGCCATATTGGATTTGCAAAATCTTACGGAGCTGACGAGAGGGGCGGGGAGGGGGCGGGGCAGAAAGGAAAAAACGCCTCTCCATAAAGGCTGTGAAAAAGAGACACCCCCTAATTAGTTGCCCTTGACTGCTCTTCCGTAAATGAACAACCAGCCAATCAAAATAAAAGTCGCGTATTTACCGGAAGCAAACACGTAATTTTCGACAAAACTAAAAACATGTGTAGCAGTCTGCTGCCCGTGACGACCAAGTTATCGCGACTGCTATGAATAGAGACATCGAGAATGCCTCACAGTTTCAAGACGGGTTACCCACACATGTTTGACTGTAACAGAATTCACCCCTCTACTACGCGTTGCATGGCTCTAAAGAAGCTACAACTTCAATTTCTCGACGAAAGGCGTCTATAGATCACACTCCTTTATGCGAAACACAGCATCCTGCAACAGAGTTTTTTAACACAATAAGCCGGGCCCTGCGTTACAAACAAAGAAACTCGTTACGTTGCAGATACTATTTCAGATCCTTTATTATATTGTCAGAAATTTAAACATGGGAGGTGAAAAACCAAGTCAGGTGTATAAACGAGCCAAATTGAACGATTTAACATGCCAAGAGCGGCATTATTAAGTCGCTTTACGGACGATCAAAGGCCAAATTTAACTGGGAGTAACCAACATAGGCGTAGAGCCGCAGGAGTCCACCATACAAATGTCAGATATGACCTTCCATAGCACTCTTTCAGTCACTATTTAAAAATCCTCCAAACTTAACCCACTACAAAAATACAAGAAGCAAACTTGGTCGAAAGACCGAGATACGTAAGCATGGCTTATTTAGACGTGAATTAGGAGGCGTGCTGGCCTATTAATGCCCTTTTATAACTGTGACATTCAATACATTTGAGCGGACGCACAATAACCACAGGTGGCCCAGGCTCGAAATATGAGCCTCGGCACTGTTGCGTGACCTTCGAATTATAAGGTTTGCATGGGAAAGAAAAACGATTGTTTCTGTAACCTATGAATATGAAGAGATTTAAATAAAAATCAGCTTACCTTACTTTAGTTTTGTGTTTCTTCTTTCCTGTGGGGTTCCCGAGCCGATTTATGGCCATTTTAGCGGTTTTTGTCTAACCGGCTTTCCCTCTTTCCCTATTTCGAGCTTGGGCCACCTGTGCAATAATCACGCAAGAAGTTTTGCCCGTTAAAATTTCTTTTACAAGAACTAGTAGCTGAAACATCAGGTTTTTTCCAAAACCAGTTGGAAGTACTGCTAGCAAATCTTCTCCAGATACCAGAGTAGAAATAGCTTTTGTTTCCTCTGAACGTAATTCACGCGACATTAAACTGAGATTAACACAGAAGAGCTTTCTTGAGAGTGGAATCGAAAGTTTCCCTTGAGGGATTTTACTTTTCACTGACGTGCTTTCCCGCACGTACGAACGTAAGGAATCTATCCGTTGACAGTTGATTGGCAGGCATCAATCTACTAGCGCTACACCGCACCAATCAGAAACTCCATTTGCCCACGAACGGAGTCTCGCAAACAAACAATGACTGCGCCCGCGGGCAGGCGTATTTTTCTTCCCCCCTCCCCTCCCTCCTCCTTCTCCTTTCAGACTAATCCCCACCCCCTTGGTTACTCTTTCTACTCTCTCCAATCTTCCTCTGCTTTTAAAATCCAAGATGGCGGCTATAGTGTTCGCTCGCCCAAAAAATACGCCTGCAATGCAGGCTAGTAAACAGGGAATCACTTACAACGACGACAAGAATAACGTCAACAACCTAACGACGACGACGTCGGGAAAACAACGAGTAATTCTATTCTTGAGATGGCTGATTCATTCATTCATTTCTTCATTAATTTATCTACTTATCCTTTCATTCTATATGTTATAGCTAACTGGGATCGCATCATTGCCCGTTGGACAACTAACAAATATTACAGAGGCAAAGTTTCCTTAATAACACGTGACCAAATAAGTGTTTTGCTCGATGACGGCGACAAGATTACTCACAGACTCGATGACGTCGCGGCAGTACTCCCGGATGAAGCACCCACGGTTGATCAAGTGAACCTAGCTACGCACATCGTGGCTAGGTGGCAAGGGAGTAAAAAGTACTTTATAGGCTTTGTGACCGGTAAACCTTCGAGCAGCATCTACGAGGTCACGTTTGACGACGGCGACAGAGGTACCTACACGCTAAACCAATTGAGGATCCTTCCAAATCATGACTCGCCTCATAATGGTAGGTGAAAGAGACAGGTCTACACGCCCCCGACACCTACACAGTCCGAAATAACGGCATTTTTCAAACTGGGGCTCGGAAAAACTGCCAGTTCAGCTTTTCAATTCAGCATCGTTCAACGTTGCATTCGACACCTGAAACGCATTTGGACATATTGTTGAATGACGTTGAATGATGGTAAGGGCACTGTCACAGGGGTTTTGCTGTTTTAGGTCAAAACGGTGCTACAATCATTACTTGGTACCTTTACTGATACACAAAATGCTTAGGCAAAGCTACGAAGAAGATATCTAATATATAGATTTAGCCAAGCCTAAAAGCAGAGCTCTACATCTCTCTTTCATGCTAATTGCCCGTAACACACAGTAAGTTTTAGCTGTGCAGTTATTTGCCAAGAGGTGAAAAACAGCAAGGGAAAACATGCCAATCGCTGAGGAAACAGTGAGTTGGCTTATTTTTCTTCACAGAGAAGGCTTCAGCACGACTTCCACCGACAGCTCTTCTTGTAGTATTCTTTCGAAGAGTATTGTCTTGTAAAACTACAATTGCTAAAAAAAGCCCTACTTAAGTTGCTCCTCCCGGTAGCGACTTGCAAATACACATTTCTCACTGATTCCAATGCATCCCTCTGGCTTTTTAGTTCTGTTAACCATGAAAAATTTCTTGAAATCTATTTTGCTAAAATAAATAATCTTTTGCCAGCATCAAACCGTTTACTTATAAAAATTACAAAAGAAATGTTTACGGAAACTTTCAAGCACACGTATACAATATCAAGAGAAAATGGCACAAGTTTTTCAACCGCGAAGTATTAATCGGGCGCTTTCAAGAACACACCCTGAACTAATTTTAGGAAGCTTTTAGAGTCTCATTTTCGAAAAAATACACTTAAACAGAGAAATGCTTTCCTTATACTTACTTAAATAAAGATTTCATTTCGATCTGTAACTATAGACACACTGAAATGGCTTAGCGATTAAAAACAAAACGAACACGAAAATTAACATGCCACACTCAACAAACTCACTGAAACGGCGATTCTAAGTTTAGTCGCTAAATTAGGACAGACATGTCATTCACTTCAAATGAAGAAACCAAAAAACATAACAATATAAGGAAGATAAAATATTCCACAACTGAAGAAAAACATAAGGAGCCTTACACTAAAACTATCAACGTATTGACGACAGAGCGACTATAAACTATTGACGACAAAGCGAGAATCTTCAGGCGAGAATCTTCAGGTGTTGAATACTAAGTTACGAATTAGTCAAAACAGCCTAAGAAATCTTCGAGCGAGAATCTTCAGGTGTTGAATACTAAGTTACGAATTAGTCGAAACAGCCTAAGAAAACAGCCCGAAGAAAAACAACCTAGATTGAAAAAACAAAACAGACTCAGTCTAGAATAGTCACGATTTCTACTTTTCGAATAAAATACACTAAAATTGCTCTAAGAAAAATATTGAAAATTACGCACATAAGTTCAAAAGGAAATTGAGCTTAAGCCTAAATATCAGATTGCTCACTAATGAAAATTCCTTTAATGAAAAAACACAGAAAAAGGGACAAGAAACCTTCAAAAACATGAAATGTCATTCACATAAGAAGCACTTGTTTGCCTAGAAGAGCAAAATGCATTCAGTTTTCCCCTCGAGTGAAGTTACTTGTAAGCCGGCAAACGGGAACTACAAAGTAATTTCACAGCTATTTTAAACAAGTTTTTAAAACATTTCAAGAAATACCGTACTTTACTAAACATGTAAAGTCGCTCAATTAAACAATTTTTACAATGTAAATCCACAATCAAATCTGTAACTTACTTTACCACTGAACTGAAAGAAGGACTTGAAAATCTAACGAAAGTCGCCGGATTCTTTCCAGATCTCCTTAGCTTTAACAATAACAAGTATGTCCTCGAACAAGGATTTCTTGCCTTCAAGCTCTCCAATGTCTTCTATATGCGCCATCGAGATTGATGAACTGTAACAAGTCTTTATTCCAAGAATGTATTGCAACTGTCGTATTGAAAATCAGCGTACGAGGAACCAGCCGCCATATTGTTTACTTCAGATACAAGAAAAGATGGCATTCCGCCTCCCCCGGTCGGGTTGTCTTGAGACTTCCCTCACCCTCCCCCAGAGTCTGTACGGGCGTGCGCTTACGTCAGAACCAAAATTTTTTGGATCAACAGGTTACCAAATTTGCTTACCCATGGTGCTGTGCGAGCTCAGGTATAATGAATGTTAGCTGGGAGAGCAAACCAAAATAAATTTTTGGCGATTCTATGAAGACAGATTCAGAACTTGAAAAAAAAGCAATTTTTTTTTAGTTTCAACCAGTTTCAATCAGAGGCCAGGAAATAGTTTCATTACAGTAATATAGCCTTTGGTAACAAAACTGGACCATAATTGTGGGACTTCCATTGACGCAAAGATTTTTTAACTTTTTAAAATAATACTAAAGTACCGTGACAGTGCCCCTTTAACTTTTCTTCTCGGTGTTTTCAGGCGTAAACAACAACGTTGAATTCGTTTTACCGCCTCGTTCAACGTCATAGAACAAAATAACAAAGCTGAATGAGGTTTAATCCGGTTTGACCGAGGCCCTAGATCCTGTCCACACTAACACGTGTCCAGAAGTCTCCGTTTATCTGTCCGAAAAAGAAACAATGGAAATGTTTCTGTCTACTCACTCGTTTTCATTATCCAACTGTATTAGTTATTGTACAGAAAGCGCGCGAAACGAGTGCAAAAATCCCACGATATTTTACAGTTGGTTATTGTACAGTACCGTGCGCGTGCTCATCCTGTTACACTTGTACTTTTCTTTCAAGTTAGTGAAAAAGGTTGAAAAGGGTTATTAAGTTGAATGATAAATCTCTTATTAGATGTTTCGGTGTGAAGTATCGCCGTATATTTTTACGAGTTGTGCAGTATTACGACTCGTCAAAATACAGCACAACTCGTAAAAACATACGGCGATACTTCACACCGAAACATGTAATAAGATATATCATAATTCGGTAAATTGTGATCGTCCAGGTGACTGTAGTCCTGAGAAGGACTGTTTGAGGTGACACTGACTGACGTTTCGACAACCTGAGCGGAAGTCATCATCAGAGTCAAGTGAACTGTGAATCGTTAGAAAATGTTATAAGTCTCTGGTCGTTATCCTGATTGGTCGACGATTTCGTGATGTCATTGGTCGTCTGTCAGTTAAGCCGTGATGTCATTGGCTGTGAAGATTGTTAAACGTGATTGGTGCGTTTCAATCCGTCTTTTGCTAGTCAAATGTTCGTTGGTCTATTGTTAGTCAATTACATCGGTTTGTCCATTGTTTGTCTGTCTTGTTATTGTCGGCAATCAGTCGTTTGTAAGGTGCAGGTAGCTGTCGGCAACGGTTCAATTGGTGTTTGTTCTAAGTTAGTAAGCTAGCTTTCCAGAGTGATTCGTTGATAGTCCGTACTGAAGGTAACGCATTCAGCAGAGTCCCAGTCGATTCTGTGGTTTGTTTTTAAATAATGCTCAGCAATGTGATTGTTGATATTACCATTTCTAGTCGCTCGTTTGTGTTCAGTCGGTCGGACGTTCAAATTCCTGCCGGTCTCACCACATTAATTGGCCTGGCAGTCGCAGCATTTGATGTTCTAACTGCTCCCTGTCTGTCGCTCGGTTCGTATTTGTCTTTAACGTTCGTCGGTAGCTGTCGTAAAGTAGTGATAGGTTTGTGAGCAACACAGATGTTGTAGGGTTGTAGGATTAGTGTGATAGTTTCCGAAGTCCCTTTGATGTAAGGTATGGTTGCAGTAGAGACTGGTGTCGCGATTTTCACGAACACCTCAACGGACAAAACACCGACATACAGCTTACTAAGGAGATCGAGGAAAATGGTAAAATACCTTTTCTAAACTGCTTAGTTACCAGCGACAATAACAAACTACGGATGACAATTTACAAAACGACACATACCGACAGACTACTTGACCAATCATCTTACAACCCTACTTCTCACAAAGCTACGACTATACGGACCCTGACAAGACGCGCGCAACAAGTTTGTGACTCACCCGACAGCTTAACGGACGAAATCAGGTACTTAGACAACGTTTTCAACAAGAACAGTTACAACCGGGACTTTATTAGACACAACACTTACAGAAACTTCGAACCGAACGCTACACTTACATCAAAGGGACTTCGGGAACTATCGCACGAATCCTACAACCCTACAACATCCGCGTTGCTCACAAACCTATACCTTACGACAGCTACTGACGAACGTTAAAGACAAAGACGAACCGAGCGACAGACGGGGAGCAGTTTATAACATCAAATGCTGCGACTGCCAGGCCACTTATATTGGTGAGACCAGCAGGAATTTGAACGTCGGACTGACTGAAAACAAACGAGCGACTAGTAATGGTGATATCAACAATCACATTGCTGAGCATTATTTAAAAACAAACCACAGAATCGACTGGGACTCTGATGAATGCGTTATCTTCAGTACGGACTATTATCAACGAATCACTCTGGAAAGCTGATTTACTAACTTAGAACAAACACCAATTGAACTGTTGCCAACAGCTACCTGCACATTACAAACCACTGATTGCCGACAATAACAAGACAGACAAACAATAGACAAACCGATCTATTTGACTAACAATATTGACTAGCAAAAGACGGATCGAAACGCACCAATCACGTTTAAATAACAGTTCACAGCCAATAACATTACGGCTTAACTGAAAGACGACCAATAACATCACGAGATCGTCGACCAATCAGGACAACGACCAGAGACATAACATTTACTGACGATTCACAGTTCACTTGACTCTGATGATAACTTCCGCTCAGGTTGTCGAAACGTCAATCAATGTCACCTCAAACAGTCCTTCTCAGGACGACACTCACCCGGACGATCACAATTTACCGAATTATGATATGACTCCTGGGTTTAAACCCTTTCCAGTTTTAATAAGATGTATGTATCACTTTCACCTGTCAAAACAAATACGCTTTCGTGTGAAAACGAATATCTCACGTTTTTCCCTTTTGTCCACACTAGTAAGTTCAAAAATGGCGTAAGTGTTTTCACTCGTCTACACCCAAATACATTGACAAACCTTTGCAATTTCACCGTTTTCGCCACACAAATCAAAATAAGCAAATTTTTTGACCCTTGAGTGGTCTCATTTAAGTGGCTTCACTAAAATTTGTTTGTTCTCAATTACAGTGGGCGCCAGAGTGTTTGCACGCTACTCAAACGGTAAATACTATCGCGGATTTGTTCAAAGTGCCACCTCCAGCACCGTCTTTATCAAATATGACGATGGAGGCTCTATCACTCTACAGAAGAGTGACCCCAAGTTGGTCGTTCTCGACGAGCTTCCTTGCTACACTGACGTCCACGTTGGTCAGCGGGTTGCAGCGTACTGGCCAGGAAAGTCCATGTTCTACCCTGGGCAGATCAAGTACAAGCAGAGCACTGGAAGCAATGCATGTTACCAGAAAGGTGTTTACAATGTGCTCTTTGATGATGGGGACCAGCGAATGAAGGATTTCAACCAGATTCGTCTCATTCCGTCATAAATAGCGATAAAACGAGGGATTTTGAAGCAGCCATAAAGATAGGCATAATTGCGTTTATCCGTTTAGGTTGCATTGCTTTGCTATGAGGGCTTACTGCGGGTTTTTAATCTATGTATGGGGTAATTTGTCAGGGCACCCAACGGATCGTTTGGGTAAAATATTTGTTCGTAGAATTTATCGCCTCGAATTCCAACTAAATTGGGACGATAAATTAGAGTTTTCTTTGGGGAAATGACTCGTCAAACTTTCAGCTAGCTTTTTCTGAAAGCCAACAGCAGCACGGAAATTCGGGGAAAGTTCCTTTTCTGTGACTAAAATTCTCAGCGGAAGAATCTGAACAGATCAAGTTTAATTTTGTTCGCGCACACAAATAACCTTTTAAAAGGCCCCGAAACCATCTGAGAAAAATGAAAACAACATTTAAAGTATGTTGCTTAAATTTTCGCCTTGAGTGCCCTCCGGTGTTCGTATGAAATAAATTCATTTAAAGTGCAAGAGAAAGAATTGAAAAGAAAAACAAAAAAAAGAAGAAATCATTGCCGTTACCCACAAAATTCAGGCTTCAGGATTGGCAGGGAAAATTCGGGTTTTTAGTGGGATTCGAACAGTTCGAATCCCTTTCAGGTCTGAATTTTTTCCCCACGACCTATTTCAAACTTGTTAAGTTGCCAAATACTTGGGGATGATCTCTTTTCCTTCAATTGATGTGTGGGCTTGTAAACTGTAAAGGGATATACCATAAGAAAATATTTCCCCCTTTGTTTTGTTCTAGAAGATAGGGAGTGTTTTCTGTTCTGTTTTGTTGAGCTAATCGCAAAAAAGAATTAGATAATTAGATCAATTTTAAGCAACTGCTATTCTTGACGTAAAATTGAAAAAGGAAAAAAACAATAAAATGGTGTTGGGTAAATTTACACGACTCTTTCTTCATAATGTTTAGGCAAAAAGTTAACGCAGCTACGACAGATGCCTAGGAGTTTGCATTAATGTGAAGTTTTCGTGGTTTGCTAGGTCCCAACAGTTTGCCTCTCGGTGTCACAAATTCATTGCTCTAATTCACAGATTTTGACCACTCCACATGGCTGATTCGCAGTCGACGGATGAGAATCGTTGTGTACCAAGATGTATAAAGCACGCGCAGAAACAAAGCTCCCCTCATTTAGCCTGTCTCTTCGCCGTGTGTCATTGTCAACGTTTTCCTTGTCTTTCTGTGTGCTGGAAACCGAATAAAGAGTTCCACTCCCAAATCTTTCTTCCTATTACCGACCCAGAATATTCGACTAAATAGACTGACAACTTTTAAATAGGCAGCTTGTTAACGGGCGGAGTGGGGGACTCAGTTTTTTTCTTTGTCTAACGCCAGTGATAAAGTGAATATCATGATCCCATCCTTCTTGTTTCTTTCTGAGCTTAAAATTTCCCATCTTTCTCTCTTTATTAGGCTTTCTTCTTCTTCTTCTTCTTCTTCTTCTTCTTCTTCTTCTTCTTCTTCTTCTTCTAAATAGTTTGACTCAGGGTTATGCTAAGGGGAACATTTTAGTATGGCCCTTTCCAAATATTCATGCATTATGCATATTTTACGCCACAATAAATTAAAAAATCGTTTCCCCTTTTCAAGATCAAAAACAGCAAAAACTTAATATCCCGGATCAGAAAAAATGGTTAATTTCTACGCTTCATTTCAGGCCAAAACGGCTAAACAGCCATGCCCTTGGGGAGGGAGGGGGGGGGGGGGGGGGAAGGGGGCAATCAACTAGACCTTGGAGAAAGAGAAAAAAGGGGTAGATACCAAATGTTAAAAAACCTAAAACAAAAATCCTGTCAAAA
>Ga0126336_10002113_pt1 | contig 11103 bp, 11 predicted proteins | sample SidCmetagenome_FD_92530 | JGI IMG/M metagenome (GOLD analysis project Ga0126336, IMG submission 92530) | Coral microbial communities from El Islote,Puerto Morelos, Mexico - Siderastrea C C metagenome | ecosystem: Host-associated > Invertebrates > Cnidaria > Coral | place: El Islote,Puerto...
CATCGATAGTAATTTGCGTTGCTTTGGTTTCGCTTTACCAGGCCCTGCGATTGGTCAAAAAACTAGTGTTAATTTCTCAGCCAATCAGGACTGAAACCAAAACCAATCGTGACTTGCTCACACGCGTTTTCCCGCGCTCAGTGCCTGTTACATGTATTTCCTCCGAGTTCTGATTGGTTCTTTGAGTTGTTTACGACTGTTGTGATTGGCTAGGGTGATAACTTTGGTATTGGCCTTACCACTCACCCAATTGAAAACTGCTCCTCTATGGTTTATATCCTTGACTGATAGGTAGAAAGGAAATTTGTTTTTGAGTATTTACCAAAGTGCCTTTCATACGTGAGAATCAATGAAATTTCTGCAAGTTTCTTGTCTTCGATTACTCTCATAGTTTAGCTGACCGAAAATGACAAACACCCTCAAATTACGGCTTTTAAGGCCTGCTATTTCCGAAATAAAGGGAGCCATTACTTTGGAAATTCTTCAGTATTCAGTGACTGGAAAATAAAAATAAATGAATGTGATATACGTGGTTTTTGTTGTGGTTGTGTGCACCTTTTGTGACTACGTTTATGACACAGCTGGTATTTTGGTCCGACTAGAAGTCTTCACTTTCCTCCTTTCACCACCATAACTCCAAAAAGTTCTTCACCCCTTCTCCGGCTTAACTTTTTTCAAAACCTGTTATATTCGAAGAACAAAACAGGTCTTACCCGCCTCTTTAGTCTCTGCAGTTGTAACTGGACCGGCATCACTCTTCCCTAGCCTATTTCGAGCGTACACGCGCAAGTCATATTTAGACGCTGGACGGAGCCCGGTCCAGTCTAAACCGAGGTACTGGCCTGAGACCACTCTCTTGTCACTGTCCATCCACCCCTGCGTACTCAGTTTGCACTCCACAGTGTATTCGATGATTTCTGCGTTACCACTGAACCCTGGCCTCCATGTCAAGAAAATTGAGCGCGCTGTCACACCCTTAGCAAGGTCGATATCTGGTGTGGAGGGAGGAGATGGGCGTTCTGAAAAATCGAAAAATAAAAGTCTGCAAACATAGTATTACAGCCAATAACAACAGAATAATAACACTGTAAATGGTTTGAACCCAGGAGTCATATCAAAAGTCGGTAAATTATGACCACCCGGGTGAGTGTAGTCCTGAGAAGGACTGTTTGTGGTGACATTGATTGACGTTTCGACAACCTGAGCGAGAGTCATCATCAGAGTCAAGTGAACTGTGAATCGTTAGTAGATGTTATAAGTCTCTGGTCGTTGTCCTGATTGGTCGACGATCTTGTGATGTTCTTAGTCGTCTGTCAGTTAAGCCGTGATGTTATTGGCTGTGAAGACGGTTAAAAGTGATTGGTGCGTTTCGATCCGTCTTTTGTTAGTCAAATGTCCGTTGTTCTATTGTCGAAACGTCAATCAATGTCACCACAAGCAGTCCTTCTCAGGACTACACTCACCCGGACGATCATAATTTACCGACTTATGAGAAAAATAACAAGTGGTCTATAACACGTTCCCTTGCAAGCAGACTGCTAACAATAGGCTCCAGCAGCCTTCAAGTAAAATCTAGGTTTGCTCTGACCATGGCTCAGTACTGAATACAACAGCAAGTCCATTCCGCTTACTGTTATGTGAGGCTTAACCTAAAATCGTTGTCCAAAAGTAGGAGTGCTACAAGACAACCATTCAGTTAGGAGGTATGTTTTAATGCTCTAATACGATTTGATTTGACCGTACGGGTAGAAGGGTACGCGCAAAACGCAAAGAGAACGGCCATTGAAAGCAAGTTACCGCACTGAAACTGTATCTCATAACAATGACACTACATACATATTCCAACAATACAAAAGGAATGTTGGGCACTATATTCATGTTTCTTCCTTGATTTTATTACAAATAAAGGAGCCAAAACCATGTACTATAAGCTGATAAAGCATTGTTTTTTGGCCAATCAAAGCACGCTCAGCCTTTCAATGGTTTACTCTTCTATTTTATCAATGCACCTATAAAGGATATACACAAAAACCTCTTACGTTGAGCTCTGATTAGAAAAGTCTTGCTGTCACTTCCAAATCTGTTTTCGACCCTACATGAGTACTCCCTGGTGTCCTCTAGCACCAATCTCCTCACGACCAGAGAGCTATTAACTCGATAGTTCTTCTCCTCTGTGATTTTTGTTATGGATACTCGAGAGTTTTCTGTCATCTGTTTGGTGCCATTAAACCACTTCAATTCAATGGGAAGATTACCAACTGCAACACACGTAATCGTGACATCTGCTGACACCTTAGCTTCTGTTTTTGCGGGCGCAGTAACGATTGTGGCTGGCACTGCTGGACGAGACAAACACAATAAATTAACAACTGAAGTAAATCAACGCTCCACTGAGTACCCTCCTTACCGTGAATCGATGTCCTAGTAGGAAAGCCCGTGTTGGGGGTGTATGCGCGCGTTAATGCTTGCAAGCTTTGAATCGTTTTCAATCGTTGACGTTGGGAGAGCGAGAAAGAACTGAACGAAAACGCATGCGTGTGGACGCAAAACGTTTCCATTTCTAGAATGGGCTGCTAATGGTTGAAAATGAGCATAGAACATGATTTTCCTTTAATCGACCTCACGTTTTTAGGAAGTAGGGCCTCTATCGATAAAAGTTTACCTCTGTCAAAAAGAAGAGTGACTCTGATTGATCGAAAGTATCTATACATCTGAGTAAACGCACACTCGACCCAAGTTGGCCGGCAGCAATTCTTCAGTTGCTTATCAAAGCAACGAATCAACCAGTGAAATGGGCGACATTTCTGTGTTAAAGAGCGGTTTTAAATTGAGTGTCGACAGCAATTCGCGTTGAAACAGTAAAAAAACGACATACGCAGCCTCGTTCCCAGTCTTCCTCGGCAGAAAATCAAATGTGACGTCACCCGTCGAGCTCAAGCTATCGTGCTCGGCCCCAAGCCTCACGCTGTCACTCGATAAGCGCGGAAAGGCCTGGGGACGAGGCTGCGACATGCGTTGTTTAGATAGAAAGCTTATGTCAGCTATTTGTTGGGTAAATGTCGACTAGTATAGTTCAAATAAGTTTGGGTTTAACAGAGATTTGGTTGAACTGTCGAATCTTAATTATGAAAACTAGTTCGCAAGTCAGCGTAAGTTTCGAAAATCTAATTGCGGGCTCTCTAAATTGCACGAAAAGTGTAAAATATTAAACAAAGCACAATTTAGATACTGGGCGCTTCATACCATGTACTGTCAGCTGAACTTGTCGGCTAACTATTGTGTCACGGACGCCATTATAAGCTGTGCACAAATAGTTCCCATCGTCTTCATCGCTTGCGTTTCGTATCTCCAGGGTTCCATTGAGCATTTTTCTAAAGCGAGGCTGGTTCATGGACACTGGTACAAAACGCCCTCCAACAGACTTGCTCCAGTCAATACGGGCAGGCGGTGTCCCGGATGTTAGGCATGTCAGGTAGGTCGTGTAGGTTTTAAGCACTTGTTCGTCGACAGGGTCTTGGATGAATTTTGGCGGTTCTGAAAATTGAAAACAAAAAAACAAATTCCATGTGGACAAATAAATTGCCAGGAAGTGAAGCTTAACGTGATTCCCTTCAATTGCATTACGCATCCTTTCTGCGCATCATTTCTTGCGTGATTAGTGCGCGCACGAGCGCGCACACCTTCGGAACTTTATAGGTTTTCTATGAAAGTTGAGCTGTTCAGAGAAATAAATGGTCGTTTTCTCCTAAACGAGCTCGGTGACCCCCATTTTTTAATACATAAATTCAAATGGCATACGGTCTAGTACAATATATCGCGATTTTGAGAAAAGATAAAAATTCTGCTTTGGGATATTTTTATTTAAATGCCGAAAAAGAACGCGTCTTTAGGTGAAGCAGGGTATGTACGCTCGCCGCAATTTTTTAAATTTATTTCATAATCTTGATTCCTGTTCAACTAAAATAGTATACAATACAAGATAATTGTCTATTTTGTTGAACTGCTCCAATATTTCACTACAAGCAATGACTTTTCAAAGCAATTATAGTTCTCATTTCTGATTACTAAGGTTTCTCAGGAAAACCTTGCGGATCGTATAGTTGCTATTAATGGCTATCCATTTTGTGAAAAAACAAGCACGGTGACCCGTATTTTTTATTGCATTTTTGAAAGGTTCTAAACATAATTACCAACTGGACCAAGTTTTAGAAAATTTTAAATATTCCTTCTATTTCGATGGAATCACCTTAAGATGGCAGAAGTGGCCGTTTGGAAGTGATCGCTCTCGCCTCCACCTACTTCCCGTTTACAAATTAGTTTTGATCAATTCCCGTTTAAATGCTTTCTCATCCCAAATCAAAAATATTTTTGTCTGGAAAAAAATTCCACCCTACTGGTTCACAATAGCAATAAAAAAGTACTTGCAACTTAAAACTAAATTATTAATTTACCTGACTAAACTGTTCTTAAATCTAGGGATATAAATCGCAAACGGTTGCTATCTTGTAGTTAGCGTAGAGAATTAGGCAGATCTCGGCCGACACGTTCTGACAAGTATAAACGGCAAAAATAAGATATGCAAGCTAAAAACGTCGTGACAACTCATCATCTTCGAAAGCCATTAACGCGTTTAACATGAAGTAGTTATACGATGATCATGTTTATCTTGATACCAGTGTTTTTCACCGATACAGTTACGCATCTGTTCTTGAATATTCAGCCTGAAGAGAAAAATTTTCACATTGAGTTCTCATTGATAAATCAGTTTGTGTCGTGGATTTGTTTAGCTTGATCGTGTTTGGACTAACTGGGCACGAAATGAAAACGTTTTGGCAACACGTACTGACCGTAAACCACCATTTCCTTAGACACTCTTGTGGTCCCAGCCCGGGTGCTTGCAATACAGGTGTACGTTCCCGAGTCGGCGGCTGCGAGACGCTGCAGATCAAGTATACTCATGCCGTGAATCTGGTTGTGGATGAGGAGGTTTGGGGTGGAGATAAGACCACGCCCATCTTTCAGCCATCTGATGCTCATATCTCCATTAGCAGGCGTGGATGAACACGTGAGCCTGCCAGGCCTTCCCTCGCGCCACTCCTGGGGATGAGTTATCTTTGGATCGGGAAGCTCTGGAAAAACGAATAAGCAGACATGGTTATGGGCAGTATTGTATCCAGAAACTTCAGGTTTCCTAGTCTGCGAGTTGGTGTCGGGAGAGGCTGGCTAGTGAAAAATGTAATTTCTTCTCCGTTCTAAGTTAATGAATCCAGTTAGCGATTTTATGAAAAATAAAATTTCTCATTCAATTTCCCGCTTAATATTTTGCATGCTGTTCAAACAATTTGGAGTCTTCACTCACCATATACTGTCACAACCACAAAGCGTTCATCTTTCTTGTTATCACTGTTTACCGCTGTACACTTGTACCGACCCGCATCTCCTCTTTGTACAAAGGAGATATGAAGTGCGTTGTCATCTGAGACATACTGACGCTGGTCAAATGGAATGCTGACTCCATCTTTAGACCACGTGACCCTTGGCACTGGGTAACCTTTTGCTACACATGGCAGCTGAACGGACTGGCCACGAGTTGCGTTTGCTTCACGTGGTATTGAAGTTATGTTGGTGGTTCCTAGTTGAATACAAACGTCGCAATTTAAGGGAGGATAAAGCCGATCCTAGATCATGTACTGACAACCTCTGAAGATTCAGTAAAAAAAGTCAAGGAATATTTTACAAGGTTTTACGTCAAACTTAAATTTGTTCAAAAGATTTTTATCCATCGAGGAAATGAAATTTTAATCCTAGGTTATGGCTTTGAAATAACGAACCCCATCAGTCCTAGATTGAGATTAAATACTCAGAAAAATATCACAACTTGCCCTCTGAAATGGTAAAAACCCGTTTTCATTCTTCCTCAATGAAAATATATTCCCCTATACGAAGTATCCCTTCTTCTGTCGACACATATACTGCTCGTCAATAGGAGTGAACTTTTCACACTTTTGAATTCGTTTTTTTTTTTTTACCTCCGTCCAAGCTCAGGGGTCACACCCAAGACGTCGATGAGCGGTAACAAGAGAAGAGACTAGAAAAGAACAAGAGTTCGAACTACCATCGACTCTAATTAAAATTTGAGTATATTCAAACTCCACAGTGCTCATGAGAGTCACCGACATCACGAGATTCTGTGAGAGCGCACCATGAGAGTTTTCAAGAGTCCACGAGAGTTACCGATAGTGCACCAGAGGTGCCGAGAGTGCACGAGAGTTTTAGGGACAAGACTCTCGTCAACTCTCGTCGCCTCCCATTCTCGTTTCTTCGGGCTTTTTATACTGCAGAAAAAAAAAATTAAAATAATAGAATAGTTTTCAATTGGTTATTTATGATATTGATGCAAATTAAAAAAACAGTAGCTGAGAATCAAAACAAATCGTAATTTATTAATTTTCGCACGTTTTTTCTGCAACCCCTGTAGGAAGTTCTGCCTTCAGTTTTCAAGTGGTTTAATACGTTAGTATCCTGGGATTGGCTAGATATGATAACTTTACTTCGTGTCTTAAGGCACTCTAAATTCCTATTCCCTAACAGACCCAAATGATTGTCCAGCGGTACTCACCATCGATGTAGACACGCATCACTTGAGATGTGCAGTTGCCGACATTGCATGCCACACATTTGTACTCCCCAGTTTTCCTCACATTCATTATGTCCACTCTCAGAGTGCTTTGCGTGCCTCCATCTCCGTGCTGACCACCCGAGCTAAGCATCGATGATTCGATGGTAAATTCCTTCCCATCATGCAATGGTTCGTTATCTAGATACCACGTGATCTCAGGTCTTGACTGGCTGAAGGCTCGGCACCACTCACTGAGGCTTTCTCTTGGTTTGAGAACAACTTCCTCTTTCCTTAATGTGACAGAAGGGTTTCGTTCTAGTGGAGGGAGAATTCGATTTAGAGAGAATTCTGGTGAACAGAATTACGATAAGGAGAGAATTTTGGTAAAAGAAGAACTTCTTCGTGAGAATACATCAGAAAATAGAATTTCGACAAAGGGAAGATCTCAGCAACAAAGAATTCAGAAAAGAGAGAATCTCGGAAAAATAGGAAATTTGGTGAAGAGAATTTCGGTTAAGGGAATAAGTCAGAAAAAGGTAACTTGAAGAAAGAGACAAGTTTGGTCAAAAGAGAATTTCGTTAAGAGAGTTTTGGCAAAAAGAAAAAATTACTAAAGAAATAATTTTGGTGAAGAGAGAATTTCGTTTGTTTAATTTAATCAACTTTGTCCCTTGCTGACTGACTTGTTCACCCCTAGGGGGATTTTGGTCTTACTTATTATTCAATAGTTACTACGCTACGACAATACTTGTCATAATCCTTGAACAGAAAAGTAAGTGAATCTAAGTCACTCACTCTCTCTCTCTCTCTATTGAGCATGCTCAAAGAAGGAATAAACAAGTGTTGGTCTCAGAGCCCTTGCAGCTTAGTCCAGCGGTGATTAGAAATAATTCCCAATATGCACGCGCACCTACCTGCTGTAATTAACACAGCACTACTTTGTACCATTTCCAGGCCGTTGTCCGCGAGGCACTGGTACACACCAAGATCTTTGCTGTAGATAACAGCAAACTCTAGTCTGTTGGGTTTGATGCTGATCCTGTCATTGCCAGTGAATCGTTTTCCATTTTGTAGCCAGGTGATGTTGGGCCTTGGTTGTCCGGCTACCTCACATTCCATGATGTAACCTGAAGTTGAAGACACTGTGGCTACTTTTCTTCGAGGTCGAACAAGGAATCTCAGAGGAACTGGGTAATAAAAGGAAGATTCAAAATGAAAAGCCAGTAACAACTGCTCAAAAGGTTAAAGTCGTAAGTTAAGTTTTTCATTGGCAGAAAGAACCATTTTTAATCGGTTTCCCTGTAGCAGATTTAGTTGCAGTCTAATTTTATATCGAGCATCGTCTAGTTTTATGAGCAAGGATATCTGCCGGAGTAGTGCTATTCTAACAGCTCATCAAGCGCACCATCAATTTTATGTTTTATTGAGACCATCCATTTCAGGTTTAACCGGTTTTCATTGAATTTGCTCCAAAGAAAACAGTTTTTGCTTGAAATGTTTGATATCTTCTGAAAAGTATAGTCAATTCTTGAACCCAGCTCAGAGACGGTCAAAAACGGTGATCTACCAAAATGTCGACCGGAACGACTTTTTTAGCCAACATTAAACCAACTGTAAACGGTTGTTACCAATAAAACACGACCTAAAATCCTTTGTTTTTCGTAGAATACGGACGTCACAGAACTCCTCCCTCCCAAAAAAACAAACCCTTCCTTTATCATACTAACCTCGCACAGTGAGGTTCATAAAAAGAGTTGCGGAGCCTTTGCTGTTTTTCACCTCACACTCGTATAGTCCCTGATCCTCGAATTTTGTTCTCCCAATTCTCAGACTCCCGCCTGCAAACCTCGAGAAACGATTTCCCATTTGTATAGCGACGCCATTTTTCTTCCAGCTGTACTCCTCAACCGCGGGCGCAGGATAACCTTCAGCCGTGCATTGCAGCCTACCGATTTCTCCTTCGAACACAGTGATGTCTAGCGCCTCATTTAGTATCCTGGGAGGGGAGGGTTGTTGATCTATAGAACACGATAGAAAATGTGTGTGCAATTTAGTTCCTAGAGTACAGTGGTATCCAACACTTCCTTCAATATGAGAGACGGAAAGACGTCTGTTACAGTAGTTACAGGTATACCGTAGTTTGAGGAAGAAAGAGAAAATAAATCAAACGGAAAATTGAAATTGTCTCGTATTCCAGTGAGGAATTCCTAGCCACAAAAGAATAATATTCGTGCCTGCCGATGTAATTTTTTCTTATTGTGTGTATGTATAACGGCTAGAAATGAGTAAACACCCTAATGAATTGCCCCCGCGCCACTGTCCCTAGAAAGGAAACCAGAAAATGAACACCAGGGTACAAAGAAAAAAATTTGACTCCGGTGAATTTGCACCTACGATCTTCGGATCAGATCACCGTCATAGCTATGCCTAACTGTGTTGCCGGCCTTGAGAACGAGAGCAGCAAATTAGCACAAGCACACACACACAAAACTGTACAAGTTGGCTGCAAGACACAAATTTATGCTTTATTTCCATGTTGCTTTCCGCTATTAGAATTTTGAGAAGGATTGGGAGTAATTTCTCGAAATGCCTTCAAGCCCACTGCAAACACCCTATGTTGAGAAAAGTAATTTGAGTTTTTTACGTAGCGATTTGCAGTTTGATGTTAAAAGTGAGAAACTGAATTGAAAGTTCAATGGAATCTCATAAGGATCTCACTTTGTTATAAACCTACCTTTCAAAAACAGCTTGGCGGGATTGCTAACAGACTTCTCTCCTGTCAAACTGTTGACAGTGGTGCAATAATACGTGGCCTTTGTGTCCGCATCATTCACGTTTGTAATGACCAAGTCTCCAGATGGCATAAGAGAGTATTTCCCCCCTAACGTGATTAGCTTGAGCTCGTCATGCCACGATACAGCGCGCACATATTCACGCGCGTGCTCAGAGATCACGCATTTGATGACAGCTGTGTTTCCAAGAATAACTAAGGTGTCTTGAGCGTAAACCTTGTACGGCTGAATTATAACTGAGAAGGAACAAAAAGGGGGATTAAAGGTATTATTTTAGTACATCGTGATAAACTTACTCGGCCAAAGTCAAACCATACATTATGAATTTGGCTCTAAATCCTAACTGCATGGCCATTCAAATAACAGCTTCTGAGCAGTACTTTCTTGTGGACTTTGAACAGTATAATAAAGAGTACCACAGGAAAGTACTGCTCAGTAGCTTTCAGTTGAATGGTCACACTTCAGGATTTTATCCACAGACTCAAAAGTTAGAACCACCTTGTACAGCATAATAAACAGCACCACAGGAAAGTACTACTCAGTAGCTTTCATTTGAATGGTCACACTTCAGGATTTAATCCACAGACTCAAAAGTTAGAACCACCTTGTACAGCATAATCAACAGCACCACAGGAAAGTACTGCTCAGTAGCTTTCAGCCGAATGGTCACACTAGGATTTCATCCACAGACTCAAAACTTAGAACCACCTTGTACAACATAATAAACAGCACCACAGGAAAGTACTACTCAGTAGCTTTCAGTTGAATGGTCACACTTTAGGATTTCATCCACAGACTCAAAAGTTAGAACCACCTTGTAAAGCATAATAAACAGCACCACAGGAAAGCACTGCTCAGTAGCTTTCAGTTGAATGGTCACAATTTGGTTTTCACCCACAGAATCAAAATATAGAAGCACCTTGTAGAATATAATAATAGTTACTTATAACTTCTAACCAGTGGTTTGATTTCCCGGGAAAGACTGCTAATAAGAACACAGAACTTCCTACAATCCCACCCTTTCTACCTCTCCCACCCCTCTCTAATTACCTGCACGTAGCCTGGCTATTCTGCTGACGATGGTTCCAACGTCGTTCTTCGCAACGCACTGATAGTCCGCTCTGTGCACAGACGGCTTGAAATTGCCTTCAGAAAAGGCGGGAAAATGCAATGAGCCATTGGACAAGATTTGACGCACTCCTGTGATGTCACTGCTGATCACGTGTCCTGAGCGTGCTATTTGCCACGTGATCGTAGCTCTGGGCCTGTCGTCCACTTTACAGTTCAGAATTGCTGAGCGAGTATGCGCAAAGCGTGTATCTGCTGGTTCTTCGGAGAAACGCAGAGCCCAAGGGATTTCAGCTGCAAGTGGAAAAGAAACAAATTACGTCAACAAGGAAAGTCGCACAAATTACGGTCAGAACTGTCTGAGTGACCATACACCTTTGTCAACAGCTTGAGTGCCGAAGGCTGCAATCAAATTGTTGTGCTGGATCTTTACACCAGTATTCTCAGTAACCATGCATTCCTTCCTTTCTTCTCTCATTCGTTTTTTCGTTCATTGATCGAATCCATCCATCCATCCATCCATCCATCCATCCATCCATCCATCCATCCATCCATCCATCCATCCATCCATCCATCAATCATCCGATCAATTATTCAATCAATCATTCGATCGATCGATCAGTC
>Ga0126336_10002114_pt1 | contig 11103 bp, 11 predicted proteins | sample SidCmetagenome_FD_92530 | JGI IMG/M metagenome (GOLD analysis project Ga0126336, IMG submission 92530) | Coral microbial communities from El Islote,Puerto Morelos, Mexico - Siderastrea C C metagenome | ecosystem: Host-associated > Invertebrates > Cnidaria > Coral | place: El Islote,Puerto...
ATTCACAAGGAAAATATACTATTCCAAACTGGAAAGGGTGTACACAGTTCATGATGGGAAGCAATATTTGTGAAATAACAAAGCCTTGGATTTGAAGCAGCTGGTAGCACTCTTTGGACAAACGGAGTATCTTTCCCCATCACTTACGTCACAACATACCGCTGACATCTGTAGCGAGCCCACAATGACAAAGCCCAAAAAGCCGGAAAATCCCAACTTCAAACCCAATGTTTTCGAAAATTACAAGTCGCAAGTGAAAATAATTGCCAAAACTTGATTTTATATGTCCAAAGCTTCCAAATAAAATAATAAAAACAAACATGATTTTTGGACTTCAGTTCTCCTTTAATAACAAAAAAGAAAAGTGAGCGGCGTTGTAATAAAATATCTTTATTTCACTGAAACACATGAAAAAGTTTTATCATTATTGCCGGAAGACTATTGTTCCTTAACATCTTTCATGCGTTTTAAGCATTGTCATCTTTTGTTTTTTTCACAGTTAAAGGAACTGAAAGTTGTTAACCATAAATCAAATTTGGAGGCAAGAAACCTAAACTAAAGCTTATCAAAAAGCGTTATTCAGTTCGCTTGTTTTCTTTTTTCTCAACCAGCGTTGTTATTTTGTTCATTTTCAAAACAATGTCTATGTGAAATGACAAGCACGTTCTCTGGTGGTGGTCCCTGGAACCCAGTTCCCTTATGTAACATAAACCTCGCACGCTTTGGCAACTAAACCTGCAGGATGGCCCCAAGAATCACACTAGCCCATGCTGGTAGATTGGGTAAGAGGGGACGAAGTTGTCCACTCTCAGAGATACAAATTCGCATTCAGCTGGTCCTGCAAGCGTCAAGAAAAGAAAAGTGGAAAGAACTTCTGTGTCACTTTCTGTGTCCATGTAAGCGTGGTAAGTTTAGTTCATGGGCTTTGGCTTTCAGGTACAACAACGCCTAATTTCCGCAACTCTTGCTATTGACGGCTTGAAGGGACCTGCCATTGGTCACGACATACTTCCAATGTTGAATAATCCATTTTCTCAATAGGGTGGCTTGTTCATATCTCTCCAAGGGTAGGGTGTAACTATCCATCACTTCACACACGTTCTGATAGGTCCAGAGAGCCAACCAATGTTGACTGGGTTGATTGTGAGGGTCCGTGTTGACAATGTAGCCCCTGGGTGTTTTCTTGTAGGGTTTCTTGGGTTAATGGTCACAAGCCACTGTCCAGTAAAAATAAAGTTTTAATTGAGGATCGCCTCGCACTAAATAATCCAACTGCACATTGTTTAAAGCCACTTGTTGGATCCTTTTCTTTTTCTTCTTCTTCTTCTTCCTCAATGCTGATAGATGTCGTATAACACAGCTCCGTTCGAGTCAATCTCCAGCAAGTTCTCAAACTCTCTGTACATGAGCACGGTTTTATTCCAAGCTGAGTTGCAGGTCTCCCGTTTGCTTGGGGTTCAGTCTTTGACTGTCAGCACATCCACCGGCTACATTGTCAAGCACGAACAAGGTACAATTTTGTGCCTGTCCCCAATCTCCTCGCTCCACCATGTTGCCATGCTTTTTGTACCAGGCTCCACTGGCTGGTGGTGGAAGTACAATAAATTATCTTGGCCACTATTGTTATAATTCAACTTTAGGGTTTCATAAGGGTATTCTTCTCCTCTTACAATCTGTCGAATGGAACACAATACAAATTTCTGGAAGCAGAAGGGATCTCAGGTCACATCTCCTTTGAAGCCTCGACTGTCCAACAGGCCCACAATCCAACAGTTGGGAATTCTGTTTTAAAACAGGTTGGGAATGTCAAAGCAGGTGAGATCGCCTTGCATGCTGAAGGTCCAGATTTCCCTGCAAACTGTGGGGTAGGGAGCTAATTGTTTGCCATTGTGTCTTTGAATAGACAGGGTCTTGTAGATGATTTCATTTAAGCAGAGTTGACACAGATGAAAGCAAAGCCTGACGTCCCCCTCCGCCAATGAGCCAGCCAGTGCCATGCCACTGAAAAACAGATTGGGACCATTGACATGAAATTTCATCTTGATTTCCAGGCCTGGCACCAACACTTTGCCTGTGTGAAACACTTCCAAGTGAGGTTGAAACACCAAACTGTAAGCGATTTCCTGTTTTATCACTAAAGAGGTTCACAAACAAAGGCAAAATGATAGGAAAGAAAGTCGCCGTACCAAAGTAAGTTTTTGTCAGATGAAAACTAGTAAATCAATCAATCAATAATTAAACAAAGGAAGATAGTTAGAAGTGATCGAAACTTAAGAACTCCCTATTACCTAACCATACTGGCTAATAAGCCATTAAAGAAAAGCCTATTTTATTTCATTAGGTCAGTGTATGTTTAAAATAATATGATAATTTGTTATTTCATATGTAACTCAGTTGAACAGCCAGTATTGTCTGAAAACGGAAGTGTGAGTCAGTCACTGTCAGCTGTCGAATGTTCAGATATAGATGACTTTGAGCATTCTACAAGCAGACCATTAAGAAAACAAGTTCCATATTCTTTAGACACATTTTTCAAGTCTAAGGAAAAAGTGAAAAACAGGTAATATCTATTCTCGCCACTGTTCTGTGATGTGCTGAAAGACCAAACTCATTATAGAATGATGGTACTGGTATGCTGTCATGCTTCGATCCAACTAAAATCAATAAGTTCAGTTTAAAATTAGTACACTTGAACATCACAAGTTTAATACCAAGGGAAATATGCGTATCTTACTTACACTCACCTTTGTCAGAATTCCCAAAAGAAACAGATTATCTCGGGGATTGCACACCTGGTCCTATGTGAAAACAGAAGCATTGTCGTTTCCCTTTCTCCCACGATGCTGAAATTGTGATACTTTTTTAGCCTTTTGTGTGCTGGAATACTTGCGAAATTGTGCCACACTACTGATGACCACTCTCATCCGCCTATTCTGGTCGTATACCCTTTGTTAGTCCTTGGGGTCTGTAGTTAACCTATTTGAAGTCATGTTTTCGGATTTTATTCTCTCTTTTCGCGAATTTTTTTTGCTACTGGAAATTGGTGGCGAAAATGTTTTGCCTGCTCACATTCACACCGCCGAAGTACGGTGGCCCATAAGGTTCGTATGTAGTGTGTTATATTCTCCATAAGTCGTGATTTTCCTATCTCAATTTATAATGCACATCTCGGCTTATAATGCGAGATCTCGACTTATAATGCGAGGTCTTGACTTATGACAGGAGATCTCTACTTATAACTCGAGATCTCGCCTTATAACACCAGATCTAGATTTGGACACCTGAGATAAGGTATGATATGGAAGATGAGGTCTGTTTGGTAAAAATAGGACCTAAATGACCGGGAATACGTCACAGGCCCCCAGCAGCACCAGTGAATTGTTAAACCCTTCATTTTGATCTTATCTTTTAGACGGCATTATTGCTGGTTTTCACGTGACGTCATAAAATTCTAAAAACATTAATCGCAAGGTCTTCAGATTTTATATCCCCACCAGGTTGAAGAATCTTAAAAATATATCTTTTCACAAGTTTTCAGCTCGGTAGCGTCTTTCGTTTTGAAAATACAGAATACTAAATTTCTGGCTTTTCACGTTACGTGACACCAACACAGCGTCCATGACAAAGCTTTCTCCTGTGCCAAAATTGGACTCTCCTTGTGATTTTTAGCAGTTTGGACAGTTAAAGCATCAGGAGAGAACTTAATGTGGTTGTATAGTAGTTAACGAGAGAAAAGTAATCGCTGGAAGGGCAGAGGTGAATTCTAGACGTTTTCGGTGATTTCCGGCGGCCATGTTTGTGCCCCTCCGAGGGACACCAACATGGCGTCTCCATACTGAGCTCTATAAATTTCAGTCGAGCATTTCGGCAAATAACTCAGCAACAGAATACCACACAGATCTGAGACTTGGCAAAGTTGTTTAGTTGTGTATCCTTTATAACATTACAAATTCTTGGCTTCTTTCATCAAATGGTTTTGATTTTAATATGTTATGGCGCGACAGTGAAAACCAAGAATAGGCTATATCCATGGAAGGTAAAGAGCTGAACTATTGCGATATGGTAAAAACCCAAGGGGGATCCATCCTCCCCTTGCACCTCAGTGGGGGTATCAGTTTAGGCATCCGAGGGTTAATATTCTTTGCTTGACTCCAATTACTTTTCGTATTTTAGATGGACTGTGCAGCCGTTTTGGATAGTCCTGACTCATTGCTTAACTATCTGGGTTTCATCACAAGGGGGACACTTCCATTGAAGGCAGTAGGGGAGAGTTCTTTGTACAACTTGTCACATATATCTTTTTAACAGGGAACATGCACAAATCGTACTTTGTATTTCTGCGGACGAAATGCCATGGCAGAGTAGGCAGCAGAATCCCCACCTCAGAAAACCACTGATCAGGAGGGAGAACCAACAAAAGCCGTCTCACATCCAGGAGGATACCTACTTTTTCTGCCGGGCAAAAGACTTCAGATAACCGCCCTAAATGAAGAGAAGAAATTCCGTGACATGGACATGAGACAATGTACACTAGTATAATTGATTCAGAAATTTGTGCAATCCAATAAAAAGTAAACAAGGCACTTTGAGAAAACAATGTCATAATTCAAACTGGTGAAATAAATACGTAACAAACAGTAATATTATTAAAGTTAATTGTTGTTACCTATTGCCTACTTTTTTTAGTTGGGAGGAAATAATTGCCATTTTCTAAAGACACATCTTACAGACATTATATCGCATGGAAACGGTTTGGTCTTCTGCTTTTTGGACCTAACACGACTGCACAATGCAAACCCAACCACGTTTTTCATATGGTTAATACACCAACTAGCAAAATTTTTTAGTTTGACTTTATTTTTTTCTGTGTGCTAGAATGTCACGAGATACAGATATTACATTCTGAAACCAGTATGTTTCTGATCGTCAATTGTCTTTTCCGTCTGGAAGACTGGGGGCTGCCTTCCCGTTTTGTACTTACAGTTGGATAACTGTTATCCTGACCGCAGGTGGAATCATTTGCTGTGAAGTAGCTACTGGCATACTCAGAGATGTCAAGCAAATTTCGAGCGAGAGGCAAGTTCTAAAGTAAAAAGAGGAACTAAATGGGTTCGCTTCTTTCTTTACACAGGCTAACAAGACAAGACCCAGCCATACTGTTTGAAAAGGTTAAAAAGGCCCCTCATGCTTTGTTTAGACATTTCTTGGTGCCTTCAGTGCCTCCACCATCGTTTGTCAGAGTTGCACCTAGGTGGAGAAACTCTTCTACGTCTTCCAGTAAAATCTGATGAATTATTTCAAATGCTTCAGGAGCTGTCCAAATCCATCCTGGGAACAAGGTGTAATTTAAACAAAAGAAATCAGCCATTAAAAAACTGTTACTCACGACTATTTGAATGCCTTCAATTTACCAACTCTCTATTAACCCTGGTTCAGAATTCTGAATTTACGCCTGCAAAGAGGTAGACTACGAGAGAGTGAAATAGAAGTGTGCAAAGACAGGAAGCAAACAGGCAAAAGGAAGAAGAGGACATCCCATGGGCAGGCCATCACTCACCACATATACCAACGTAAACCTTAAACTCGACACACTAGACTAAATAGAAGAGTTCACCCAGCCAAACATGGAGTGCTTCAAGTGGCTGCATGATCTAGTTAATGCACCATATGTCTAAATGTAAAGCCTCCAAACGGCATTAAGTTTGCTGGATGCTGCAATCGTCCTGTTGTAAACATGGAGTGGGCTGATGAGTGGTATCAGAGCAGTGGTTCGTGTGCCCATTGCAGCAATGTCGAAAGGAGAAGTAAAAGGAAGCGGTTGCGTGCCTTCAAAAGCCTTGTCAAAGGCCTATTTCGACCACCTGCCCTGACACTGTCATTTTCATGTTAACGAGTGCCCTCTTTATCGGGTAGTTAGTATGGCAGTTCTTAGTGGATTTGACAACTGAACAAGCCTGGACTTTCTGAAAACGCTTGGGCATTAAATCGGGGATCTAAAAAATGTTGTAACTCATTAGCGACAATATCACAGTGTGTGTGTGTGTATGGTTTTTAAGCATACAATGTGTCAGTAGACAGAGAAGTCATAAGTGTACCGTATCAGTTTATGTGTTAAACGTACGTGTTAGTAGACAGATAAATCATAAGTGTACAGTATCACAGCATGTATGGTAATTAAGCATACGATGCGTCAATAGACAGAGAAGTCATTAGTGTACAGCATCACCGTATGTGTGTATCGGTGTTAAGTGTACAATACGCCAGTAGATAGACAAGTCTAACCACTTTTTAGATGCAAGTATGTCTGCAACTACCATTTCCAATAGCATTGCAAAATGACCTAATTACTTAAGTCAACTCGCATTGAGACATTCTTGTCACTCGTATTTCATATCTTTAGTTTCAAATAAGATGAAAGGCTGTTCAATGCATGGCGTGGAGACTAAGTGCTGCCAATCTGGTTGTCTACAAAATGTGGATATATTCACTGTAGCAGAATTGCATCGAGGATTTTGGGAGAAAGATGGAGCAGAACGGAGAGTTTTTTAACCAGTGCCATTAAGCACAGCAATGTGTTTGGCAAAACAGATGCTGGAAGGGGCCCTGCGAAGAAGCAGTTTGTTGTTATTGGTGTACCATGCTGCACAAAAGGATGGTGCACAACATACGGTTTTTCTCTGGCAAGGTATGTTTTTCTATCTTTGTAACCCAGTGTTGTTTGAGTGTAAAAGTCATGTTACGTGGAATTCTCACCATACGTGATCTGCGAATCGACATGTTGTATAATATTAAACATGTTCCATTATTGTGGAAGACATAGTGACATTTTATATTTCATTTCTGTTATGTATTCATGTTATCTACTTTGTTTCAGCTACCACGAACGTGCCAAACAGGTACACGAGCAGCATGAAGAATGCCAGGAAAAAGGTGGAAGGGGGTGTAGTGCGGCTTACAACCTGGCCGTTGACTGGTTCCAGGGCTTTATAAAAATGGCCGATCAATTGCCAAACCACTGAACAAGGACCCTCCCCTCTTGCCTGTCAAAGCTTGCTGATTATGAATTGTACTGCCAGCAAAGGAATGGGAAGCCCACCCTGAGTTGTGCATCGTATGTTTATGGTTTACGGAATTTGCAGTGGAATCCAACCCCAAGGGTTGTATTTGCAACTGACCAGCAAGTAGCAGAAATTGTGGATGAACGTTGCGCTCCTGCCTCCCAAAATATTTTATTGATCGACATGACCTACAACATTGAAGACTTCTACGTCGCATGAATGACCTATCAGGGCCCGAAGTTCATCCACACTCAAACATCGAAGCCAGCTGAACTTCCTGGACCTGCTACACACGAGAAAAAGTGAGAAACACTTTAAATGCATCAGCCCCACCCTTCCGGCACACAATGACAAAATCAAGTACATAGCATTTGTGGGACAAAATAGAGACAAGGCCAAGCAAGGTTTTCTTCTCCCCCCACCCTTTTGGGCGGTATCCATTGCAGTGGAACTTTTAACAGTTTTAGGAATGCCCGCCCAATCACGTTATCTGTTTTGGGCGTGGCACCTAAAGATATTGCCAGACATGTCGGTTGGAAATCGTTAGCAACTGCTGAGTATAACTTCCAAACAGAGAAGGTTATGGGTTTATCAAACACTGCTTCTGCATTAGCAGATAGCTTGTTATTTAAGCGTGGCATGCTGTCTGCTTCTTTGGTGGCAACTCTTTCCACAAAAAAAGCGAATTAAGTGGAACACAACACTCTTGAGTTTTACAAACATGTTTTGGCAGGCACATCTGCCATCTTCAGTGTGAATTTGAACACAGTGCGCAGTAGAATAAAAATAGTGAAGGAATTGCAATGATAATGGCAGTAATTAAGACTATTATAATGGTAATGAATAAATAAAACAGGAAAGTATAAATTCACGTATTTGACGTGCGCACTGACTGTCACTTTTTCCTAAAGTATGTGTAGTGTTTCTTTGATCTTAAGAGCAAACCACGAGGAGACATGATCGATAATGGCAAAATTCTCAAGGGATCACGCAGAGCGACATGCTTTTGAGCTCTCAAGGTGCTTAAAAATGTGCGAGGCCCTGTCCATTTCCAAGTGTTCCTAATTAGCAACCCCACGGTAGAAAATTAATAAACACAAAATTCAATTAAAACTTCTTGTTCAAAAGGCTCTGTCACAGGTATTTTACGCCTTGGAGTCAAAATTCTAAGGCTGACATGTTATTATTTTTATTTTCGGTGCAGCTTATATAAGCTAGTATCTGTGTCACAACCATTGTACACAGTTTTAGTTCTAATTTTTAATCTGATGAAGGAAGGCTAAACAGCCAAAATGACATTAAACATAGACGTCCCTCTCCCCACACACACACGCACTCCCGGTAATCCCACTTCCTTAAAGCACTCTTCTTTTTCTTCCAGGCCAATGACATGAAGGATTCTATGGTGAAGCCTGTTAGGATTGACGCGGGATTGGAGAACCCTCCATAGGCGTACATCAACAACGACCCCAAAGCAGCAAAAACTATGATCAAACATGGGCTGCATTTCGATGCCAAGAAGCCTCATGAGTTTATCCAAGAGATCAAGAATATCGTTGAAACGCAGCAACGTAACGAGGCCCGTGCCGGCTTTGGAAATGGTCAATATCAAGTTCAAGACGGTTTCGGCCATCTTACCGTCGATGACATTATGTGGGGGCAGTTGACTCATGAACAACACATGAGAAAACTGTCTACATTGCTCAAGGCAGGAATAGACGACAAAAATGACCCCATCCAAGCAGCTACGCTTCATCTTCATTACACAGTGCAAGTTTTTTACACAAAATTAGTAGAATTCGTTGTAGTTTCAACATTCAAAATTAAGTTCTTGGATCAATTCTTAAGACTAAAGAGCTGCTTAGCAACTAGAATAGCAGACACTCAACCACTGTTTTGCCTTTATTTTAATTTACGGCAATCCTGGAAGGCGTGTAGGCGTTAGCGTTCATTCAATATCCACTTTGTCTTGTTCAGTTTTGAACTCAAACTACTGGGTTTAGTAAAATTATTTCCATGTTGTGTTTCCATGTTGTGTCCTCTCAGCGTGTTATGGCCGAAAGAAAAGAACAAACAAACAAAACAACGTTTGAAATGCGCCAAAGAATTGCTTTGAGCATTGCAGAAAGGTTTTGGTCTGAAGTTTCGAAATTTACCATCCGAAAATTTTTCATAGTTAACCATAAACAGTACAATAGTTCATTCTGAGCCTTTCATTTCTGGACAATGTTAACGATATTAACTGCACTTGTGCAATTTGTATCGTTTTCTTGCTTATCCTCAATAGATAGGCACTGTTTGTGAAGCAAAACGCGTCCACAAAAGAAGACCACAAGAAAATATTAATGGTAAGTGCTTGCTCTTTTCAGATATAATCGGATTAACTGTTGGGTAAATTGCACTTTTCCTTGTACCCAAACAGTTAGCTAGATCCAATCATAGTAATGTGTGCCTATTCTACCTTTGTCGGAGGGCAACGTGGAAGTAGCCTGTCCAACCTGGCAAATGCGGAAGTGTGAAAGGTCTACAAAAGACATCAAGAGTCATTCAAGGAAAAGATAATTCAACATCCCAGTGGTTTTTATTTCAGAATCCCGGTGATGCCAAACAACTCAAATCAAAGGATGAATTTAAGGAGGACGACCTTCCTTCCTTACGTCTAAAACTCTGAGTAATAACCATTTCAGAAGGGCATCCCAAGTTTTACCTGTTGGCGGCAGGAGAGCTTTTAAAGGCTCTTAAATTGAATTATTAAATGAAGCATAATGCAAACACATGAGCATAAATTTTTGCCATACAGCTATGTTTTCAGGGCATAATGATCGAATTTTCCTGCATAATATATCTGACCCTAGAGAGTACGCACACACAATCAGAAGGAATCCTGCACTCTTTCTGACAGAGTCTGTGCTACGATGGAAGGGATATATTCCCCACATCATGACTTTTGCAAGGGGGCTGCCTGTGTGCCAGCCCATGTTACAACTTTATGATGACAGTAATTTTTCTGAAGGTATGTGCGAGTATAGAATTAATGTTGTACACCTGCCAACAACAAGCAAGTAACAATACCTACCAATAATAACTAGTATGATATTGGCACCAAATTGGCTATCAGATCGTATCTAACTACGGCTAAGAAAATAATATTCAAGGTCAATCATGGGGATTCACCTGATGGTTTTACCATCACTGGACAAAATGTTTATGACCTGAAGAAAAAGAAATAGAGCTTAAGTGTCGTTTTACCGTTTCTTTCTTAAATGATATATCCACATGAGGAAGTGGTCTTGTGGTCCATGCTGGTAAAGGTGGTCATCAAGATGCCTCTGAGGATGCAAACGGGGAATCTGAACGAAAGCTTCACGGAATCAGAGAAAAAAAAGAAAAGTGCTAATGCACAAAAAGCTTGTATGTGACATTGAATCATGCCTCGATTCAAATAATTATGATGTACATGAACCAGCGAGACAAGAGAGAGTGTATACTGCCTACCTGGAGAGACCCAAGAGAAAGAAGGATACTGCTGTACTGTTGGAGATTTATAGCTGCGTTACTTACAGGTGCGTGACAAAAAAAAAGGAATTCATATCGTGACAGTGATTAACAGCCAATCAGAACATTGTAATTTAGCTTGAGCGACAAGTTAATTACGTGAAATAGTATATATAACAAAAAAGAATGATCTGTGATTTTAGAGAGTAGAATAGAGAACGTGTTCGGTGATGGTTGAAAACTTATTGTGAGCTTAGAGACGAATAAACCAATTGAGACGAGACTAGTGTTGGGTGGACTGGTGATTTCCAACACTAAGTGGCACCTCCGACGGGACTATACGTGACGAGATGGCGCTGGCGACACTTCTTAAAGAAATAGAGACGAAACTTCAACTTTTACAATTCAAACAAGGCAAGGGGAAGGCCATTGTTGAGAAAGGGAACACCACTACACTTGAGAGGCATGTGGACGCATTGGCGGCGTTGGCAAAAGAGGTGGACGAGTTGAAAGTCAAGATTGAAGGGAAGAAACTAGAAGAGGGTGATTC
>Ga0126336_10002115_pt1 | contig 11102 bp, 7 predicted proteins | sample SidCmetagenome_FD_92530 | JGI IMG/M metagenome (GOLD analysis project Ga0126336, IMG submission 92530) | Coral microbial communities from El Islote,Puerto Morelos, Mexico - Siderastrea C C metagenome | ecosystem: Host-associated > Invertebrates > Cnidaria > Coral | place: El Islote,Puerto...
ACAGCTAAGCTTTCATAGGAAACCTATCAAGTTCTGAACGCGCGCGCTCTCGTGCGCGCGCGTTCACGCAAAAAATGATGCGCAGAAAGCATGCGCAATGCAATTGAATGGAATCACCTTAACTCTGCACTGTTTTGCCTTTTAAGGCAATTACATGCCAAGTCATGTGCCGTGGCGTTCAAAAGCTTTTGCCGCGAAGTAAAAGTTTTGCCTGAGAGCTTGGCAATAAATAAATAAATAAAAAAATAGATAGATAAATAAATAAATAAATGAATAAATAAATAAACAAATGAATGAACGAATGAATGAATGAATGAATAAATAGATAAATAAATAATCGACAATGATTACCAAAGTTGAGAACTTCGTAAAACAAATATTTCTCTCGCCCTTGTTGGGTATGAGGTGATTATATAACCACCTCAGAGCTGCGTTCGCTCATGGAATAACTGTAAGTTAATTCATACACATTATCGCAATAAAAATGAACTACGATTTGCGCTTGCATAAATATAAATATGCATGTGTCATCGAGCCATCACATTCTGTATATTGTTTTACGTATATTTTGAATGAATATCCATAAGAGAAATAAATTGGACATTCAGTCATTTGACATGCGCCAGAGATTATCATGAATTTCTCTTGTAATGTGTGCATGTTATCGTTGCTTTGATTTAAAAGTGCTTTAAACAAAATCACACCCCTTTGGGAGGAAAATGCTGTTGATTATAGTATTCTTGTTTGCTTTTTAATTACTGCACAAACTGTGGACAAGTTCGAGGTTTTGACTTCTTTCAGCAATACTGAAAATAAGAACTTCTAGAATACTGGCTAAAGTCCTTACGTGTCTTAAGATACAAGTAGTAGAATCACTTTGTATAACGAAACGTTTCAACAAAAGCATGGGCTCCTGAAAAGGCAGGTTTTCAAGCAGTTCTCTCAGTGCAGATTTAAAAGGAGTTTGATTTGGCGGGGTATGTCTAATTTACAGCGAATTGGAATCGCTCTCTCTAGCCTGGGAACTTTCCTGATTATCACTGCTGTTTATCCTACTCTTTCGTTCAATTTCATACTAAAAAAAACTTGTTGCTTTGCAGCTCCCTAACCTTTTGAATACAGGTGCTTTTAGAATGACCATACCTCAGGTACGTACATTTATACTTATTATGGCTCAATGAACAGAAATAGCTTGAAGTTACAACTCAGTTGTTTAAAACATTATCATCCTGCACACGGCATGAGGAGTGTCACGTAGCCGATGAGCATACATGTGGATAGTTAGGTGTGAAAACACGTCTTCAAGAAATTTGCTCTCTTGAAGTAACACTGGTTTAAATGTTAGCGTGATTTCAAAGAACTTAATGATCGTACATGGATTATCGAAAACCCAATGATAAAGCGGCTGGTCTTGTGAAGATTTTCTTGTGATAGAAAAGACACTGGGACGTAAACGAAATTGTGTAACCTGGATATTCCCTTATTTCTTACAAATTTGGTTTCATTGCCAGCTTTCCAAATCTCATTTACCTACAAACCACGAGATGATTTATGTTTACAGTAGGTCAGTCAGTACTCAACGAGAGAATTCGAATCCAGCAGGAATTAAATGCAACAAAGAGATGCAACGGAATGCTATCATATGTATAAACGGGGTCGGCCAGAGATCCCCAATGGGTGCAGCGATGTTTCGCTTTAATTACCTAGTAATATTGATATGCTAACCAGAGGCTTATTGCCTGTTGAAACAAAACGAATGTTTGTAAACAGTATAGATTAACAATTATTTGCCAAAGTGGAGGTGAACAGTGGTGGATATTTGCCGACCCGCGAAGCGACGAGGTAAATATCTACCACTATTCACCGCCACTTAGGTGAATAATTGTTTAAGTATATATCAAACCAGTGGATAGCCAGCAACAAACAGTTCCTTTTTTCTGACAAATGAGGAAAAACTCGCACGCGAAATCCAGAACGATGCTGGGAGGGGAATAGCAAATGCTATCCCGAGTTTGAGCGCGCGAAAAACACTATCCACTGTACGATATTTCACATTGAACTGAATACGTTTTCTTTAACACCATTTTAACTCGACATTTGCCCGGTTTGGTTGCAAGAAAAAAAACAGATTCCAACCGGTCATGTTGGCTGATGTTCATAGCAAAAAGATTGCTTTCCAAGCTGAGTTATGGTTCATTCAGTTGTGGATGTTTCTGTAGCATTAGGTGATTTCAACAAAGGTATTTTGCCTTACTCACTCCCTCTTGGATACTGCACAAGAAGTTGTTTTTTATCATGGCCGGAAGAAATGTAGTTAGGGGGCTTTCCAAAACTAAACTTAAAAGTGACGTAACTCATTAACTTTTTATTAGCTTTACAAGCGTTACCCGAACCGTCCAATGAAGTTGGTAGGATGCTCCACTGAGCGTCCCCAGATATCGACGTCCTCTGCTGGAGTTAGACTCTCGATGCAGGGTCAGCAGAAATACTACGTACTACTGGAAAATGGCGCATATGTTTACACATTCACCTTAGGAGTGGTGAGAAAGAAAAATAATAACTGAACACATGAACAAGCTGAAGCCAAATAATCAGTACGCTGTCAAAACCTAAGACTGACATTTTCATTTGTTGTTATTACAGTTGTCGGTTTTGTTGTTTTTTTTTTTTTAGTATGATCATGAAGGTTGTGAGAGGGTTGTTAAGAGTTTTGAACGAGAAAATTTTGTTGCTTTAAATTACGTTCACAGAAGAGAAAGTTCCAAAAGTTCAATAGCTCTCTTTCTTGTGTGGATGTAAGTCTCCTTTATCTGACAAAGGATGATGGCATTCAAAATGTTGCGACTTATTCTAGAAAGTATGCGACCCAGTTTGATCCTTTTTGGAGAAACATTTTTTGATATATTAACTCTGATAAGTACACTTAATTCTGATAACTAGGGCATGTGCATTTTCAACCTTAAGTCATGCACTAAACTGAGTTACTCTGTACGTTTTTTTTTTTTAAGGAAATTTCTTCCCTCACAAAACTTACTGTAAAGGAAAGTAACCTCACTGGTCACGTGGATACGTTAAAGTATGTTTTTTTTCTATTTTCATGAAACATTGTATTGATGTTATGGTTTTCTCATCACGCTTTATAGAAATTGGTAGAATGAAATCCAATTAGGATTTCGCTCCACTCAGTAACCGAAGAAAGGTGAGGTTGATGACATGAAGCAATCGTTGTGGTCTCGTCAGTTCAGAAAAGCTCAAAGGGGCAATATCAGGGGGATTTTGCTCGCGTTCATTTGCAATACCTTGAAAAGCCAGTAGTCGCATTAACATAAATGAAAACCTAAAAATGATGGCCCATTTCTTGTTCAGACACCATATTGATTCAGTGAAACTATTAATAAGTGTCTTTGGCCACGGATGGCCGGGATGGAAATGCCGTTACAACTTAAAAACGTTTAGCCAACGTTTTCAAGTTCTGTACTTGTATCTTGCAAAACTCACTGAAAAGCTTATTATGGTTTGCTTTCCTTGAATAAAATTCACTCGATATCTCCCTCTTGTTTTTCCAGGAGCATGCTGTGTGTGTGAGTGAAGGTATTTAATCGTAATTTTTGTAAAGTCTTCACGAAACGCGAGCAAAATCCTGGTGACACAGCCTCTTTAAGTAGTGTAAACCGGGCTTGAACTATTGTGGAGCTTTCTATATTAGACTTGCCACAAGTTAACTAACCAGACGATGTATATTTATTTTAAAGAAGAGTGTAATACCTAGGCATTTGCAGCGTTTATTATTTTTGCATAAAGGATGCCGGAAATTTTATTCTCAATCACCATAGTGTTCTATTCAACAACATTCATATTCACGCTCAGTCGTATTTAAGTAGGGACAAAAATTATTGATCAGCAGATTAAGCCAAGCTGGGAAAGCTTGGCTTAGGAGTGGCTTTTAAACGACCCATGCGATTTCGGGTGAGAGGGTGGGCCGCTCGCCTCTGCGTTGCTCCGCTGAAAGACTGAGTGCAGCTAGAATAAAGGAAAAACGCGCAAAATCAGTATTTATCATAGCAGTGACGCAATTGCACGTGATCCTGTTCAATTAGCCATGAAAAACGTGTTATTTTAGTGAAGTCAACTTTGCATATCATTATGATTGTTGTGAATAGCAGTTCGGATATCAAAATGCGAAGAAAATATAACTAGTATCATTAAATTACTGAATTTCTAGCTTGGCATTTGCCAATCGTACCTTTTATCAGCGAATTTTCCTGCTTTTTGCCTTATAAGGAAGTTTGGAAGCCTTGTGAAGCCGAATGCGGCTTTTGCAGGGAAGCTGTCTCTTCGAGGAAAATGTTTTGTCCAAAAATATGACAAGAAAAATGTAGCAAAGATTTCAAAAGTTGAGAATTTAATAAGAAAAATTGTTTCCGGCTCGCCCTCGTGGAAATGAGGTGGTCATAACCAACTCAAGACAATTATAGTTTTCAGTCCCTGATGAAGGCAGTGCTGCCGAAATGTCGGATATTTAATTTCAGCGTTGAAACTTGGATTTTTTTCACGTTACCATAAAACGGTGCGCAGGAAATCGAAATGTTGGGAAAAGAGAGGGGCGGGGTGGCTGAGGGTGTGGGGAGTTTGTGCCTGCCATGAGAAATTTGGGTCTGTGGTAAGACGAACTGTACCCTTGGTTTAGAGTATGGGTTCTCCTTTTTTGTTACGAAAAAAGGCTCAAAAACGTACAATGCTTTTGGTTCAGGCTATTAACATAGAGTTAATACATGCGTAAAACTTTTCAAATGTGAAATGCAATTATCTGTTCTCATTTTTTTTCACAGGAGGAAGGTTCATTTGATTAAGTCAGCCATCAGAGATATCTCGGTATAGTAATGAAACTTTTATACCACGACAATACATTATGGTGCGAAGCCTTGGTTTGACCTCTTTAGTTAAATGCAATAAACAAGCGGTTAAAGACGATTGGTGGTGTAACATTTTCAAGCGTGAGCAAAAACATCACCAAAATCAAAAACAGCAAAAAGAACAAACAAACAAACAAACAAAAACCAACCAACCAACATGGTTAAGTCCATGCAGGGGCCTATCTTCCAGGATCGCAAGACTACTAGACATCATAGATGTCCAGCAGTTCGTGATGTTGAATGATACTGACTTAGGCGTCTTAATTTGCAGTTCAACATGAGACTTCTTCAGTTCTTCTTGGACACAGTTGGAGACAAACGCATCCTCCAGCTAGTGAACCGTAAGAAACAAACGTTTTGCTCTATTATCTTTGCTCTTCCAACAAACTGCCCATCTTACCAATTCCCTTCAGTGGGTAACTACAACTGAACCCCGTAACAGTACAAAATGGTATCTACATCTTTACATATACCTATATCTGCTAGTGGTAAAAGTCATTTGCTTTTGTGTCCTAAAACCAAAATCTGATATGGACCGAAATTGACCACCATACTGATAGACTGATACAGGGGCACGTTGCTTGAAACTTATACGTCCGGCGTAACTTTTAACGTCAGTGGACGTTCACTCCAGTCAAAGTCACTATTTTACTCTCTTACGTTAGCGGTTACGTCCGGCTTTAGGTTTAATGCAAAACACCCCAGAATACCACGAATAGACTGATATCGACCGTGATATATTAACAAATATCCTGCGAAATCGTCGGAATGTCACCCGATACTGACCGATACTGAACCGACGAGGCCGGGGCTGAGTTGGATAAATCAGGGTACATTCCTGAAGATTGAGGAGGAAATTGTTATTGTTTAACAAATTCTCATCAAATATCATTTTCAGACGGAGAAATAAGGAGAAAATAAAACCCCGTTTCGATAATAATCACGCCTGAAGAAAGCACGGCAGTTATCACAACAAACATTCACTTTAATAAGACTAGTTTACAACTTGATAAGCTGAAGGAAATACATTGAAATCTTTGCCAAATTTCCGGAAAACACTATCAAAACTACCTCGCCTTTCAAACTGTTTGCTTGAACAAGCCCTGAAAGAAGGTCTGCAGTGCACTTCCAAAGTCTTCACTATGTAAAGGGAGCAATTCAGGGGGTGCAGTGGTGTACTGGTTAGCGCGTTGGACTTCAGATCTGAAGGTCGGTGGTTCGACGCCCAGTCCCTACCAAAGTGTTGTTTCCTTAGACAAGAAACTTTGCGCCATATTGCCTGTCTCCGACCAGGTGTATAAAATGGGTACCAGCGACATACTGCTGTGGGTAACCGTGCGGTGGACTAGCATCCCATTCAGGGGGAAGTAGCAATACTCTCAGTTGTTTCATGCTATGTACAGATACTTGGATAAGCTCCGGCCGAGTGGGCCTCTTTGGCTCCTGTACGACTTTACCCATAAACCTTATATAAATGACTACCTGGGTATTGTATGAGTATCGTATCGCCCGTAAAACAATTTTTTTTGTTTCTCAGAAATTGCTGCGGTTGGCTTTCCTTTGCCTGTCGTGGATGGTTCACAGCTGATAAATGCTGAAGTCGTGCATGGTCAGGTAAGAAAACCTTTCCGTATTTAACAATCAGGGACGGATTGTTCGCAGGTGGATTGGTTGATTGATTAATGACATCAATTGACTGACTTGCTGACTGACTGTCTGAATGACTGATTGATCGATGAAATGATTGTTTGCATCTTTTGACAGAATTTCGTCTTGATAGCGACAGATATGAAGCCCGCACTCACTAAACATTCTGGTGGGAAGAAAAGTGAAGAAGGAAGGACCAAGATAGTCAGATCATAGTCTAAGCGACTACATGAATATTTCTTGAAACTAATTTTCTGGAATTTTGTGTTTTGTTGGAAGTAACCTTTTCCATTTCCGTAGCAAAGGTGAAACAAGAATTGTATTTTGGGGCAATTTTAAGTTGATGTTAAGCGGCGTGATTTTTTCAATAAATAAATGAAACGTAACCTAATGAACATAATGGATCTTAAGACATGAGAAATAAAAACCTGTAAAGGAAAGCGTGCCTGTGTAACGGCTGCCATTTGTGCATAGTGCACTATATAAATCATGATCGCATCTCACATTTTAGGGGAGTCGTCCCAAGTCACTATTTAGTCGCTTTGACAGAGCTGAATAACAATAGCGCGTGTCAAAAGCCCGCGCCAAGGAAAACCTGGAGATGACAATACAAAACCATAGCAACAATGGCGGACTTTTTAAAAATTTTGGCACTGACCGCGAAGATTTTCACCTTCAATAAGAGTTTTGTCGCAAACTTAAGTTTCAGAATTCTGCAAAGCCTTCGTCTGTTGTCGAGACAAATTATATCTTTTGTAAATCGAGGTTATTTTTCTGAACACCAGGTGAAAACGTGTCCCAGAAACACCAGTCCGCGAAAGTGCACCGAGATTCTTACCATTCCTGGAGTACACCTTGTCATCTTGCCTTTACATTCTTCCCCTGACTGGGTATTCTTACACAGGAGCAAGTGTGGTGACCGGAAGTTTCCCTCCACCTTTTATAAAAGCAACACTGTGCGCGCTCGCTGTATTTTCGCGGACTGGTGTTTTCTCTTAGTGAAGGTGAAAATCTTCGCGGTGTCAATTTTTTTTTAAAAGACCGCCATCTTGTTGCTACGTTGTTGCTATGGTTTGTCTTGTCGTCCCCAGTTTTCCTTCTCGCGCGCTTTTGACATGCGCAGTTGTTATCCAGCTCTGTCAGTCGTTTTGGGAAGGCAAATACGGGAGTGGTTTAGCGCGCGGGGAGTATTGGGAAGGGACCATTTTCCTTCTTCCCTTGCTGGCATGCTCCGCGCGCTTGCAATCATTTGCCTGTTCCAGACCTCCTGGGTACGCGTCAGGAGTGGAAATTCATACTTTGATAGTGGCTTTGACAAGTGTTTATTGACAAAGTTATTTGGTCGTTGAAACTAACCAAAAAGAGTTTCCTTGAATAGCTTTTTTTTTTTTGAAACATTAATACTCTTTGTACGGTGCATGGGACCTTGACTTTGTAATAATGAAAATCAAAACAAACTTTACTTTTAAGCTTATGAAGCATGTCCGCGATTGGAGCTAAGTTAGTGTTTGTTTGTCTTTTTCTTAGTTGACATGGGTGTAGCGCCTTCCTCGCTCCGAGCCCACTTTTGTCAGTACCGCCTTGTAGTCCGAAGTATTATTGCAATACAAGTGGATCGAAAATTTTTGAGATCTAGCTTTAAGAGCTGTATTAAATAGTGTCCCTAAAATCCTTTATCCTAAATTTTTTAGTGTTTTCGAAAGCCAAGTGGGCAAGATCATTGGTGTCTTTGAACTTTGCCAGGAGATTTCTAGGAAAAGTTAGGCTTCTTTAAGATTGAAAGAGACGAGCCTCGTTTCTATGCAAAACACAAACGGAAGCAACAGTTCGTCCTCTATCATTGGAGCATTACCACAATCCAACCCTAAAAATATTTGGTATCGAAGAGGGCATCTTAGTCCTACAAAATTCCAGTGTAAATTCCATACCTTTTGAATGGTATGGGTTGAACTTCGCTTAAGTAGTTACCATACGCATTTATTGACTCCTAATGTGGCTTGCCCTTGAAAACTGTCAAAACAGATGGAAAGCAAAAAAAAAAAAAAAGGAAACCTTTGAAAACTTGGAGAAGGAGACTTTTTGTTTTCCTTGTTTTGCCTATTGTTATTTCTTAACAAAAAACATAAACGGCCTGGATTTAAAAATATGACGCCAAATACAAATAAAACTAACAAAAAAAGGACATTTCTCGAAACTAAATCAAGAGCCGTTGTGAAGTTCGCTGAGGATAGTGGATTGCTTGGCTTACAGCCTTGTGCGTATTAACAGTCCTCAACGAGACCTGCTTCTTCTTTATTCTATCCTCTTCGCCATCTTTGTCTACATCGATTCACTTCTGGCATATTAAATAAGCACGACCCCAGAAAACTGGGGGACTAAATTCAGTAGCATGCGCAGACAAACGCTAGCAGCCTAGCCGTAAGCGACACCAGCCTAAAATGGCCTGGCCGTTTGCGAAATACTCTTACCCTCGTTTTCAAATCGAGGCTTGGTGCACAGCTTTCACATGATAATGAACCTCATTTCACACGCTAATAAAACCAGGAGCCAATGATAACTAATTTTCACGTGGAAGGTTGAGCACCAGGCCTCACTTTGATACAGAGGGTGCAGGCATTTCGGCAATGGCCTAATCTTGAACAGAGGAAAAAATGTGGTAAAATTGTTATTGATGTTACTTGTTTGTTGTAGTTGCTATGAACACTCCTCACGACAGGAGCATAGAGCCCGTCACGATTATACGTCGATCGAAGAAATATCGTAATGAGGAACGCTGAATAAAAGAGCTTATGCATATCAGACTTCTCCATTACCATGACACTGACTTAAGACGAGTAGTTGACATTTATCCTGGGGTCGCGTCTCTGAATGTGACGTCACCTCAGACTGCTAAAAAAGTACGGCTGCAACGCAATAAATGAGATTTCTCGGAACTCAATCATCAGACATAGAACTGTTTTGAAGGGCACTCATCCTATCTCCGGCTGCTTCTAGAAGTTAGGTTTCCTGAAACAGGTAAAAGAATGGTTATTGTGCTAGGTTATATATAGCGAATCAGTCAAATCCTCTCTGCAAAGACTTAGAGTACGGTTATCCTTTTTGGTCAACTCAATAATTTTAATAGGCGTAAACTTTCTGTGTGCAGTCTTGTTCCGCTCTTTAACTCAAAAGCTGCAAGATCGCGGTTAGCAGTAAAAAAATCGGTGCAGCTTGCACACTTCATTTTAGCGGAACTGGGCAATCAGGCGAACTTACCTTCCGATTAAAAGTTACAAGCGCACAGTTGTAAACAGTAACGCGAGCTCTGTTGGATATCAGAAACGTCTGGAAGCATTAAGGTATACAATGCATAAACGAGTAGAAAACTTTTGTGAAACCAGCATGTATTTCTCTAGTAACCGTGAGAGACGATTCAGTTTTGCTGCTTTAGATGTGTAACAAGCACTGGAGATATGGACATGTAACCAGACACCCATATTCTGCACATAGTTGCAAACAGATAGCAGAGGAGCTACGCAGTAAATTTGCGTATAACGCCCGTGTTTCTATTTTTTGTTGTAGAGGCTGATTCGCAGTTCAGTGACATGTCTGTCGAGAGAACCGAAGTCGAACGACTTTTGTGTAGACAGGTAAAGGTCGAAAAAACTGGTGTTAGTGTAACAGTTAGAGATGCCGTCCATGCGCATGCAAACCACTACATCAAGGAGAGCAGACCTTACTTCCGGGAACAACAGCTAAAAACCTACATCGACTGTCCTTACCTGTTAAACATTGCACGAGGGATGTGTGTTGCGAGTCTGTTCGGTGCACTTGTTGCTGTTGGCGGATCAATTGCTCTCCCTATTTTCTTCTTCATCGCCTGTTTGCTGTTTTTCTGTGTTTACTGCCAACATGAGTGGGTAAATCAGAAGTCTCTGCCTGTTGTCTTGAAGCAGCCTGTCTTCGATCAGAGTAGGCAGAGTAGTGCAAACGAATTCTACGAGGTACTGAACTGTGACTGAACTTGACGGAGTTGCCCTTCAGAATTACCAGGCTGGGATTGGCTTCGTGACGTTGTCTCGAGAAAAAATAAAATTCCAGGCCTTCAATGAAACAGCGATCCGCCGCATGTCAGACGCAAAAGGCCAGTCACGATTGATGCTGATTCTCTTCTTAATGGCCGCTGTTTACAACTGCTACTTCATGGCGGCTTACTCCAAAACATGAGTCACTAAAGGTCATTAGTTTTAGAATTCGACTGAAGGATTAGCTAGTTTAATAGTCATGAAATTTGCAAGTGATTTACTATCACAGATGATCAAGAAAACCGCAATATTAATGTAGCTGGTTGTCAATGGCCGTGTTTTCACGAGCAATTTTTCAGGTCGCTTAGCGAGTGACAACCGGAAATCTCGTAAAAACACTTGCTTTTCCGACTCGCTTAAAGGAACTATGTCACGGCGTTTTCATTCATTTTTCTGATCTGACAAAATTATTTTCTCATTAACGGAAACCTCAAAATAATAGTTTCCTAAGTTAGAAAAACACCAAAGAAGTAATAAT
>Ga0126336_10002116_pt1 | contig 11094 bp, 7 predicted proteins | sample SidCmetagenome_FD_92530 | JGI IMG/M metagenome (GOLD analysis project Ga0126336, IMG submission 92530) | Coral microbial communities from El Islote,Puerto Morelos, Mexico - Siderastrea C C metagenome | ecosystem: Host-associated > Invertebrates > Cnidaria > Coral | place: El Islote,Puerto...
CGAGTGTCCCAGGAAAGGAACAGTGTATTAATCAGAAAAGAGAATTGATATTTAGATCTTAGCTTAGGAATCAGGAGAGATCAAAGTGTCATCGATGAGAGCTGATGCAATATTGGCGCTGAAACTGCGCTACCTATCTACCTTGCTTATCTACTTAAATAAAACTACTTCTCACCTCAATTTGCCACTTGGAAGTGACTGTCATTTTTATGACAGATTTGGTATAATCAAGGTGACATGGACACCAAAATGTGAAATAATCAGCGACACATACATCAATTCACTCTATCAAAATATTCTATTGTTGTCGTTAATTAGCCTATCACATGGCCGCTTTGGATCGGCGCAGGGCTGCCCTCAGTTGCGTGAGGTAATAATTTCACCTCGATATATCTGTTAACTCCCTACTTCACTTCTTAATATTGATGAACCACGTTTTCAATGTAAGTCACAAACGAGAAAAGTTCCCAATTAATTAAACAATTCACAAACTGAAATTGTTTGGTAATTTAAGTCATGAATTCCTTATTCTTGCAATGTATTCTTGCTTGCTCCCGAAGCATGCATGTTTCTGAATTTTCGAAAATATTTCGATATGTAGCAACAAACGGTTGCTTCTACGCGCAAACGTTGAAACATGCACTTTGAGCAAGAAGAAGAGGTTCATACAGTCCTCGTGAGCGTACTGGCCATGGCCAGGTGTATGATTCGATTATCCTTAAATCCATCATTGCTTCTAGAGTGATGTATTTACTCTGAAGATGGACAATCAAAGTTAGTTTCAAAGTTTTGAAAGGCTGTGTTGCTTTAACCTTTTCATTGTACACAATTATGGAAAACATCCAGTCAACGTTCAGATTCAGTCGACTCAATCGAGCTAACGTTCAGGTTGAGTTTTGACGTTTGGGCAAGAAATGGCATCAAGATTTCATTCGGTATTGTTTCCTGATATGAGGGATCCTTACCTCTGCCAGGGGTAGAAGTCTCCACAGCGCTAGGGTATCGCAGACAACGTAGATATTCATCTGAAGCAAATGAGAGTTTTCAGTAATCATGTCAGTAATCCTTGTCGCAGATATTCCCTTCACATGCAACTGTCTAAGTACTATTTATGCAAGATTAGCATGATGTTCAGCTATTTCGTCCTTACTATAAATACGTCAAATGCTGTCTACATTTAACAATACTAAGCCAAACATAAGCTTATCCATTATTTACTTTTACTGAGTCTTTACTCCGAAACACGAAAGTACATTGTGAAGTCTAATGCATAAATTACTGATCGAAATATTATAGCACTCAATCAGTTGCCTGAAACGAAAACAGACATAATGGGATGTTATTTGGGTATAACATTGGAGAGGTCTTCAACCCTCATAAAGATAAAAAACATGGATGTTCTTATATTAAATCTGTGAAAGCAAAATCATTCCTTAACAGTATCGTCTCGTTTGAAGATAACTGTTGATTTTATAGCGACTTTTGCGTGACCGAACTACAAAGGGGTTGTGATAAAAGATAGGTGGCGTTCTTGGTGGGTAAATTATCGTAATTGTTTCGGTTAATTTCCTTTTCTCCAACTTTTGTCATTATTACAATTTTTTTCACTTGTCTTCACACTGTTTTCAAAAATTGCAAATACCCTGCAACACCGTGAAGTTGACACTTGTCATTTAATTATATATATATTGTTGTGTTGCTCCAATCAGGTACTACGTCACAAACGCGAAAAAAATCTCGCCCGTATTTCTGCGCCCTCTGATGTCCACTGCACATAACAACTTCCTCATTGTTGAGAGAAAAACGAGTTGTTTCCGTTTATCTTGGTGTAAATTCAAAGTGATTCGAAGTACACGAAGTCCATTCGATCCGCAATGAAATTGTCGTCCTCAGTTGTAACACCTCGCGGCGGCCTGCGTCTCGTGGCTCTGTTGGTGATGTGTTGTTCCACTCTGGTTCACATCTTTGCCATGGATGAAAATATGGAAGCACAACGTCGAGGAGAAGATCAAAACGTCAATCGAGTGTCTGATGACGGCGCTGAAACTGGTGAAAAACAGTCCTTGCTGAACCGAGAGCGAAGAGCAGTTAAGAAAAATGCGACCCCCAACATGCCGGACTTTGAAAAACGGCTGAAAGCCATGGAAGAAAGGTGCCTAATGTTATGTAGAATCCTTTATTTTCCAATTTGAAATAATTGGCAGCTTTGTTTGCTCACAACTATCAGTATGATTTAATTTTCGGCAGGCAAATGCCATTTTAAGTACCGAAATGTCCGCCCAGCAAAGTATTAAAAGTGACAAGTCAACTGTATAAATTTGTGTAAAAACTTTCAACCCGCCACTTCAATTCTTCTTCGTCTAGTGCTAATGTACCGTTGAGCATCGCTCAGGAAACACTTCCTCGTGATCGCCATTTGTGTGGCCTTTGCCTCTGCCAACTCACAGAACAACCCGAATTTTCAAGTTTCGACTATAATCTTGACTGCATTTCTTTTAATATTCTTCGACTTAGATCTGATCATCTAAGAAACTATAGGGGAAATACAAATACAATTTTTAGAGCTTATTGCTTGGGTAGACCCCTTTTTATTTAGCTTTTAAAATGTTCATACAAAAGCATGGGCCGTGAAAGGTGACATAGTATTCCTGACAGCCCTATTTTGTCCTTTTCTTAATAGGCATAATAAAACTGCAACCTTGACGGACAAACGATTGCAAGAAATTGAAAAAAGGTTTGAGAAGCGCTTTTTATCGTTATTTATATGTGTATTTTTTCCTGCACTGAAATGTTTGAGTTAATAACTTCTAGCATGACGGAATTACAAACATGAACTGTACACTTCCGTTGAGTGAAACTTTGTGCCGCTGGAAAGGTCCAGTCATCTCTATATATTAGCTATCCCATCAGACTAACCACCTTAGTGGCTTTGAGTGCATCTCTAGTGTTAAAAATTAAAATTATACCTTAAAAAGAGAGTGCAAAAATTTCTGCGTTTCCTTGGGCTGTACTTTATTCGGCCTCGGCTGTGAAAGGCGTCTTCTTCTCTTCGGCCACAGAGAATGTTTCCAACACTAATTTGCATTAAAAAACACTTTTCAAAGCTTTCATTTGAAACTCAGATTTTACTGAGAGTCCGTTGACTGAACTGAAGGTCGACAAATTTGAAGCCATATTGTACAGCGTGAAGTCTCCCCACGTGGTTACAGTACATTAGGATTTTTTCCTCCGGCACAAAACGTAGAACCACTTTTATTACATTTTGCAGCATGACAGGCAGAGCGGTATCACCGGTAATTACCGCTAAGTAGTTTTCATTTTAATTTTCACAATGTATGCTGACATTGGCTGAGTAGGATTTAATCCACAAACTCAAATGTTAGAACCACGTTGTACAGCAGTGGGATTGGTGCTTTGTAGTTTCCCTTAAAAAGCTTAAGATTTAAGATTTAATCCCCAGACTCAGACGTCTGAACCACTTCTACTAGCTTGAACACGGGAAAGCAGCACTAAATAGTTTTCGTGAATATGGTACACTAGGATTTTATCCACAGACTCAAAAGGTAGAACCATCTTGTGGAGCGTAATTAACAGCACCACAAGAAAATATTGCTCTATAGCTTTCATTTGAGGAGTCACACTTTCAGATTTCATCCACACACTCTAAAGTTAGAACCATTTTGTACAGCGTAATAAGCACCAAAACTGAAATTACTGCACAGTTGCTTTCAGGGAATTGAATGGTCACACTTTGGGAATTCACCAACAGACTCAAAAGTTAAAACCACCTTGAACACCTTTAAAAAATCACCTACAAAGTTACTGCTTTTAGCAGTCCATCCACAGATTGAAAAGTTAAAAGTCCCTTGTAGACCACTGGACCATGGTAAAATAAACACTCGAGGAAAGCACTGCTCAGTACACGTCAGTAGCTTTCATATGAAAGGTTACACTTTTGGATTTCATCCACAGACTCAAAACTTAGAACCAACTTGAACGGCTCATAAACATCAGCACAGGAAATTTCTTCCTTGTAGCTTTCCTTCAAATGATTACAGTTCACTATTTCATCTATAGATTTAAAAGTTAGGGCCACCACCAGCATGATAGACAGTGCGCCACCACTAGAAGCTAGAAGGGTTATTTTGCGGCTTTCATACATTAGCTAGTGCATAATAATGACAACTTTTTTATGTGTCAAAGTGATCTAGCACCCAGTAAAGACAGGGTGCTAATAGGGGACACACCTTTCTTGTCAAGTACGAAGGACTGTCGCACCGGGTTCTGTTCACGTTAAATACACTATGAATAAGACCAGGAAAGAACTAATAAGTAGCTTCTATTTGAATTGTCAGACTTAAGGATTTCCTACGCAAAATCAAACGTTAACACCATCTTGTACAGCTCAAAAAAGCATCACAGGAAATTGCTACTCAATATCCTTCTTGAATGGTCACTTCACTGATATTAGTTGGATCTCATCCACAGACAAAAAACTCAGGATCAACTTGTGCAGTTTATTATTTCTCACTCAGACTAAAAAGTGAGCCACGTTACACAAATCGAGATTTGCCTCCAGAGTTTAATTTACAATGCTTTAACTGTCTGATCTTCCTTTTCCACTGATGATCTTCTTTTTAAGACTTGATGTCTTGCTGCGCTTACCATCAAGATCAGGCGACTCCTACTCGTCGCTTATGGCTTACATTCTAGGTGGGTATGCTAAAAGTTAATGAAACAAACTTTATCTGACCAAAATATACTTTTTACTTTGATTTAAGATACCAGTCTCTATTTTGTCTGCCAGAAGACGAATACTGGCTTTATAACACGTAAATAAATTACAGTGTGATTCGGATTACTACATTCGAAAGATAGCAGTTTCTACTGTCATTGGACGTAATTCGAATCATTAATCACTCTGGTTTAAATGCATAAAAATACCTGGAGTTTGGATGACAAACTTAAAACAGCACAAATTGAGCTACAATTGTGGTTGACAGATTGTTTCTGTCGTTTCATGTTTTGCAAATAACAGGACAACATCTCCAAGTTAACGGAAAGGAAAGGATGGGACCACCTGGACCCCCTGGAAAACTTGGACCAACAGGAAAAGCTGGATCAAAAGGTACACAGGAAGATGTTTAAAAAATGATAAAAAGAAGACTGTTCCGTAAAACCTAAATAAACGATTTTCAGTACTCTCAGCCTCTCCCCTCTTAAAAAATTCTACAGGTATGCAATCTCAAGGAAGCAGCAGTAACGACTGGGAATGGCCAAATGGTACTGCTAACTTTTGCACCTCATTTGCCGGGAGAAAAATAACATGAAGTTTAAATTCAACTTCACTCAACTCAGACGGCTTTAATCATCTAAAACTTTGAGAAAGCAAATTCTGATTACTTGTGATACAACTGCAGTCGTTTTTAGTTTTAGAGAAAAATAATTGCTTCCTTAGAGTAAAGTCCTTAATATTTCCGGCGTTCTCTTCACAATACCTCATTCCACTGAATTTCTACTGACAACAACCGAAAGTGAGAAACTAAGAAATTAACAAAACAACAACAAGAATAACGAAAACATCATCAACAAACCTTTCTAAGATTCAATCACTGAGGATCATTGTGTTACAGGGGAGCCCGGAAAGCCTGGTACTAACAAGCCGTTTCCAGGTCCCCCTGGTCCTAAAGGAGACCAGGGAGCTGCTGGTAAGACTGGAGCCCAGGGACCTCAAGGAGCCAAAGGAGAAAAGGGAGAAGACGGAGCTGGAAAGTCTGGGGTGGAGTATGTTCGCTGGGGAAGGACCACATGTCCTAGCGGTGCTCAGATAGTTTATAAAGGTAAAGTGAAATTAGTAAACAATTCGACTTCAAGCAAAGGTTTTCTTTCTTAAGGCTGAAACCAAGCGAAGCCAAAAAAAAAAATCAATATTTTCTAAAAACTAAAACTTTAAAACCTTGAAACGAAATTGATAATGAAGAAAAAGAAAGATTTTTGCTAAATAAGTGATTTAAGATTCACTTGGCCTTTTTCAGAGTTCAGACCTAATGTGAAGAAAGTTAGGTAGTTATTGAGATGGTCAATATTTACATTTGAGTAATCAAAAAGGTTGGTGTCTCCTCTAGAATCATATAAAAATATAAAAATGATCAATTGCAACCTTAAGGTAGCTCCCTAGAGTCTTATTATGACCGTGCACACTAATGACACGATCGAGCTTTGGTAATCTGACGCAAATTGAGGCAAAAAAGTGAAAAGTCAACAACGCAAACCAAATTTTAGCCCCTGAGCAGCTATCGTCAAGCAATTCAAACAAAAAATTTCTTCTTGACAACTTTTTGAGCCCAAATATAGGACTTTTTGAGATGATGGGTTTTGCGTCAAATTCCCAGTGAACACGCTTGTTCTGAATTTTGCGCATGCTCAAATAGCGAGACAATGGGGCAGGCGAAAACAACTTTCTAAGAACACAATTGTAAGTGAAAACAAAATTGAGAATATGGAATACTGCGTTGGGGGATGGTGCACCTGTATGCTTCACGGGAAAATCTCTGACAACCATGTTTGTACATACTTGTAAACAAGTGCAAATACAATGTGATAGTCCCTTGGGATATTCTTATAAACCTACCTCATACTAGGTTTCTTTTTGCACAAGGGGGAATGTAGATAATAGCGACTGTATGAATGGGATTCAAGAAAGGGGTCTCTTTTTTTTAGGGGACAGCAAAGGTTCCAAACGAACGCGAACTCTAGAGAAAAGAAGGATTTCTGGCCAGTGGCATAAGAATCACTTAACACTACTCTAGTTTAAAAAAGTGTTAAGAATTTACATTCCCGGCTTTCACATACTTTGACTTCTCCACTTTTGAATATGAATACAAATATAATCAATCTTTTAAATTTGCCTGAGTTATATAATTGATTATTACTATCACACTCACCCTACCCTATATGCGTCGTCATGATTGTCAAGGGACCAGTCTTTCAGGAATGAAGGCAATTGACGACCTCTATAGTTACAAATCTAGTAGGAAACGTCCCTGTTTTGTATGTCTACAAAAAAGAGTAACGTCACTTTGACACTCTCCTGGAAATATTTTTTCTAAATCATGCATCTTATGCTAACTTTCCTTTTGCATAAGGTTTAATGGGTGGAGAACATTACGGTCATACTGGTGGTGGAGCGAACTACGTTTGCCTTCCTCACAATCCCAAGTATGACAAGTACCAAGATGGACACCAGACAGCGGGATACATATACGGCACTGAGTATGAGGTTAATAGTTATAACGGGGTACCTTTTAAGAGAAGTCTTCATAACCATGAAGCACCCTGTGTTGTCTGCTTTGTTAAATCACGTGGTTCAATGCTGATGATGCCCGCAAGGAATGACTGTCCATCTGGATGGACCGAGCAGTATCATGGGTACCTGATGACGGAGCATTACGCTCACAAGCATTCACGTGACTTCATCTGTGTTGACAAGGACCCAGAGTATGTTCCTGGTAGCCATGCCAACAAGGATGGTGCCTTGCTGTACCCAGTGGAAGGAAGATGTGGCTCGCTCCCCTGTCTTCCATATGTTGATGGCCGAGAATTGACATGTGCTGTGTGCATTAAGTGACGGGAAGATTGGCCGTTTATAACGTCAACAACCAGCAAAGAAAAAATTCGACAGTGATTTAATAAACGTTCATGATTTGCTCTAAAGATAAACGGAAACTAGTTAAAATGGGCCAGCGCTTGTTCTAAGAAAGCTGAAAAAGCAAAGTAAGAAAATCGTACTTTCTTGATGATAAACGTGAGTGTAGAGTGCAATAAAAATAAAAGTAACGTGAATCACTGATAAATAATTTGTTTCTTTACTTTGTTGCCGTTCTCGTCCTTTGCCAAGTTCCTGTAAAGCTTTCTTTCAGGCCATACCTTTTAAAAGGAGTCTAAACCAAAATAAAGACCCAAAAGAAATGACAAAAACCAGTATCAATAGCCTATTTTAGTCTTTTTTCTTTTTTTTTTTTACGGAACGGGAGTAAAATGAATAAATAGAGTCATATATCTCAGCTTCATAGTTTCATGCAAAGAAGGTGTCTTACCCACTTGAAAATTACCAAACTCCTTAGAGTGGTTTTCAAATAGTGTTAGTTAAAAGCAGTTCGGTTTCGTTTCACTGCGCGCTGTGAGTGGTTAAAAACATGCGCAACTTTCTCAACTATTCCCAGTGAAACTAAAATTGACCAACTGTGACTTGCTTTCATACATTTTCCAGCGCTTGACGCGTTGCATGTACTTTTGCATACTGTTGCTACTCAGTGTTCCGGATTGGTTCATTGTGCTGTAAGCTTGCCAGTAAGTGAAAGGTTTGGTTTTCTTGTCCTCAGTTGAAAACCCCTTTAACGAATCACTATAGACACGATCGGTGCCCATTTCTGTCAGAGCTTACTAACCTTTCTTTCAGGGGACACACGTCATCTGATAATTTCTAACTTAGTGTCCAGCTAGATTTATCCATACACTGCTGATTTCAACTTGTCTTTACATTGAATTCAAATTTGGCCAAGGAATACAAGAAGACTTAGTACACATCTCCAGTCAGTTTTAACATACCATGCACGCGTACAAATCTTGTTCAATCCTGGAAAATGTGTATTATTAAATCGGGTTGCTGCGTTTACTGGATGGTCCAGTTGAATGTATCATAAATTAGACTTTTTTTCAGTTTGCCAGGGATCGTGGTGTAAATTGTAAAAGAAAGCTTTTGCAGTGGTCCCACTGGAACGCATTAATTAAAAAAGGCGAACCACGAAGCGTCATAGGAAACGTCGTTACTGTTTTAGTTCGCGAAAACGACAGCAAACGCAGAAGCTCCAAGTTGTTCTAAAGCAATAATTCCATGATCTGAGAGGATACAAACTATACCGTAGACAGTGTAGAAGTCATACATCATCTAGGAAATAAAAGGTATCTAAGACAGTATCTATCTTGTGGCAGTTGTGGCTAAGGACAGGGAAATATGGAGGGTCCTTATTTTTGGCCCTGTATCCCACCCCAGGAAAAGAAACTAAGCAGTAAGTAAGTAAAAGGGTACCTTAAACGACGTTTCAGTATTGGGTGTGTTGTGATTATCCCAAGACTGAAAAGCAAAAACTAAAGCAAGCTCCACAAATTTAGAATGCGCCGGAAACGAAGAAGCATTTATTTGTTGAGTGGCCGTTTACGAACTTATAAATGACACTCTCTCGGGAATTTTTTTTTTTTAACAAAATCGTTAATGTCAACGTTCTTCTTGCATAAGGTATGATAGGTGAAGAACATGAAAACAAAGCTAAACAACCTGGCTTATAAACTTTGCCTTTGTATTAGACAAGTACAACTGTCAAAGCTATCAAGACTGAAAAACAAAAACTAGAGCAAGTGCCACAAATTTATCAGGCACCGCAACCGAGGAAGCATTTATTTGTTGCGGAGACGTTTGTGAACTTATAAGCTTCAAAGTGGAAAATAATCATAAATAACCATCAAAACGTATTGAACCAATCAATCCGTTGCCGGTGGATCGGTTCTCTCAAATATAACCCAACTTATGCCCTCTTAACAGGGCTAAAATAGCGGTAATGTAGGACCGGACCAAACTAAAGGTCGACTAAGATGTGCTGTTAAAAGTCAACGCATCAGTTACGTACGCATCATTAAAGTTTTATGATAATTGTCTCGTAACAAATTTTCCGTGATCAGAGGACTGCAACAAGCGTTGAGGGTTTGACGGTTTACGACACTAAAAGCTATTTCCACTGAGTGCCGTCTCTGTTGCCGCTTAACTGATGCCTGTTGTAATGAACGTCTTCGCTGACGGGGTGACCAGACAGGAAAACATTAGCAGTTTAATTTCGGCTCATGTTTGGTCCTTTCACTGCTAGGAAAGAAAGCTTGAAACTGGTAAAATCCCCGATTTTTTTTAATTAGGTAAAACATACAGCACCATACCAAAAAAGATTGTCTTTAATGGTCGCCATTAGGAATTCGTCCATAGACTCAACAAAATCAGTAGCTCAGTAGCTTACCGGCTGCAATGGTCACACTTGAAGATTTCATCCTTAGACTCACCACCTTGTTAGAACCACCTTGTACAGCATAATGTACAACACAACAAGAAAGCACTGCTCATTAGGGAATTTAAGCAACTCACGACGCCAACGCCAAGGAAAACGTTTAAAAATTAATTCCCAGAGTTTTAAACTTCGTGCGATAATTCCAATTCATTCCGTCTGATCTGTCTAATGTAGCCGAACTATCAGGGAGCTGAATTTGGAAGGACAGCGTTACAGTTTAGGGCCGGAAAACAAAAATTCACCATCGTGTGTTGACGCTTTTAATTTGGTCACTTCACGTTGTAGTTTTGCACAGAAAGGCAAAGAAATGTCCCAAAAAGTATAACGCACGTGAAGAGTCCTTGTTTTGATAATTAAGGCTTTTGATTTTTGACGTTTTCGTCAGCCGTCGCCGTCGTGTTTTTAAGCTCCCTAAATTACCATTTAATTCAGTTGGCAGACTTCAGGATTTCATACACAGACTCAAAAGCGAGAACTACCTTGAGCCATCCGTAACTTGCCTTCACCAATGCTTTAGGCATGAGTTTTATGATATTAATTTAGACACATTATAGTTCACTAAATTTTGAATTTCTACTTCGACAGAAAATCCAACGATGCCGTTTGGGATGAAATTAGAGTTGGATGAAATACAAATTTGAGCGTTTTATTTTGCCTTGAGGAGAAGTTACACTTCAGTGATTTTCAGCTAAGATGTTCGACTCTTTTTCAGGGCGCTGGCAATTTCAAGTCTTGCAGAGTAAATCGAGTGATCGCTCCGATTCTTGGCTTTTCTGGTGTCCATAGTTTTTTGCAAACTTACTATTTCTTCCAAATTGTTTTTAACTGTCGCAAATAGATTTAAGATGGTTTATTTTGACAGTTATTTAACAATTATCCTGCGAAATCGCGCGGAATATCACCTGATACTTAGCCGACGAGGCCGTAGGCCGAGTTGGCTAAAATCAGGGGATATTCCGCAAGATTGAGCAGGATAATTGTTTTA
>Ga0126336_10002117_pt1 | contig 11093 bp, 6 predicted proteins | sample SidCmetagenome_FD_92530 | JGI IMG/M metagenome (GOLD analysis project Ga0126336, IMG submission 92530) | Coral microbial communities from El Islote,Puerto Morelos, Mexico - Siderastrea C C metagenome | ecosystem: Host-associated > Invertebrates > Cnidaria > Coral | place: El Islote,Puerto...
CTTAAAACTGAACATCTAAGAAAAGACCACGCCCACAAGGAATCATGGGTAAATTAAAAATGCTATTAAATATGCAAAGAATGTAATATTTTTCCCCAAAACAGCAAGATTAGCCATTTTCAGTGTAAAATAAACCTAAATAAGTGATTTGGGCCAAAAATATATATTTTTGTATTTTCAAGGCATGTTACAGGATTGGGTATGGTGATTGTGCTACTGATCTCTATAGAAGATAGGCCCAGACACAACTTCATGTCTGAACCAGTATCTGTGTTGACAGAGTATGACAGTACTTACTGTAGAATTTACTGCTAAGGTGCTGTTTCACAGAGAAATTGTTTTTCTTGCAACTTGCAATATGCAATTTTGGTGAGGAGGGCACTGTGAGGGAAGATGCAAAATATAATATATTACAGTGTACTGTAACTACCAGTAGATTTCTCACTGTGTCATTTTGCTTTATGAAAAAATTATGCTTTGAGTTGTCAGAAGGTAGGTTTATCTTCTATTTTTGACACATTGCAAGATACGGTGCACCCGACACACCCTGCCACACTGCAGTAAACGTACACATACTGCCACTTAACTAAACTTAACCAAATCATTAACTTAACTAAATAATAATTAACATTTGTTCAACAGGGAGCTTGGTCTTATTGTTCGTGACATTTCACCTAATGGATGTGCTGCTAGAGATGGCAGGCTTGAAGTAATCACTTTTCTTTGTTAATTTTCTCTCATTTTGTTTGCTTTCTTGTTCCACTTTAATTCAGTTTCTTTCTTATCAATATTTAATAACTGTTAATAACCGACTGAAAAAATAATTTTCAGATTGCTGATAGAATTGTTGAAGTTAATGGTTGGAGTCTTCTGGATATGCCTAATGAAAGGTAATTCACTGAAACTAATCCACAACTAGCACACATTTGACTTCTTGATTCAGTATCTGGAGGTTAGAGTTCGTTGGATTTAAACCCGGGGGGGGGGGAATTCCTATAGTGGCTATCACCACCCGTGTACCAGAGTAGACTCCTCTCACGTTTGTCACCTCTGTCAGTCTCCTTTGAATATTCAGGGTTTCTGCAGTACCGCAAATGCTCTATTAAGCCCCCCAGGGGCCTTGGGCTTATTACAAAATCCAGCTTGCCAGGGGGTGGGGGGGGGTGCTTAAAAGAGAGGGGGGCTTAATAGAGCCTTTACGGTACTTGTATGGTTGGTTACCAATAGTTGCTCTAAGCCTTTTACTTTTACTGTTCCCATGTATTAAATCTGTCGTCTGCATCTGCAGTTCAGTTATTACTCACTGATTTCATCTTTCACATATTTTGCTTTCCTTGTATCAGGGTACGTATATATTTGTGTACTCAGAGAATGACCAGTTCAGTTGTTTGCAGTTCATAGAGCAATGCACCGGTAGTTGCAGGGTCATGTGTTTGACTCCTGTTCAAGTCCAAACCTTATTCAGGTTTTCTTTTCACAACTGTGAGAGTCTTCTATGCATATAATTGTAGGAAACAGTGAATGATTGCACTGTCATCCTAACAACATCTTCCTTTCAGAGCCGAGGAGCTGTTTGCCACTGCCATTAAAGCACCTGTAGTAAACATTGGTGTATCACGGTCACACTCATTTGTTCCTGGACAAAAGACTGATGAACCACTTGAAGAAGAAGAAATAATCCAAGCACAACCTAGAACTGAAAATAATGAATTAGAACAACAACCAGAAGAATCACAAAGAGAAATATTACCTTTAACACCTCAGTCGCTTGTTGGGTCACCTTCTATTCCTGATTCTAGCTTCAAAAAAGTTAGCAAGAGAATTCTTATTGAATTAATGAAAGGTGAGTGTGATGAAAATCTTAAATCTCCCTAACAGAACTTTTTTTAAGAAAAGGCTGACTTACGAATAGTTCACAGCTGCCAATTTTGCTTCCCAAACTACAGGGGACCCACACGTTCTAGATCTGTATCTGTAAAACAACAATGTGTGAGGGAAAAATTGAATTATCTGCAGTGTGTTTTGATGTCATTTTGGGCCAGTTTGGAGAAGATTTCCAACATCGCAAAGGCCGTTCCTGTAGCCTTGAAAACACGTGATCTGATAAATGGCCTTTGTGTTGATGCTTTCATAGATTACATGATTGTTGTGTGAGTTCTTTATGGTCTTGCTGCATTAGAAGAAACTATGTTTCTGAATTCTGCGACGTGAAGGATACATTTAGAGGTCATACAAATTTCATCTTTTGCAATGGGTTGTTACCACTATTAATAAGAGCATATTTTTTCCAGGAAATGATGGTCTCGGTTTTAGCATTACAACACGTGACAATCCAGCAGGCGGGAACACACCCATATACGTGAAGAGCATCCTGCCAAAAGGTGCCGCCATTGAAGGAGGGCAGTTAAGAAGTGGAGATTTAATTCTTGAGGTTTGTAACTTTAGCTGTAAACCATTGCGTAAAGGAAACATGCGATTAACCAGATTATAAAGGAAGCAGCTTTTTCACACCTTAAGTAGCTTATTGTCTTTTTGCGCTGTAGTCTGTGACCTTAGGTTTTGGATTGAAGCTTACATGTTTTACTTTCATTTTTAGTTATACAATTATATCATTTAAAGTTTATATTTAAAATTACATTTACTCATTTATTTCTCGTTATATTAGCATACGTTTTATTGCTAGAGGCCTAGCCAGACTGGTAAGCCTGAGGGGAATTAAAGTTATCTTATCAAAAAATCAGACAAATTCACTTAAACTTCCACTTAAAAAGAAGTGAACCGCACCATATTGGCTTTCACCTTCAGACTCAAGACACAAAACTGGCATTTGATTGATCTTGCTGTATTCGTGTATTACCAGGTAAATGGGCAAAAAATGAACGGCAAAAGCCAAGCTGAAGCTGTTAATATTTTGCGAAGCACCCGGGGTCTGGTGACGCTCTTAGTTCAAAGAGAGGACGTGATGCAATCTCCAAGGACTCCAGCTGTTGAGGTTAGCCTCGAAATATTAAGCGTGGTAATAAATATTAAGAAATATTAAGCACCTTCTGGATGTCTTTTTTCTTTTACTTCTTTTGCTTGTAGTTTGTGGGCTGCAATGTAAATTCCTGGGTTTACCAGTAACTGTGTTGCCACACAATACAAGTATTATTAAAGGAATGATGATGACCTTCGCGGTTAAAGATATCACTGACTTAAGCAGTTGATAAAAAAAACACAAATTGAAAAAATTTAGGCTTGAACGCAAGCAAACTGTGCGTTTGTGCGTGTCCATTGTCGATCATCGTTGTGTTAACTTTCTCGCTTTTTTGCTCCTCTGTTTAAAAGCGCCACTAGCCTTCTTTAATTTTAGGCGAATTTAATAAACCTTATTCTGGAAAAAAAAAGCATTACCGTTAGAAATGCCGTAAAAAGGGCTTTTTCAGAGCCATTGAAAACTCCTGAGTTGTTGGCGAATGTTGCAGTGCAAATATAAGCAAGTGTTTTCTAGAAACTAGTTTGTTTTTATTTCGGAAAACATCAACCAAAAGCGCCCTTTGAAAATAACATTCTGGGCGCCTTCCTCTGAACCATGAAACCTGGAAGCCCTGGACGGTTATGTGGCGGTTTTCCGTTTCCTAGCCGTTTGGTTGAAACTTAAAACGTAAGAAGCACATGCAAGCACTTTTGCATGAGCCAAGTCACGGATTGTTTTGGTTTTTCACTGGATTTGTTAACAAAGTAACATTTGCACGTAACTGGTTAAAGAAAAACGCGCCATACGATTATGTAGATCAACCAAAGGGGGTCTGGTTTTCTTCGAGTTCTGATTGGTTCATTTTATCGTCAGGAAGCAAACAAAGACTGAGTTAAACAAAATAACAGAAAAAAATCAAACAATAACTTGTTCAACAGTAATTCTAAAATGCTCTAAGCCATCAACACAACAGTTGTTGCTGCTGTTGTTATTTTGTTTTAACATAGCCGTGTCTAACTTAGTTTTTTTTTTAATTGAAGGTGAATGAAGACAGCTTGCGTCAGTTTAGAGAAGAGGGTCTTCAAGTCCTCACATTCAAAATTCCTTTGGACTTGTCGGGCGCGGCGGGCCTGGGTGTGAGCGTGAAAGGAAAATGCCGAGGAACTCCTGACCAGGGTAGGGACAGTCCACAAGACAAGGGCATCTTTTGCAAGTCCATAATTCCTGGGGGCGCTGCGGCTAAAGATGGCCGTCTTCGCCCTGACGACCAGCTCCTACGTGTGAACGGCAAATCATTAGTTGGTTTAACGAACCAATCAGCGATGGAAACGCTTAGGCTCGCGATGCAGTCCACGCGACCTAATCAAGCGTTCATCGACGTCACTATAGCGCGGGAACAGGATGACACTGCCCCTCCCCCTGGGGCGTTACTCCATAGTAGCTCTCTTGAGAAGCTTAATGCGCCTGATCAAGAGAGGCCTATAGAGGCTGGCTCCGAGGAAAAACATGGCGAGGAACCAGAAAGAGGAACATCTGAAACTGACGGCGGTTATCCTAGTAAGAAAAGTAAGTGTGGTATACCGTCTAGCTTCAATTTACTCATTTGAAAACAAGTAGCGTAAATGTAGAGGTCTGTCCTTCGCAATCCACGACTATCTTGATCCAAGTCTTATCCATTTTTTTCCTTCGGGGATTATTATGACCTCTCCTGCGTTTTTCTACTAGGGTAAACGATAATAATGAGGTTTCCTTCGTTTTGAAGTTGATTTTGCACATACAGAACGATCACTGAAATAACATGATTTTATCTGCCATTTCCTTTAAAAAAAGAGATGATCCGTGCGTTTCTTTTTAGTAATACATTTACTCTTATTTACTGGTATTGGTGGTAATTTTGTTATTTATTTAGGGGTATTGATAGTGATTTTCGAACTTCCTCTCCTTTGTGGCTAGACTCATCTCGGGATCCCAATATCAACTTTCTGTTTTGTGTTATACGTAGGACTTTCCAGTAGCGGGGAAGACCAATTTAATGATGCAGTCCCAAACAAGAACCTTCCACCTCTCCGCGCACGAAATGCGGTGCAACGTAATGACTCGTACTATGTTGCAGTCAATAAAAGCTTAAGTCCTGGCGGACCGATCTACAGTCCTTTCCGACAACGTCCACTCCATCGGCCCAGTCCCCTAGCAATAGGAAGTGATCGAGCACAAACTCATGGTTCCAGTACTCCGGCAATGACGTCAACTCCAGTGGAAAATCGAGCTGGGGAGGCTTCGGAAAATGTTCCCCCGGGGAGGCCCACTAGCACTGTTGCGATTCCAACGCCCCTGTTAGGAAGCACTGAAGAGAGCCCCTCGGGTCCTCCTAGTTCTTTACAAGCCTCTTCAAAGCCACCTCCACCTCAGCCCCCTCCCAGATGGGACTCAGAAACGGATACTTCTAGGGTTAATTACGGATTACCACGGGGGCTCCAGTTAAGGCTCAAAATGCCAGACGGAAAAAGATCGCCTGAAAGAGGGACCACTCCTACAACCCCACCCCCTCCTCCCGCTCAGTTTTCGAACTCTTCACCCACGAGGGAGCAGCCACCTACCTACGACGAGGCAGTGGCCCGACTTGGGAGGTCCCCCCATCCGTCCGTCAGCTCGGAACCTACGACTCCTAGCAGAGAGCAGCGGAAGTCATGGAGCGAAGATGCGAATGGTGAAGCCCCTATTATCCGGCCCCCTAGTCCGTTTTCCACGGAGGAGAAAAATCCATTTGAGAGGGATGGGTTCGGGAGAGTATCCATGTCAGAGAAAAGAGGACGAGGAACCTTAGACGCTAGACAGTCAGAGTTCTACCACAAACGAGAATCAGATGGGAACGAAGGTAAAGGTGCTTATTTGTTGAATTTTTAGGTGACGTTTATTTTGTTAAGAGATGCAATAGTTGGAACCACCGTGTAAAGCGTAATAAACAACATCACAGGAAAGTACTATGCAATAGCTTTTATTTGAATAGTCACACTTAAAGATTTCCTTCACGGGTTCAAAAGTTAGAATCACCTTGTACTGCATTATAACCACAGAAAAAAGTACTGCTCAGTAGTTTTCATTTGAATGGTCACACTTTAGGATTTCATCCATGGACTCAAAAGTTAGAACCACCTTGTACCGCATAATAAACAGCACCTTTGGTCCAAGGTAAAGCGCCAAACTGCAAGCAAAAATTTTGTACTCACTCTTTCTTTTCGTTTTTTCGTTTGTAGGATATAGCTCAGAAGAGGGCCAAGTCGAACAGCAAAGACTGGATACAACGAATAAACATCCTCCACTCAGGAAAGCGGACTCGGAGGAGTTACTACGACAAAAGTTCGACAAAGGTTAGACAGTTAAAATTGAATAAAAGAAAAATTAATACTGTCCAAAGAGCGATGCGGGAAATAATTGTACAATTTCCGTTTGAGATCTATCGAGAAATGGCCAAAAGTACTGACCAAGCGACCAAAAAGTACTGCTTGTTAGCCTTCATTTGAATGTGCAGACTTGAAGATTTTATCCACAGGCTGAAAATTGGAACTACATAAGAAGACCCGCAGTTTGGCGGGAGAAATTAACTCTCGTCTCGTTCTGTCAACAGGTACGCAGGAAGAAAGACGATCGCTGCCCCACGGCCGTTTGCAAAAGATGCAGAAGAGCAAATCAACCGGCCAACTGAAGTTCGTCGGAGTCAAAGACCCCCAAAGGTGGGTGTTTAGTGGTTCGTTGTTGTGTGCTAAGCATTATAGCACTCATTATAATTCATAAAGAAACTAATAATGTATAGTAATAATTTATTAATTTCTAATGCGCTTTTTAACATGAAATGATCAAAAGTGCAGAACAATTGATATCCAAAAGAAGTGATTGTTTTTAATATAAATCTCTGTAAATCGGATACAGATTTCGTCCTGATATACATAAATTCTTCCTTTGATTTACTCGCCTTAAGTGACTCATATTGCCAAGATAGTAGATAAACATGAACATTTAGAGGCATTCGTGTCATAAGTAATATACAGAATTCGTGTCCGTGTAAATTCGAATACAATACGGCCCCACATATACGTTACTTGTGTATTCACTCAGTTGCTTGCTGTTCATTATCGACTCTTGATCTCTTATGTTTTGCGCGTCACGAATTCATGGGGCTTCTGGGTGTTGCAGCGGCACCACCCAGGGAAACATTATTGTCAAATCTTTTACTTTTCGTTTTACCACTTAACGCAACCAGTAATAATAATAATAATAATAATAATAATAATAATAATAATAATAATAATAATAATAATAATAATAATAATGATAATGGTTCACTCAATAGCTTCCACGAGGTGGCTCTTCGTCTATTGAAACTATCTACAATCTTACAATTAGTATGTACATATCCAGAAGGAAAGATAAATAAAATAAAATAGAAAATTAGAACGTCTTTATAAAAAATTATATAATGTCACCGTATCGCATCTTTAGAAAGTCTTTTACCACTGAACAAAACTGACTGTAATTTGACGCTGCTTTAATATTGTAGGGTATGTTATTAAAAAGTTCTGAAGAAATGTCTTGAAACGCTCTCCTCTCCTGAGGTCTAACCAAGTTTAAAGTAGAATTTGAGCGCAAAGTTTTGGTTGGTTTGTGTACTTCCAGTTTTTCATAGAAGACAGTTTTTGAGTACCAACTACGAACAGAGCGATTCCAAACTCAAAGTGCATATTCATGAGTTCGTTCCAACTCCTTGTTTTCAGGTCAAAAAGCAACGACAGTTTGAGTTTCACAAGCGCAGTGGAAAATGCCAACAGCTCTTATGCAGGTTAGACAATATTTTGTTGCTCCGTTTGAATGAATTTACCCAAACGCAGCCTCGTATCTTTGTTCCATCACAAATTTGTCAAATGTCTAGTGAAATGTCTGAGAAATATACAATAAAAATTTAGGAGAATTGATGCAAGTTTGTTGACTCTTATGGAATTCTGACTTATTCGTTGCGTGACATGATTGCAGGTGTTGACGTACCGAATGGTCACGCACGCATCAGTCAATCTGAAGAGGAGGTCCCCATAACGATGAGGAGTAACGCAGACTTCACTGCAGTGCAACAGAAGCTCGCTGTCAAGAAACCTTTCTACAAAGGCATCGGGAACGTGTTTAAGTAAGACAACATTTTATGTTTTCGCTTAGTGTAGCCTCCCTTAACATTTTGAGGGCTCGTTACCCTTTCCAATTCATGGAGGATGAAGTGGATTGTGTGATGAGCTGAAAGAACCTCGGCTGAGAAGCAAAAGAACCATTCTCTGTTCGTTCACCTCAGATGGACAACTCCAGATTTCTTTGCATTTTTCGTGAACTTTAAGATAATGGAAATAGTGAAAGAATGTTTTATTTCGTCAAAGTTGGGAGCTCATGTTAGACCCATTAGCGCTAACTCATTTGTGTCTTACTTTGTAGGATGGGAAAAGCTAAGCGCGGAGATTATAGTTTAACAAACAACGATGGTACCGTCATCACGTACAACAGAGAGGCACTGATCGACTTTCCTGCCGAGCAGCGATACCGACAACTTGTCAATCACTACGGTCAGGAAAAACCGTCCGACCGCGCAAATACACTTCCGACTCGTAGCCGAAAGAAACACGAAGCCAGGGATAAAGGGCGCGAAGATAGACGAGCACCGCCGGTGACTAAAATCGGAAGAGTGACCGTTACTGCGCCCACCAGAGTTTAAATCAAAGAATGACAGTTAAATTTCATACAGTCTGCTCGAAACGATGATTTGCGTCGATGCCTAGAGATTGAAGAAAAATTTTATTTTCGTTTTATCGGAAAGCCCATCTGTAAGCCTCATGGGTTGCAAAGTGCTCGAGAAAGTGTTAATCAAGCGAAAAGAAATTCATTTATTTAGTGGATCATTTATCAAGTCCAGTTGAAATAAAAACGTCATTCCCTTGACAAACTGACGAGAGTTCAAACTCCTGCACTTGCTTGAGCTGCAACTTGCGCTCTCTCGCCGACTCTTCTATCTCTCGACAATCGTGTCTTCGTTGACTGTCGTGCCCTCTAGTCGACCCTCGTGCCCTGTCGTTGACTCTCGTAGTTTGTTGTGCATTTGTCGGCTCTTGTGCGTCCTTCCCGACTCTTGTGCCCTCAAGGAGTTTGATCTCTCGTCAGCTCTGACGAATCTCGCTCTGTTTTGCAAGTGCGCTATACTGTACATCAAGAGATAAATATTACTTATCCTGTCCTAAGTGATGGAAAAGTTCTTATATCTAAGGTGATTTTCCATAACCCGCCAAAAAGAATACAAGAAATTTATTCCATCGCTATGTAATTAAATAACATAGTTATACCCTGGTGGTATATAATGCCCAAAAGTTTATGTCATGCATTTGTATCGTAGAATTAGTTTCTAAATAGCCGATTATTTTTTGAAAAATACATATTTTGCATAGCGTTTTTGTAAAATAACTGCAAATCATATCTTTACCTTGTGTATATAAATATCACCACTGATAATTATCAGTAATCAAATAGTAGGTGTTTTGTTCAAAATTATACAAATTGGTGTAATATGCCTCGTAGGCTAGATTTGTGATAATAGCTTTATTTGTGGTTAATGTTTGATCACAGTTGCACATTGCCGAATCTGTAGTATTGGTAGCGTTTCTCTCAAACGGTCAGATGTGCCAACATTAAACAGTAGTTTTTTAAACATAAGTCGTTTTACCGGTTTTACTGTTTTCACTCGGCCTAGTCTAGACTGCGAATGGTCGGTATTTTTCTTGACGGATAGTAGGGGGCCGGGAATGGCGCGATCCACACCGGCAAAGAGGGCGCAAGCCCGAGACAGACTTCCTCCAAATAGCTTGGGGACAAATGCGATGTTTAGATGATTGCAAAACAAGCGCGCAATAAATTTGCGTGTATTGCGCGCGATGTGATGCAAATGAATGTTTGATTCACGCTCGTGGAACACGCGTGCCAAAATCAGAACGAGCGACTTGGAGCACGTCGAGCCCGAGATCAGGGAGGTCACGCCATTTCCCGATTCTTCGCGCTTCCTCTGAAGTCCTTGTAGAAAAACAACCACTGCTTGCAGTCTAGCCCTAGCCTGCAGCCGCATTAAAACAGATTAAAGGTAGAAAACGCACGAGAGGTGATTCCCAAACATTAGGAAGCTTTTATTTTCGGACAAAAAATGTTTTGTTATACTGTGTAGCTGGCGGGATTGTTTGCGCGAAGTTTGAGCGGCGAAGCCGCGGCCACTCATGGCGGCTGCGCCGCCAAAACTACCTGACCAGACAATACCGTCGGCAACACAGGCTTAAGTCTTACGTCCAATCCACTCGATTGAACGAGCCATGAGGCTCATCAAGGCTTGCGCCTAACTCCGGTTCATAGCATGAATCGACTAGGAGCATCACATCTTCCTCCTGGATAGGATGCTGGTCCATCGCAGGGTACCCAAAAGTAAAAGATGAAGTGATCAGCCTAAGATGTGACGCTCCCAGTCGCCTCATACTTTGAACCGGAGTTAGGTATTACTACTCCCACCTGGATGGAATTCTAGTCCATTACAGGGTTATACCCGGCTTTATACACATTTATACTCCTGTGTAGAAACAGACAGTGTGGAGTTAAGTTTCTTAGCTAAGGAAACAACACGATATACAATGGAGAGGCCAAGCCTCGAACCTCCGACCCCTCGATCTCGCGATCGTCCGATCAGTGGAAAAGATTAACTGATTTGTTCGTGGAGTAGAATAACATAGTGTTCAATCTTTATTTTTTCTCCGAAATCAAAAGAAATAGGATGTCTGAAATTTTTGTTGTTCAGTGTAATCCTCCTCTTCTTCTAGTTTCTATCCTCCTCCTCGATGACGCTTGTGTGTCACTGAAGGCGAAGGCGCGGCTTGTTCATCTCTGGGCGCCATTAGCGAACCCAGAGCCTTCGGGCTTAATTGCGCATGATACACCTCAGTCATGCGCAAAGGAGAAGGACTTCTTTTGCCTCTCACTGAATGACTCACATGAAGAGGTGCTGCTCTGGGGGTTATGGCGTATGACATTAATAATAATAATAATAATAATAATAATAATAATAATAATAATAATAATA
>Ga0126336_10002118_pt1 | contig 11093 bp, 7 predicted proteins | sample SidCmetagenome_FD_92530 | JGI IMG/M metagenome (GOLD analysis project Ga0126336, IMG submission 92530) | Coral microbial communities from El Islote,Puerto Morelos, Mexico - Siderastrea C C metagenome | ecosystem: Host-associated > Invertebrates > Cnidaria > Coral | place: El Islote,Puerto...
CTATTGTTTTCAGCTTGAAAACAATTACGTTCAACGTCAGGGTGAAAAGTAAGGAAAGCGTCAAAAATTCTATTTCTTGGGTGGTTTACTTGGCTTTCAATGCTGTGGAGCGTGATACCCTATGATAATTTAGTTAGTTGTGGTGGAAGTAGCAATAAGAATGTGGCAGGCACAGGTAGAGGGGAAGATGGAATAATGGTACAAAGTGAAGATGACGATGAACTTTTTTGCTATTTTGCCAAGGGGAAATATTCAACCAATAGGTTCAATTGATACTTCTGATTCACCTATTGCCAGCAAACGTATTAGGTTATCTCCAACACCGTGAAAATTAAAATGCTGGAAGGGTGGGAAATTCGACTGACTGTTTATTTGCATCGCATTCGGGATACGCGTATAGGGTATGCGATTACTCAATGGCGTATCGATTTATCGCATTCGGTGAAGATATATTTGCATTTTAGCCGCACGGGAAAATGCAATCCTTTCGCAGGTATTTGAGCAGGCATTTTCCTCCTTTGGGAAAAGTAATCAAAGTTGACAGCGCCAAAATAGCCAATGAGGTATGAGCGCACGCTGGAACGTGCCATTGATTTATCGCCTACCCCATACGCGTAACCTAAATGTGATGCAAACAAACAAGTTGTCGCATTTTGTGCTATACACGTATGCTGCAAATGAATCCACCCCTTATTTGTGTCTGTTTGTTTGCTATTGTGGCTCTGTAGTAGTCATCGGCATCTAATTTCGCCTTCCATTATTACTGAATAATGAAATATGCAGTTCTTTAGGAAATTGATTAAAGGAAATACCATTAAAGATGAATTGTTTTGTCGTTAAGGCAACTTCTCCCCTTAAAAACCATAAGAAACATAGGGGAACCACTGACGAAAATTTACCTGTTGATTTGGAGCTTAAACAACACCATTGCTTGCAACTCTATGTTTGGTCCTTTGGAAAGGAAAAACAGTGGTTTTTCAGTGGATATGTGCTCCGCAATCCTGCTAGTTTACAGATAGTTTACTGAAATAAACAATCCCAAAATTACGAAGAGAGCATGAAATTTAATTTAACTGAGTATTTACATAGCTTAGCCTAGGTTCTGAACACAAGACCGCCGCATAGCGTTCTAGCCAGGAGGATACACCCAACGCACTTCTTTCACGATGTTTCAATGTTTGGTTTTCCTTGTTTTTCAGACGCCATAAAGGCAGTGGATGAGGCTTGTGATGAATCACAGAGACAGCGCGTCCGGCAAGAAACAGCCAGAATTGTAAGGAATACTCTGTTTTTTGTAAGGCTGAAAAAAACACACCAAGGACCTACATGCTCCCAAGTAACGCGTCTGTGTAGACACTGCGCAAGTTACTCGCTGGCAATTTAGTAGGATAGGTTAACTTTACTATAATCTGAACTATTGAACAGCACTTGTGCGAACTTTTACGTTGTAAAACTGATTAACTGGCTCCTACGCAAATTCACCCGACCTCACATATTTCGTCAGAGACGTCTACCATGGATTTTACATCATGTAAAGTACCACACCAAAATATGCCGCAAACTGCGTGGCTTGTGTCCTTTGCGCAGACTCAGTGGGGGCGGTATTTTTTTAATGTCTTTAACATCAAGTTTCTGTTTATTTGCAGGGAGCTTTGTGGCACATTTATGCGGCCGAAGATGCTGACAAAATCAGAGAATGTCTTCGAGAGGTCGGTTGCCATTCTTCACTGTGTGCAGCGCGCAAGTGTAAAGTGTTGTAGATTGCCCCAAATTATTGTAATTCTAACAGGATTCTTAATTCTTATTCGAGAACGATTGTCGTTTGTATAATTTATGTTTCTCGATTTTGGTTTTAGTATTGTACATGTATTTTTTTAATGAATTGATCTTTAAAAAGCCTCAAACGGGGATTTGTTCAATAAATATGTATGTATGCATGTATGTATTGTCGGTTGTTAAAAATAAGCAGCGATTAACATCATTCTCCAACTGATTTCAGATAATCAAGGAACGCAAGATGAAGCATTCTTCGCATCACGACCCGATACACGATCAGGTAAGAACAAGTTCAGCGGAGAATAAAACTAAGGCTCTGTCCTCAACTTATTTTTCCTTACATAAAGACAATAGCGACCTTCTGAGAGTAGTAAAGCTCTAAAGGTGATGCAGTTAAAGGCTGCCAAGACACGAAAGTGAAGTCCTAGGGATAAATAAGCGGTGTTGTGGTGTTTGTGACAATCACTTGAATTATAGGGAGTTAAAAGAGGTATAGGGAACGTTACAAGGGCAGATCCAGCAGGAAGAAGGTGAAGGGGTCCCCCTCCCTCCCCCCCCCCAACTCATAAGGTTAAAATACGGGAAACGCCTTATTCTATGATCTCCATCCCCCAGGGACGTTTGCCGACTTGCAACCCTTCTTCCCGCCTTCACAACATCACAGCATCCTGGATCTGCCCTTACGTTCCCACTCCATTCGCCTCCAGCGATCCGTAGAAAACTTATTAATTAACCAGTAAAATTACAACGGTTTTACATCAATTCGCTTTGTCTGTTTGCCTGTAGTGCTTTTATCTGGATCATGACATCAGACAGAGACTAAAGAAGGACTATGGAGTAGAGGGCTGGGCCATCTGCCAGTGTCTAGGTGACGCCGTTTTCATCCCAGCTGGGGCCCCTCATCAGGTACCGTATCATTTGTGAGCCTTAAGGCTCCTTTACACTGTAAACTGAAGTTTACTAATCTGTCGGCAAATACAACTTTGTGTGATCGCCGCAAGAACAGTACGCAAACATGTTGGCAAACTATCGGCAACAGATCGAGCTACAACCAGTGTCACTTTGTTGCAACAACGTCGGTACAGTAGTATCTCCCTCCCTCTCCCACTGGGCAATCTTGTATACAAGTTTCAACCAAATGGATAAAAAACAAGCACTCACAACACTATGCAGCATTGAATAGGGGTAGGAGGAGAGGGTGTTCCAACGACTCTGGCCCATAACAATTTCAAGTATTGTATTTTCAACGTTTATTTGGCTATTGCTTCTGCTGCATTCCAGTTGGCATTGGTTTGTGAATGTCAGTTAGGTGTCCACTTTTCACGTTTCATCTGCAGTTCATTTGTGTGTGATTCATTTTATCCACACTCAGCTTGAGTTTTTTTCGTTTGGTCTCTTGAAGAGACCACTTTGCCAACTTTCGGTGTTTGCCAATTTAAATTTGCCGTATCAATAGAAAATTAAGCGCCAATATCCACACGTGTTCCTTTAACGTAATGGTGTAGAAAAAATCTTGTATCGAAGAGATAGAACTATTCGACGAGGCAATTATACTTTTGCGCGTATTTATTTGACGTCCTTTCAGCTTCAGGTACTAGTGAACAAACCCACAAGAAATAAACGTGACCTATTTGAATATGTTGAATAATTACTCTCCAAGTTTTCACGCATAAAGTTCATAAAGAATCATTCCACATTCACGAGTAAAATAATAGCGTTCTAGAATGTTCCGTATTTACGCTATAACAATGCGAGTTCATTAACGATCGAGAAAGAAAAGACACATCATCTCGTATTACAACAAAGTGATTGTTTGTTTGTTCTTCCGTTATTGTTTGAGATCAAATTAGCCCAGAAGACATTTCGTTAATTCACATCTGGATTGTGGCTTTTTTGTTATCAGGTGAGGAATCTGTACAGCTGTGTCAAGGTGGCTGAGGACTTTGTGTCTCCAGAGGTAGGATTCCTACAGATATGTAGCAGAAAGAGTTTGTTGTAGTTGTTATTGCCGTTGTTGTTGTTGTTGTTGTTGTTGCCTTTTCATTGCCCTCTCGAAGATGTTTGTAAAATAAATGTTGACTCCATCAATCGAACGTGTCACTGTACTTGTTTCACGTTTCACGTTTCATTTCACGTTGTTTCACGTTTCATTTCAAATAAATGTTGACTCCATCAATCGAACGTGTCACTGTACTTGTTTCACGTCAACTACCCAAAATGGCTTCGACCGAACGAAAAGGTTAAGTCAGTTTCAGTTTGCCGCAATATCTTTTGAACATGGGACTTCTCTTCGGCAGTTTACAAAGACAGCCCCAAACAAAAGGTTACGGAAACAATTACCACTGAACTCTGGAAATTTCGTGTTTGTTGAGGTTTGCTGTGTGAAACCATGAAGGCGGCTCGAGTAAAAAAAAATCCCTTACCGTACATGGCTCAGCCCCTTATGTTTAAGTGCTGGATCCCGTATTGAACGAGATGGCCCATATTTTATACTTGTTCTTTCCTGTTATTTCCCAGCGTATCGATCACTGCTTTCGAATGACTCAGGAGTTTCGTCATTTGTCAGACAAACACACAAACCACGAGGACAAACTTCAGGTAAATATAGTGATTTTCCTCTTGTTTTTATTATCATTGTAAAGATTTTTTAAATGTGCTCAAATGCAAACCCGTCTCGTGTTATTTAACAACACCCCCCCCCCCTCCTCCCTCCCGAAAAAACAAATGTGCAGGTACCTCGTTGCCCAAGGGTGGGGAAAGAACTTTCCTATGTTAACAATTGTTTCATGAAATCGAGTCTCACATGAAAACGAGGCGCTCCGCGCTTCGTTGGCTTCGACTTCATGTAACACGAAATTGAGTGAAAGTAATCATGAGGAATATCACCAAGTATCGAAAACATTTTTTTCTGCAAAACAAGGATGTTTTTTTTTTGGTCCCCTTTTACGCGGGACTTCTCTATTCGATAGATATGAACCGATAGTCCATAACAGGAAGCCAATCAGAGTGCGCGCTTGCATGCTGATGTCCAGGGGGTGGTGTTTATAACAATGAGTTGTTGTGATATGAATTACGTGTAACTTTTGTGAGTTATCTTTTTGTTATTGATAAGGTGCTTGATACTGTCGTGTCGCCAAATGTCGAAATTTCGCTTCCCTTATTTCCTTGTTGTATTGGCAAATGCCGCCAAATATGTAAATAAATCTATCAAAAAGATTCTAAAGATGAAAACAGAACAAGTAGGTTGGGTAGTTTCTTCGCTTTCATCACTTTTGGTGATTTTTCTTCCTATTTGAAGATGATTAAGCAAGCTTAAGAAAACACAATATATTAGCCGGAATACCGCCCCTTTTAACACCGCCCAACCGCTTTAGACTTAAACTGAACATCTGTATTTTATTCTCAGGTGAAGAACATAATTTACCATGCAGTGAAGGATGCACTGAGCTCGCTTAGATATTACGAACAGGAGGGAAATTCGTCTGAACCGCAGAAGGAAGCTGACAGAGCTGTCTGAAGCTCATGATCTTTGTATAAAGTATATATTCTGTAGTGTAGAGTCTTATCGTTTCGTGAACACCTTTTCCCGTGTATCTACCAGTTGCCGATTGTTGTTTTCCGAATGAGAGTTCGCTATGGGCCATCTAAGGACTTTGTCTCATCAGAATCTGTCAATAAGATGACGTCGTCTTGTTACTAGGCAACACCTCTGACCAAAATGAAATACCCACAGACTCCTTTTTCAGAAGCGATTCTTATTTACATTTTTTGTACAAAAAGTCAAAGATATAGAATAATTTTTAGAGAAGGTATCATTATTCGTCGAAGTTTACTCCAAGCGTTATTTTAACCACAAGGGCACCTAACAGTACGTTTTAGCGCACTTGACTCTTTACATTGTGTAACTAAAGATCTTGTTTTCGATCGTTTTTATTTGAAAGCGGAGAATTTCTGTACAGTTTGGCCTTCCGTCTCCAGCTGGTCTCATGTTAATGATCGGAAACGATTAAAAAGTCACTAACAATGGTTAATGGCACGACCAATACAGACGATCAGGGGTAGCTTACATGTGTAAGCAAAACAAGAGGTTTTCGAAAGCGATGGCGTACCACCATATATTCGACGTACGTTTTCGATCATTTTCAGTCGCTTAAACTGTATGCTAAACGCGCTTTGCGGAAATCTCCATCTTCAAAGAAAAACAGAAAGTTTTCATGTCAACGGGGCATTATTTCAGATGCAAAAACGTTTTGAATTTATGCCTATTGTTGAGACCGTCGAGAGTTCGTTTGTGAAAGAAGTAGGTGTAATTATTATATCGAAATTTAGCTGCTTTTATACTTTGTTTCCGTTGAGATGTACAGTACTGTACTGAAAAAACAAAGTGAAAAAAGGTTCATCCCGAAGAGTTTTAAATATAGATAAGTTTTAGACATTCAGATAATTATTTTTGAGGTAGATCAAACCAACTAACATTTGAGTTTGTAGTCATAGTGTATTTTTTTGTTTTCTATTTTTTTCTCCATTTTTCGTGCTTCTTGTATACAGTTTATTGATTCGAAGCACGTACATCAATTTGATTCTTGCATGTAAACCCGTACCTAATCATTCGTATTTATCGTCGGTTGAGTGAATATGTTCGTTGAGTATCGCGAGCATTATTGATGTGATTATTTTTATGTATATTTATAGGGATTTTTCTTTAGAAAACTTGCAATTTCGCAGTTGTTTTATGATACACAAGGAGGTGAATACACGAGGCGGGTACGAGTTAAACTGACAAGTCAGTGAAAAGTACCGGGTGAATTTATGGAAATCATGGTTGTTTGCAGGATACCCACTTGTGGTACACTTTCGATGTCTCCTTACACTATCACTATTGGATCAAATATGCAGCCAAAAATCCTTAGCCAAGAACACTAAATCGTGGTTTGAGTACACTAGTAGAGTAATTTAAAACAAAAAAGCCCTCTTTATCGCTGCTCTGAACAACGGGGCCCTGGCCCTGGGGACAAGATGAGGCCTTGTTAGGCCTGGAGTCTACAGTAATCCGACACGGCTCCGGTGTTCCTCCGAGCTGGTTTTAGCACAGCACTTTCCTTGAGAAAGGCCGGTGATCTGCTAAATAACCCTCGCATTCCAGTCTTAGCACCCGAATGTGAGATGATTTTTCCAGTCTTTGGGTTTCCCAAAGGAAACAATGACTAGTGAAATGCTCGTACCGTTATCGTGCAACCGCCGCCTGATAACCATAGTTCGATAACAAATTTAACCCGTCCCCTTCCACTGAAATTTGGTGAAGGTTACTTATTTGGATCGGATTGCAATAGATAGTAGAGTAGATTGTACGGTTTAAAATGAATGTTTTAACTTTTCTATTTATTCTGTGGTTCAAGTATACATTGTTATTGGCAACAACGAAACACGATGTTGTTGAGGTTGCCTTCCGATAACTTGAACAGAAGAGAAAGCTCGTCGTGCCTCTCTTTTTTCTCAGAAATGTAGTTTTGTTAAGATGTTGGTTGGATGTAAATAACGTATAACTTGGCTCTAGTTCAGTTGTATATTTTCATTTTGTTTTACAAACGTATGGTATGTATTCTGCAAATATTTGACGTACGTTTTCGCCTGCTTGATAATAAAGGTATTTTTGTACGGACAGAATAATGTCTTGTGGTAGATATAGAACTGGGGAAAAACGGTAGGGTTCACACAGTCATTAAATGGTCATGGAAAGTCGTGGAATTTGATAATTGCACATCATTTCTGGAACAGTCATGGAATTTATGAAAATTTGTTTGGGTCATGGAATTTAAGATTATTGCTCAAATTGTAGTACAGAAGTTGATGGAAATTTTTGAAAGATAATGTGAAGCGGCACTGAACACTTTCGGCTAGTTGGACATTTTGGGACGAGATTGGTTCCTTAATTTCTGTGTGATTCCTATCATCCTTTATTAATCCATCCTTATTTTCTGTGTGAATTTCCTCGCAAAAGACCCTTGTGATCAAGCAAGGGCCAATTGTGTGCGCGTGTTATATTGCGGGAAAAAACGTAACAAATATGTGTTATTTGTGTTATCGTAGCCCATACCCTTGTAGATCCGACAATCAGAATTGGGAGGGGAGAGAAACGGGATTTTGCTCAGCTTTTAATACTCGGTGCTAAACGGCAAGTGTCGGTCGGTGGTCAACTATCATACCATACTTCGATTATGTTTATCTGTTGAGCAAGGGGCGATTAATCAATGAAGGCGATTACCCCAGGCAAGTTTTTGAGGCATTTATTATGATCGTATCAGTAACTTTAAACGAGGAGCAATAATTTTTGGAACTGCTATTCAAGGATTCATTGATGTCTTGCAGAGAGGATGTGTCGGCTTTTTGTCCGCGACATATACCTCACGAATTCCTGTGAAAGCACCGCACAGGGTTGAAATTCACAGGATACAAACATTTTGTGGGTGTCAATTTTTACGATTTTGTGAATTATTTTACGACCCCCCAAAAAATTGTCACCCGCAAAAACAGTTTAAACCAAAAAATTTAGGCCACTAATTACGGTCACGATGATATGAAAACGCGGTGTATTTCGCTCATTTTTTGTTCAAATATAGTAATGAAGAATTGATTATCAAACAGCAGTTAGTTGGAGGATTATTGGCCTTCCAAGCAGTCGTTTTTTGGGGAGGAGGGTAATACGACTCCCCTCAACACGATTGCGTGGGAGGCTAGAGGATTATCGGCTCTCGCGGATCGCGGAAAGCAAATTTTAACAAATTTAATGAGACGAGTCTGTTTGAGAAAACTATTTCAGAGTTTTTTTTTAACCGTGAAATTCGTTTCTAATTTGCGTCGAGATAGCGCTTTTTTTAATTCGCTTTTTTTTTACTCACGCAAAAATTAAATGCCATACGATCATCAAAGGCTTTAAAAGGCTTTCTCATTCAGAACTGCTTCGCGCGTGCTGCATCGCCCACTCTGCTATCGTGTCGATATCGTGACACTGGTTAGCCTGCGTGCAGACATTTCCTATTTCCTTCCAGACGTTTGCTCACACAAGGCTAAAGGTGGTCAGACGACCGGGAAAAAAGGAAAATAAAATAAATAACTTTAAGATGTAAGCACAGATTCAGGTTACCACAAACTTTCCTTTTCAGAAAGCCGGAACATGATTTGTGGTTTTTCCTGTGTTGTGTGTTTTTGTTTGAGCTGCCTTACTGACCCGGGTACTGAGTAATGCTTACACCGCAGTCTGAAATCATGACGGCATAATTTGGTTTCTCTTCTTTATTCAGTTCATTCTAAAAGTCTACTGTGTCAGTCTTTGGCATGCAGGCATTCCGGCATAAGGGCAGAAAAGTCCCAGATCAGCTCTTTAAACTTTAATCCATTTTGTCCGGAATAAGGAAAGTATTTACGGGCTTTTTTAAGTCCTGTTAAATAAAACAAATCCGATTTCCGTTTCGGAAAAGAATAATAATCCTAAGTGTTTCTATAGCCGTTGCGAGTTCCCTTGAACTGGCCCTAGTGTTTATATGCCTTCACAGAAACACGGAATATTTTTTATTTCATTTCCTTTTGACAAAAGAAAAGGAATTTTCTATGCAACTTAGAGGATTAAAACCAAGGTTTTCCAGCCAATTAGGATGACACGTTCCCTTAAGGTTTTCCTTCCATTTAATGGTCTTATACAGCTATTCCAGCTTTGGTCTTTAGTCTCACTAAGCCATTTTGCACCATAAGAATGCCACAAATCGTCCTACAGGTTTAATAACCCTGAAATATTAACGATATCGTGAACTAAATTATCTTCAGAGAGATTATATTTTTGGCGAATATTCATGACAAAGTAAATTGTGTAGTGAAATAGTCGCTCATTTCCTCAGCCATTTTGTTTGTTTGTTTTTTTTTTTTACAGCAGTCGCAGCACTGCAAGAAGATTTGCAGTGCCAATACCTTTTTGAAAGCTTGAGGAATCTTCCACGGAGTCAAAAGTTAGTCAAGTTAAGCACAATAAACTGCACCACAGGGAGCCGGGTACTTAAGGATTTGATCCAAATCACCACAGGAAAGTACTGCTCAATAGCTTTCATTTGAATAGTCGCACTTGTCCCAAGGAAAAGGATTAAGAAAATGCTGTGAATCTAAACGAAGCTGCCTCAATGAAAACCTTTTTTATCAGAAAAAAGCAGGCAAAGGCACGTTGTATAGATAATACCAAGTCGCAAGAGCCATTAAGTTTTGCACACTAACTGATAAGCGGATTGGGATTCAAGAGATTAACACATTCTTGAGTTGGAAAGTGTAACCTAATGGCGTCCAACCGATCATTTTGTTTTCTTCAACTTTGCTATTACAAACAAAACGTCAAGCCTCAATAAAACTCTAAGTATTTTCTTTATAGATTTTTCTGTTGTTTTCTCAGCACACAAAGTTACTAAAATCATGCTGCTTCTTTTTATAAACACACCAAAAGTAATTTTTAGCAAGACGTCACTCATGGATGAAAGTTGTATGCAGACATTTATTGACCTTCTCTTATTTTCAAATAAATATACAAATGTAAACGAATGCCAAAAAATAGGCTTTTTTTTTTTCAAAACAAACATGTCAAACAATTCAAACATTCATGTCGAATATGTCAAGGTCCTATAAGAGATTCAGGACTCCAGGGCTCCGGCCTAAAAACTGCTGAACTCCAAGGTTCCCAGTCGGTTAAAGTGGGGCTCTAGTGCTGTCAGAGATCAGAATTTTGGCCTGGGATTTAAGTACAGATCAGGTTCAGTTGAGCTCCAGGCTCCATAGCAACCATTTCAGGATTCAGGGCTCCAACAACCACCATCTTTGGGACGCTGATATACGCCTCCCCCCCCCAGAAAAAAAAAACTGTGCCAGCAGCTGGCGATTTAGTGTCCAGAGTAACTTATCCTAGAGTAACTTATCATTCCTACTTATTTCACATTGCTTTTGTCATTCTAAAATTTAGAGTGGTACATATCGCAAATTCGGATTGATCATTGGTTATAATGTTATTTCCTTCTTGGCAGACAGAATCCGAATATTTTCCTGTTCTAGAATTTAAGTCACCCATGAGAAGGATCGATCCTTGAAAAGAATAGTCTTCAATATCATTTTCGAGATCTTGGAACATTTCAGGATGAAAGTAATTCGAGTTGCACGGTGGAATGAAAATACCACATACAAGGATATCTTTTGCTGTTTTCGTGTACTCTCTGCTAATTTTAAACCAGAGGAAATTCGGAGACGCTTTTGTACACCTAATCATGAAATTCATTTTTGCAGAGCCGTAAAGC
>Ga0126336_10002119_pt1 | contig 11092 bp, 3 predicted proteins | sample SidCmetagenome_FD_92530 | JGI IMG/M metagenome (GOLD analysis project Ga0126336, IMG submission 92530) | Coral microbial communities from El Islote,Puerto Morelos, Mexico - Siderastrea C C metagenome | ecosystem: Host-associated > Invertebrates > Cnidaria > Coral | place: El Islote,Puerto...
GAACGTTAAAGACAAAGACGAACCGAGCGACAGACAGGGAGCAGTTTATAAGATCAAATGCTGCGACTGCCAGGCCACTTATATTGGTGAGACCGGCAGGAATTTGAACGTCCGACTGACTGAGCTCAAACGAGCGACTAGAAATGGTGATATCAACAATCACATTACTGAGCACAATTTAAAAACAAACGACAGAATTGACAGGGAACCTGTTGAATGCATTACCTACAGTACGGACTAGTATCAACGAATCATTCTGGAAAGCTGGTTTACTCACTGATAACAAACACCACTGAACCGTTGCCAACAGCTACCTGCACTTACGAACGACTGATTGCCGACAATAACAAGATTGACAAACAATAGACAAACCGACGTGTTTGACTAACAATAGACCAACGGACATTTGACTACCAAATCACCAAAAGGCGGATCGAAACGCACCAATCACGTTTAACAGTCTTCACAACCAATAACATCACTGCTTAACTGACAGACGACCAATAACATCACGAGATCGTCGACTAATCAGGACAACGACCAGAGACTTACAACATCTACTGACGATTCACAGTTCACTTGACACTGATGATGACTTCCGCTCAGGTTGTCGAAACGTCAGTCAATGTCACCACAAACAGTCCTTCTCAGGACTACACTCACCCGCCCGACCATCATAATTTACCGACTTGTTATCTAATTATGGTGCTGCATTTAAAACATGCTTAAAGAGCAATATTCTTTTAAATTATACTAGTCTAACAGTCCACAAAGCTGTAAGGTCAAGTTTTATTTACCCCAGACATTTCATAATTTAGTAAATCCTTTGAGCATTTAAAGCAGACTCAAATCATCTGTCTTTCTTACTTACTTTGAAAAAATGTACACACGCCTGGTAGAAAAAAAAAAGTATCTAGATTTGAGCTCAAACTTTAATAAAGGACGTAAGTCTGCCTGCTTGACAGATCCTCAAACATTTGCAAACATTTAAGCTGCCTAACTCAGAAGCACGTGGTCGTTCTTTACTTAAAATAATCATTAACTTTGAATCCCATCTTTCAAACATTTTCATTTGCCTTCAACTTAGCTCAGCCTAAAGGGTACTTAACCCACGTTTTGCTGCTCTGATTCTTCATTTAAGCTCAAAAGAAGCAAACATTCAAGCCACGAACTGAACACAGAAAATCGTACCGAAACCGAAAAAAAGGGTCACTATCTAAGCCAGCGGTGGTCTAGCTGCTGACCGAAACAATCCAATTTGTTTTCAGGCTCCTCAGAAATGTGTTGTGAATTTCAAGATGGCGGTTGCTCTAATGGGCCATGTTGTCAACAAACTCCGCTTTCTTTCCAACTTAAAAGCTAACATAATGCAAGAAAACAGTATCAAAAATTTTTTCTTGTCTTATACGGTGGCTCAAAAGAATTGACATCTTGGAAAAGTTTGGAATCGGGCCTGCTATTCTGAAAAAGGTATTATGCATTGTGTTATTGCATTCACCCGCCATCAAAAGTTACACGTGTTGTCTCCTATTTAAATCTAACGCAGACAATCAACAGGTAAACTGCTATTTTGAGTACAGGATTTTAATTTATTAATCTTTAAATAGTGCCTCATTTTCACAATATTCAAGCAGAAAAAGCAATCTGAAAGCTGTGTTTGATAGCTATTTAAAGTCCTCAGGCCATGCAATGCGTGACTGGACACAATGTTTTTAATAGCACTTTTAATGTAGGAATTTCTAGCTTTCGAAACATTGAAGACGTTTAAAAATTTTTTAGTTCCAGGTCTTTTAAGGTGAAGTCAGTGACGTTTGTGAATAATTTAATATGAATGGCTGAAGTTTCAGTTTTAATTGTAACTTCAGAGACATTTAGAATGCTAAAAATAAAACATCTTAGTGACTTCTAGTAGAGTTTCTTTGATGTCTTATGACAGGATTAGCAATAACAACCAATAACTTTCACTCCATGACAAAAATGTAACATTAACTGAATTAAATGCCTTTTCTGGGACAACATGACCAAAAATGCTGAGCTTTTGGAGACTACTTCTCAACACCAGAAATCCAAGAAAGCCTGGCTACCATCTATTATTATTATTCAACAAATTGTCACTATGCCCATATATGGTCAGGAAATACAAAATATGAGTTTGGAAATGAGTCTACTTGAAGTGAACAGTAGTAAACTTTGATTTCTTGAATTTTTTTCTTTTGTGTTTATCATTTGTTGCTAGCTTTAGGCGTTTTTCATCATACAACTGAAGTTTTTCATGTTGTGAAAACGGTAGACAATGTGGAATTCCCCCCGATTTAGCCAACTCGGCCTACGGCCTCGTCGGCTAAGTATCAGGTGATATTCCGTGCGACTTCGTGGGATAATTGTTAAATAGTGCCCAGGGAAGCCGAGTGTTTTTTTTTTTTGGTTTGTTTGTTTGCTTGTTTGTTTTTTCGTGGCCAAGGCTGCCGAGAAAGTCTGGCCTTGGAACTAAAATGGCCGAGAAAGCCAGAATTGTGTGGCCAAGGTTGCCAAGAAAACTTGGCCATGGCCAGGCTTGCCAGGCTTTACCGGGCCACATTTTCCTGGTAAGCCTGACCAAAAACCAGGAAAGCCTGGTCGGAATTTTGACCGGGCTCCTGATGCAAAGGGATCATTCTCTCACATTTCTTTGTTCATGTCTTGCACTTTCTTTCTACCTACATTCCATGTGGGCAATTTTTGTTTCCTATCTAACCGCGACACGTTTGCCATTGAATTTAAGGACGGTGCCTCCTTTTGTTACTGCGCATACTTCCTGCGCATCTTGGGATATGTTGGTTTCTCAAGGAATTTGCCCACTAATACAACAATATTTTGCACGGCTTATGACTTTGTAGAAAAAGCAGATCTTAGCAAGGGCTATCAGAATCCAAAAAGAAAATTGGGGGTAACCGTGCGTTTTTCAGAGATAATTGAGCTTAAATTTGGAAAGAAATTGCCATACATTCTCTGTATTTTAACGCTTTTTTAGAATTATGGTTGCTTAATTATCTCTGAAAAATTCGTGGTTACCCACATTTTTGTTTTTGGATTCTTTTGACCCTTGCTAAGATCCTCTTTTTCTCCATAGTCATAATCTTTGCAAAAATACATCTCTGTTAGGAGGCACCGTCGTTTACCCTTTAAGCCCTGATATAAAAATACACATTCTCATTACTGATCTCCATACATTTCTTATGAAACTAGTAAGGAGAATTTGTCTAAATATCAAGACATCTCATCCTCAATGATCACTTCCTTTATTCTTGTCGCTTGAATGTTCAAACAAGTAGTGATCGTGTAAAGAGAAATTTCATTTTCATCAGGGCTTACGGATTAAAGGGTTAACCAGGGGTATACATACAACTTATTAACTAAGTGATAGTCCATTCGGTAATGTTATTATTGGGTCCATGTCTTGAAAGTCTAAAATTTGCGGGTGTTCATTTAGATATAAGTTGAATAAAAGGGGGGAAAGGATGCATCCTTGTCTAACATTCCTATTAAATTAAAATAAATTGGTTCTTTGACCGCCATACATAGTGATGCATTTTGATTTATGGTACATGTCTGAGGCGAGGTGATAAAAAGGGCTGCCTATTTTGTTGTAAATTTTCCCCCGATTATATCATTTTTATGGCACATGGCATCTAACTGATTGGAATTCGCTTGGAGATTTGCTATTTTATTTTCATATTTTCTTTTCTGGAAATTCTTCCTCGCGTATTTTTACAGCTAATAGGCAGGTTACAGAATTCACACACCTTCCCGTTTACTAAAAAGAAATTCGTGGTCATTGAGCAAACCAGTCCTGAGTCATCAGTTCGAGTAGTGGCTGATTTGACGTAATGTACTTAAGCGTTTAAAAGTACAAATCAAAACACAAAGCCACAGACCTTTGTTGATTCCCTTGACTTCGCAAACCTTTATCAGTTTAAATTGAAAAATTTGTTACATTACTTCCCAACGAAGTTGTTGACCGAGGGCTTCAGACCGTGTGTCATAGGATTGAGCGGTTATCACCCTAGCAGCTCTGTTTTGTGGTCTTTGCAACTTCTCTGACAGCGTTTTTCCAACCGTATACCAGACAGGGCCGCAGTAATCGAAGTGACATTGCACATCCAGAGTATTTAAAGTGACAAACGGTCTGGCCGTCTTTAATTGACCCGAAGAAACCTTCTTGCAAATTTTGTCAAATGTGATTCGACCAGGAGAGACTCTGCTGTCGATTTCTACACCGAGATGTTCTGTGCAGGATACAGGTTTCAATTGAGAACCATTGACATAAAGGGTTGGTCCTAAGTTAGGATCCGTAAGGTGGTGCCTGCCGGCAATCATCATGAATTCGCTCTTTACTGTGTTTAGATTCAGCTAATTTGCAATGAACCAGTCATTTAGGGAACTGAGATCGTGATTAATCTTCTGTTCGATCTCGACAGCATCTCTCCTCGGCACACATAGGCTAGTATCGTCAGCAAACATTTTGCATTTAGCATAATGCGAGATGTTATTCAAGTCACTTATATAAATTAAAAATAACAACGGACCGATAACAGATCCTTAGGGAACACCGCTAGTCAACAGCCCTCCGTTAGATACCGCATCGCCAACCACGCAAACTTGCCGTCTGTTACAAAGGTACGATCTAAACCATTTTAATTTTACAACCGGAGAATCAATGCCACAGACAGGCCTTCGTCCATGTTGGAGAACCAGTCGTTCGTAGCGTCAAGCAGGGCAGTGACTGTTGAATGTAGAGATCGAAAACCGAATTGGTATTTAGATAGCAGATTGTTAGAAATAATCAGACGCTTGAAGCAATATCGCTACCATGATGTTTCAAGTGCATTATGGTTTATGTCCTGAATACTTGACTGACATGTTTATTAAGTGCTCGCAATCACCTAGTTACGGGCTAAGAAGTGCAAGTAATAATAATTATTTTATCCCTCGCCCTCGATGCGAATATCTAAGAAAGAGCTTCAGCTACAGAGGGGCAAACTTATGGAATCACTTGTCAAAAGATGCTAAGACTGCCTCTTCCTTGTACTCTTTCAAAGCTGCTTTGTGTCCGAAAGATTTTTTCTCATAAATTCTTTGTAATTTAGCGTTTTGCCATTAGTTAGTTTAGACTTTAGGTACTTTCTAGTAGTTTTTCTCCTTTGTATTTTGCATTTTCTATTATGTATTTTTATTCACGGCTACTTGAAAAGCAGTCCAGCTGAATTTATTTTTTACTGTGATAAAATGAAGGCTTAATTAATTAATTTATTTATTTATTTATTTATTTATTTACTTATTTATGTAGAATTCATGGTCTGTGTGTTTTGTCCGTGGGACAAAAAACAACCCTTGGGTCCTCCACAATTCCCCACCCAATGCGACACGAGCGTGGGCCAGAGGGTCTTAAAATTGAATCTGTTGGTTTTTCATTAGACATTTGCAAGCCCATATTTACCTTTCAAACCTATGTTCACTCACTGAACCACTAAATATGATATAAATAATTTTCCTTATTGTAAGGCATAGTATTGCTGTACATGAACAAGAGACTGCGCCATTTTCATCCTCCACTGAGTAACTAGAAATTTAAATATGTTTTATTAGAAGAAGACGTGAATTAACTAATGCAGTATTTTTTATTTAAATTTTTTTAGAATGGCAAGTCAAAACACCCTTAAGCCTCAAGACAATGACCAGGATCTCCCTCCAGATCCAACAGCCAATGAGGTGAAACATAATTTTCAAACTCTCACGTATTATCTCGCTTGATTACTAACCACTGTACCCTCACAGCAAGTGCACTGTCTCATTTACTTTGGTTTACTTGGAGTGAAGCAAGAGTGCGATACAAAGGAAATGGGACACAAAAAAATAAGTGTCAGCCAACTAAGTATTTTTGTTGTTGTTGTTGTTGTTATTGTTGTTGTTGTCACTCAATCATTATTGCTTATTACGATTTGTAAATTAAGGGTTTCCGTACAATGTATTGACAAGGTAATGCTTTAACAACTCCGGGGTACAAGTGGTTGGATTGATACCTTGATCGCTAAAACAATATTCAAATCAGTGTAAAGAACGATGAAAAAGTATTTTCCTTACAAGTAGTCTTAACAAATATGCAAGGACATTCCAAACTGGAAGGAGAAAGGTGTTGTTTATTTATTTATTTGTTTATTAGGCGGCCATCGTGCGCGAGTGCACGTCGCCTACTCATAAAATGGAAGTTGCATTCCTTTTGCATTCCTTTCGTCGTTTGTCGTCGTCCGTCACTGGAACTTAGTCCTCTTGGTGTGGCGCGGCCAACAGAGACTATCTCCGAATGAAAAACAAAATTAACTAAAAAAAAAATAAACTAAAAACTATTTACATCAATCAGTAATTGCACACTCATTTAAAATAGATTACAATATTTTCTAAGGATAGAATTAAAACTACTTACATTAAGAGCAGCGATACGTGTAGAAAGCAGGCCTCAGAGGTTGCGACGACCCTCGGATCTCCGAGACTATATTCTCACCTGAACTGAACTTACAAGTGCTGAGAAATATTGTTGGTGACTGTAGCGAAAAACATAACCGTTTCTGACTACATGTATATTGTTTTGATTGTTTTGGTTAAGCGAACTTTGAACGTATCAATGAAAGTCGCTTTTGTCAAATCTCATAGACATTTAGGCATATCCGATTTTAATGATGACCTTCTCGTCGAGTGATTGATTTAGATTTCTTATCTCAACTTGTGGAGGGATATAGTGTTCGTGGTATAGTGTTACCGATAAACGTAAATTGTATTTCTTGTACGTGATTCGGATTATATTTCCTTTATATCTCTTATGTTATCGATACTAAAAGTTAGTGCTAACGTCACACATTCGAGACCGAGTATGCAACGCGAATAAATTCTTCAGAATCCCCAAAATATCTTTCTCGGTAGAGTCACAATATTAGTCAAAATATTGCTTCAAATAGTCACTGCTTTGGTCACACAGATTCAAGTGCTGGGCCTCCTCGGAATTTTAAGAAGCTGGCAGAGTACCATCGGCCGCCTGTAAATTCATATTTTCCCATCTTTTATATCCTTGGTGACTAAGCAATGGCAATAAATATGTACTTTACTAACTCACATTTTTCATTAGATTTCCTCTGGCGTGGTATTTCAAGACTTCAAGTACTTGGCAAAAACTGATGCCACAAAGCTGCCAGAAAGAGCGGCTGTTCCCAGTCCGCCACCATTACCAGAAGCAGCAGAATCAGTACCAGAACCAGAACCCCTAGAACCACTATCACGAGAACCAGAACCACCACCACCAGAACTAGAACCACTACCACCACCACTAGTACAAGCAGCAGAACCACTGCCACCACCAGTACTAATACCACCAGTACCACTGGAACCACCACCACCACCAATACTACCAGAAGCACCACCACCACCAATACCACCAATGGAACTACCACCACCAATACCAATTGAACCACCACCACCACCAATACCAATTGAACCACCACCACCAATACCAATAACGGAACCACCACCACCACCAATACCACCAGAAGCACCACCACCAATACCAATAATGGAACCACCACCACCAATACCAATAAGGGAACCACCACCACCACCAATACCACCAGTGGAACTACCACCACCAATACCAATGGAACCACCACCACCACCAATACCAATACCACCAGAAGCACCACTACCAATGGAACCACCACCACCACCAATACCATCAATGGTACTAGCAGAAGCAATGGAACCACCACCACCACCAATACCACCAATGGTACCAGCAGAAGCAATGGAACCACCACCACCACCAATACCACCAATACCACCACTGGTACTAGCAGAAGCAATGGAACCACCACTACCACCAGCAGCACCAGAACTGAAACCAAGCTGGTGTGGAAGCCCTCTGGAGTTAATTAACCAGGAAATTTTACGCGAGAAGGAAAAGCAACTTTTATTACATCCGGGCTCTAGTTGAAAAGCTCGTTAACAACCTGCTATCGAAAACTAAAACATAAAACAAAAACATAATTCGGTAGATTGTGATCGTCCGTCGTCTCACCAACATAAGTGGCCTGGCAGTCGCAGCATTTGATCTTATAAAACCTCAACGGACAAAACGCCGACAAACAGTTTACTAAGGAGATCGAAGAAAATGGTAAAATACCTTTTCTAGACTGCTTGGTTACCCGCGACAATAACGCACTACGGACGACAATTTACAGAAAACCGACACATACCGACAGACTACTCGACCAATAATCTTACAACCCAACTTCTCACAAAGCTACGACTATACGGACCCTGACAAGATGCGCGCAGCTAGTTTGTGACTCATCCGAAAGCTTAAAGGACGAAATCAAGTACTTAGACAACGTTTTCACCAAGAACAACTACAGCAAGGACTTCAGTAGACACAACACTTACAGAAACTCAGAACTGGACGCTAAGAACACAACGCGACACCTGTCACTACTGCAATCATACCTTACATCAAAGGGACTTCTGAAACTATCTCACGAATCCTTAACAACCCTACAACATCCGCGTTGCTCACAAACCTATCGCTACTTTACGACAGCTACTGACGAACGTTAAAGACAAAGACGAATCGAGCGACCGCCAAAGAGCAGTTTATAAGATCAAATGCTGCGACTGCCAGGCCACTTATATTGGTGAGACCGGCAGGACTTTGAACGTCCCGACTGACCGAACACAAACGAGCTCGAGCGACTAGAAATGGTGATATCAACAATCACATTGCTGAGCACAATTTAAAAACAAACCACAGAATTGACAGGGAACCTGCTGAATGCATTACCTACAGTACGGACTACTGTCAACGAATCACTCTGGAAAGCTGGTTTACTAACTTAGAACAAACACCACTGAACCGTTGCCAACAGCTACCTGCACCTTGCAAATGACTGATTGCCGACAATAACAAGACAGACAAACAATAGACAAACCGACTTATTTGACTAACAATAGACCAACGGACATTTGACTAACAAAAAGACGGATCGAAACGCACCAATCACGTTTAACAGTCTTCACAGCCAATAACATCACTGCTTAACTGACAGACGACCAATAACATCACGAGATCGTCGACCAATCAAGACAACGACCAGAGACTTATAACATCTACTAACGATTCACATTTCACTTGACTCTGATGAAGACTTCCGCTCAGGTTGTCGAAACGTTCACCTCAAACAGTCCTTCTCAGGACTACACTCACCCGGACGATCACAATTTACCGAATTATGATATGACTCCTGGGTTCAAACCATTTACAGAAAACTATAACGCTTTCCAGACTATTTTCAGTTTTTTTTTGCATTTTGCTGATTTTATGCAGGATATGTTGTTTTTCTTTACTTTTAGAGGATGTGAAAAGAGCAAGCCAAACTTTTGTTGATAAATGCGGAAAGAAAAAAGGAGACATTAAAAAGTGTCGTTTTTGCGGAACATTTTTTATTGTCCTCACAAACTAACGTTCTAGCGGGTGTACATATAACTGAAGATAAATGTTCGGTGAATTCATTCCGAAATTTGGACCATTGGTTAAAGAAAATCCGCCAAATCTACCAGAAATAATGATAAGGTCTTCTCAACCCAAGGTTCCGAAATTCACACCCTTGGCTTAAACAACTCCTCCTAAATCTACAATAATGAGGGGGAGGAAAAGTTCCCAATCGAAGGGTCCGAAATTCGGAACTTGGTTTGATAATCCGCCAAAATCTACATTAAATAGTGTTAACGTTTTCCCAATCCAAGAATCCGAATTTTGGACCCCTGGCTTAAACAATTCCGCCAAAATCTACAATAAAAAGTGACAAAAGCTTCCCACTCAAAGGGTCCGAATTTCAGTCCCTTAGTATAATCGAATCCGATAAAATCTACAATAAGTGACGTGAACATTTTTCCCCCTTTAAGAGTCCGAATCTTGGACCCATATAAAATCCTAATACCCTGAATTTCGCAGGTGATTTCTGAGAGCACAGATAGAGGCAAATCGATGCTCCCTGCTTCTTTAACTCATTAAAAAACACATAATACTTTGCGAACGCTCGTTGGCTTCTTTTATGAAAACTAGAGCGTTTTCCACTCACGTTCTTCACCGCTGCGGGCTACATGATATGTTACTGACTTAAACATCTTCTCATGCACTTAATCACTTAGAAGCTATTCGCAAGTAGACAGTTAATAGACCACGAGCAGTCTCTCGTTCCGCTCAGGGATAGTTGAGAAAAAGCGAACAAGCGAGCGAGCCCGAAAATCGCCCAAGTCACGTGTGGCGTTAAAACGTGACAGGCGTGACAAGTCGCTCGACACGCGCGTCACGTTTTAACGCCGCACGCGATTTAGGCGATTCAAGTTAGCGCTCGCTCGATTGTTCGCTTTTTCTAATTCTCGGCTATCCCTGAGCGAGCGGAGCGAGAGACTGCTCGTAGCCTAGTGGACAGTTCACAAAGTTCAAAGCAAAAACTTGGAATTCTAAATGTTCCTATAGAAGACGAAGAAATTAATCCAAACCGCAGAATATCTCGCAAATGTATAACAGTATTTTTATTCGATCTGAAATCAAAATTGTATTAAGATATTCTAGTAACTTAATGTACTCAGACAATTAAAACAGAAAAAGCGAAATAAGTGCTCGTGACAGTCCCCGGAACGCAGTTAATACAACCGAAATCATCCGTTTTGTGAAACATACTTAAGTACAGATGCTTTAAACTCAAGACTCAGGGGCACCCAACGAGAATATAGTTCAAAACCACTTAACTTAGCATTATTAAACGTATTTTAGTATTTAAATGGTAGATGTAGGCGTATTTTTATCCCCTAAGAACTTTTCATCTGTTCGGATTTCTTAGCTGCAAGTCTAGTGATCCGAAAATTATAGGGATTAAAACTTACCTTTTCGAAAATTTTAGCCAGAAAAAGGCTCCAGAAAATTCTAGGTGACCTTTTAAGGGTAGAAATCCGTTAAAAAATGGGCAATAATACCATATTTTAGATGTTCGAAAATCCTAGAAGAGGCAGGCAA
>Ga0126336_10002120_pt1 | contig 11091 bp, 5 predicted proteins | sample SidCmetagenome_FD_92530 | JGI IMG/M metagenome (GOLD analysis project Ga0126336, IMG submission 92530) | Coral microbial communities from El Islote,Puerto Morelos, Mexico - Siderastrea C C metagenome | ecosystem: Host-associated > Invertebrates > Cnidaria > Coral | place: El Islote,Puerto...
AACAACAACAACAACAACAACAACAATAACAAAACTAAAACAACAATGGACATAAGAGAACAGTTAACATCCTGTTAAAGGAAAAGGGCCTCTTGACTCTTTGGGGCAAACCAAGTTAGTTTTTTCCTCTCCGAATCTATCTCCTTTTTATCACTGAAGGGATGCTGTTCTACTTCTAGTAGACTTGTTCTACTTGTTGGCAATTAAATCTGCATTTTACCTTTTTCCGATGTGCACGTGAATTGTCTGTGAATTGTTTACACCGACCAGTTAGCAACTGTGTTGTCCCTGCTTTAATGGGATATAAGGAGAGAAGTCAGTTACATCCCGCCGATGGCACCTAAACTACAAGGGTAAGTCGCATAAAACCTAACTCCTAGCGGGACAGCTAACGTCAGACGTTAAAATAGTGACTTTGACTGGACTGAACATCTGACGTTAGAAATTATGTCGGACGTTAAGTTTTATGCGACTTGCCTCAGAACCCAACAAGGCACAAGGTAAAAACTGGTCCCTCTTCTCCTTCAGAAAACTGACCGAATGGTCTCCTGTGGAACTCAGGTGAATATGGCATTGGTGAGTCAACCTGTTGGTTTATATTGAACACTCATAATAGACGACAAACTGGGAAATGACTAGTGCAACAGGGAAAATACGTCGGTTAATTACCTCTTATTAACTTACACTGACTAACCTATTAACTTACACTGACTAACTTATTAACTTACACTGGCGCATCCCAGAACCTTGCTTCATTTCGGATGCTTGGGTCGCTGCATCCCCAGTTCGACTATCTGGCCTAGTATCTTTGATTTTCTTTACTAAAGAAGAAGGAATCGTTACAGAAACAATAACACAGGTCTAAATTAGTAGAGGGCTCTGTCGTAAATGTTGGCATTTGGCCTGTTCGCATTGAATCACGGGTTCGGGAGCATGCGGAGTGATCGTGTCCTATCTTCATCATCGTGCATTTGAATTATTGTATTTAGTTCCTAACTATATGTACGGAGTGACTTATTCTTCTAAAGAAATAATTTGCAAGGAAATTTTAAAGAAGCACTTTATTTTGAGTGCTTGAAGTTTAATCAGTTTTGAAAAATTGCATGCGCTGTCACTTCCTCACTTTTCGTGCAAAATCTTTTCTTCAGGAAGGTGACCTGATGGTGTCACGTGGTACTCAAGTCAATGTGAGAGTCGTAAGTGTAACCGAAGTTCTTTGATCAGTGAAATAATTTGTAAATTTTTTGGGTAGAAACCTTCTACAGTGGAACCTCGATTTAACGATTAGTGCCAAGGGACTGGGGAAATTGATTCGTCACATTGAGGGTTCGTTAGATCAGGGTTCTTTTCCCGGCATACATTACACTATTGCTGGGCTGAAAAATATCGTTCGTTATACCGAGGACTTCGTTATATAGAGGTTCGATAAATCGAGGTTCCACTTTATGGGGTAAAGGAAAAAATTGATTTTTTTTGATCGGCTGTTCGGACATTATGCGGTACTGGAATTACCGCAGTTGCAATTGTGGTATTATACTACTACTACTACTACTACTACTACTACTACTACTACTACTACTACTACTACTACTACTACTACTAATAATAATAATAATAATAATAATAGTAATAATAATAACGATAAAATGAAATTAGTTATTACCATCTTTCCTTTAACAAAAGGAACATAAAACGTTACGGATTATAAATATCGACTCTACTATTTTCATTCCTTCTTAGGTTTTTAAGCCTGTGATACCGAGTAACAAAGATGGAGTTATTCCACGAGTCCTCGATGTTCCCTGCATTCAAAATGACGGAAAACCCGGGAAAACCCAGTTGGTGTACTTACCACCTGACAGGGAGGTTTCTAGTTCTAAACCAAACGAAGAACATCTCAAACAGCATTGTACTGAGGAAGACCTCCACGAACAGATAAGGATGGGTAGAGCTTTCAGTCCAATTCCGTCATCCCTAGTTGACGGTAAAAAAATTTCGGCAACCGTTGAGTCACTGTCCTCAGGAGACACCACGACCCAAAAAGATGAAAGACACATTTACAAATCCGTGGACCAGGCAGCAAACGGAGTGCGTACTATTTCATCAGCTTCTTCTTTGGTTGCAGCAAACCCGAACGTATCGTCCGTGTCTAAAGTGGCAAGTGTAATATCAACTCCATGCAGCTCGGGTAAACCTCCTGAAGCTCAGCTCTCAACGAGGATTACTTTGACCTCCAATGTTCAAACATCTCAAGATGAAACAGGTATAACGACGTCCAGTGCACTGCAGACAAATGAAAGCCAGCTTTGTAATCACGATGGACGTCAGTCCACGAGCTATCGTTCGTCAACTACGCGAGGAATCTTAGAGAATAAAAGCTCGGTGATACACACCTCATCAAGACGCTCATCCATGGCGGGCAGCATTGGAGCACCACCACAACTAACAAATACGCCCGTGATACTAACATCTCCTCAGAAGCACGACCGCCCTCAAAATTCTTCACAACTAAAACCACTTTTACAAAGTGCAACCTCTACCCTTCCATCGCATCAACCGAGTGGTGTTCATAAACACTTTTCATCACCACAAGAATTGCATTTACCGAGTGCACCCTCTCGTCTTGTGCCCCAACACGAAAGTGGCATACAACAGCGATATGCACAGCAAGAATCACAATTAAAGAATGAACCTTGTAATCCCCCAACTGGTCAGGATCGTGGTATGTCTACTCGAATTGCACAAAACGAATCACAATTAACGAAGTCATCCTCTAGTGGTGTGTACAATGGTCTGCAAACAGAATCTAAGCAGAAAAGCAGATCATCTCCCCCCTTATTCGCTCCCAATAAACGATCAGCATTAAAGAAATCGCAACTTTCCTCCAATATTTCTTCCAGTCCATTGTCAAGTGACGGATTAGGTGACCCACGGCAACAAAGTGAAACTCAAAACGCCCGGTTATCAAATGAACCGTCTACGCTTCCATCTCCTCAAGAGTATGGCTTATATAAACAAATTATACCGATGATACGATCGCTTCAGTACAGAGGTGAAAGTGCCCAGTTTAAGCAAAATACACCACAAGAATCACATCAAACAGATATTCCCTCAAGTCCTCGACCCCGTGAGGAACTTACTATTTACATGCAGTGCTTACCTGAACAGTCGAAATTTCCGAAGACGCCCTCTAGCCTTTCATCTGGTTGGAAATATGACATACATATGCAAGATGTGTTACAAGAATCTCAGTTAAGAAATACACACTCTAGCTTTCCATCTAGTCAATCACTAAGCCCACGCAACGAAAAATCAGCCGTACTAAGCATATGTTCTAATTGCCCTCCGCCTGGCAAACCTAACACAGATGTAACGACGCCATCAAAAGAAATAATCTTAGAAACAGAAGCTCTTCGAGAAGCCACGCTGTCGACGCTTTCACCAGGTCTCAGTAAGCCTGCAAAGCGTCTACAAACACCAGGGCCTTCTACTAAATTATCGTCGAAAAAATTGAGGTCTCTCATAGTCAAGCAAACTGTTGCAGAGTCCTTGCAACAACGAACTCACTGTGAAGCGAATCCTTCGAAGTTAGTGGTACCCCACTACGTCCGCAAACTTCCCGCAGCCTCCGTGAAATCAATGGCCTCTCACTCGAATTCGCACCTAGATAGGCCAAGAAAAGTTGTTCATTATCTGCCAAACTCGCAGCAAGAATCTAGTCCTCTTCTTCTTCCTAATCGACCCAACACAAACATTAACTGTGAAAGGCCAACTGTAATGAGGCACGCCCCACCACGAAACATCCCCAAATTGCAACGATTGAGTCTTAAAGATCTTGATTTCCATGCAAAAGCAAAGAAAGGGAATCGTCAGCAAAACCAAAAATTGAAACTCAACAATTTCCCGGGTTCTTCCTCATCCTCATTCAAGCTAGTTACGGTCTCTCAAACAAGTTATTTGCAAAGACCAGATGAAAAATTAACTGAATCAGTACCTTCCGATGAGACGGAATACCGTTTGCAGGCTCAGCAAATCGAAAACTCACCCTGGAACTTTGTTGCAGCGGAAAAGTCAATTTCGGACAGTTTTATGCAAGTGGCCGTGGATAAAAAATGTTTTTCCAGTGAAGTGATGGAAATGCACAGTCAAACTGGCATTTGTACGAGTGCCACTAAAAAAAATGTTCAAGGATATAATGGCCCACGTAAAATTCTGCAAAATAATCATCTGCTTGGTGGGCACAAAACTGCGGATAGATATTCATCAAAGCTCGTAGAATGTGATCCAAGGATTAGCTTTCATAATGAGGGTTGTCCCTTGAGTCAGTAAGAGCAACCTTAAAAATCACCGCCGAACTAAGTGGTATAGTGTCGTTGAACATGAAAGGTACCGTACAACGTAAAAGGCTGCATCACTGCAACTCAGCCGTGGAATTTTTTACCCAATGCATTATCCTCCTAGTAAAACAAAGGTAATCTTGGTCCTGTCGATAACCAATAGTTCAATTCAACTCATAAGCGAAAACAGAGTACTTCGTGCAAATGAAATAAAGCAATCAAGTGTACAGACTACACTAGATCGCAATGAACTCTATTCTTGGAGGCTGTCATCGTCATCATTTGCTGTAACGAATTCAACATTTCATTGCTAGTAGAAAAAAAACTATTTTAAGAGGAATATTGTTCTCGAGGCAAGGCGAGAACCGGAGAGGAACAACAGCATAAAATAAAACGTACGGTAGTTTATTTCCCACACAAAAAATTAACGACACTGAATACAATGATCAGCTGTCCCATGTCATTTTGCCATAATTGGCCCGTTTGATTGTGAGTAACACTTGGTGTGCGTTTCTCGAAAGAACTGAAACTCTTTTCGGGCCGAATCCGGGCACGATAATTCACACTGTATCTTGAAACCAAAGAAGTGCTAAGCATGAAACCGTGCTATATATATAAGTTAAACAAATCGTGTCATGTTAAGATAACAGCCCTCTAGAAACGTTTTTGGGACTTTCCAGAAACAGGCACCTGTTTTGGAAAGGCCCCGGTCAAACTACTGCGTTTTCATTCGGAAATGCACATTGTTTGATTCAATTTTGTGTATCGTTTGCAGTTAAACGAGCGAGTACGCCGACGAAAATGGAAACTTTTGTTAAGGCATCGTTTTGGCGTTGACGGGTAAAAACATACAAAACGCAATTTCCGTTTTTAGTCGTTTTGATGTGGAAGATAGAGTATAATACCTTAAAACGTACCCTTTTGGATGATTTTTTTTGTTCAGCCGGTGTGGACTATAGGTAAAACGTAACGCATAACGAAGTAAGCGTTTGGCAATTTTGGTCAATTGAAAAGTGAGACCATTGAAAACGTATTAGTTTGAACGGGGCTATGAAAGTCGATGCTTTTTTATCAAAAGCACCTTCAGTTCTGAAAGAGAAACCGCAAGAATAGTAATACCAAGACGGGCATATTGATATACTCGAACTTCACAGTGAGGCCAGTGCAATTTTTATAGGGTCACAAACTTATTACAATCACTATTGTACACGATAAAAGTATTATGTAATGAAATTACCTCTGTGCTTCTACATCAATAAACAGTTTCGAAGTTTAGCGTTGTTTACAGCATCAGTTTCTCTGAAACCACGTCACATTCAAGATTATATAAATATCGTTTTCCATTTTAAACACCTGAAAAGTGATGTCAAGTTTTGTACTTTTTTGTTCAAACTCCAACGGTTGAACCCACCTTGATGAAAATTTTTAAATTTTTTGATGCCTTCACTTGTCACGTGAACAGAGTGACTAAACGTAAGGCAAAATTAACACTTCAGGTGAAAATTGAATTTGTTCTAGCCAATATTGCCGAAGATAGTTATTGGCAATCAACCATATTTTCCAGATGCTCTTAAAACCGAAGTTTGAAAATTCTTGAGATGTCCAGTTACACAGTCTTACAGGACTCCGAATTCCCCTAGATATATGTAGAAAATGGCCTGTTAAAAGTCTTGATAGTTTGCTATGCCGTTTCCGTTATATCAACGGTTCCAATTAAGTAGAAAATACGAGTAGTTGATTAGTACATCGAAGGCGAAAAAGCTGCCGTAAACCGACTATAAGTAAAGATCAATGTAACTTGGTCGAATTAAGATTTATTAGTCCGAATATGAACGTAAACTCGTATTAGAAGTTTTCGTTAATGAAGTTTACAATTGACGTTTTCTTTCTGTTTCGACTGTTTGTCTCATGTATATAACGGAACGGTCACCACGATGACATGTAGAGTTTTCGTCAATATGTTATGGTGCCTGTATCTTTAAAGCTTTCTTTATAGTATGCCTTTAGATTATAAGGATTTTTGAACTTGTTAGATGCTAAGTGGTAGAATAATTTGAGCAAAATAAACGTAGGTGGTAACATGAAAACATGCTTCGTACTCTTAACTGAAAAGGATCATTCAGTTATCGGCAATGTTATAATTGGTTAATTTAAGGTTTTAATAATTTTGTTACGGTAATGTAGAATTAGCATTTATCTTTGCTGCCTATTTCTAACAAAGACATTATTATTATTAGAACTATAAATAACACTTTGAAAAACGAAAAGAAATCTTTGCGTCTTATTGGAAACCTTACAGTCAATCTACGTCACGCGTGAACTAAATCTCTAAGGCATCTGCTTAGCTTCTGATCTGCGTTCGCAGAGTGCTGGTCTAGACAGCTCATCAGGAAGATACTTTTGCTGTCGTTGTGGTGAACTGGTAAATTTTCGATGTTGAAAAATTACGCGACGAGGGTTTGGATGTTGCAACAGATAATGTTTGCCTTTTTGTTTCTGTACACGAGGACGCAATTTCGGCTGGTCGTTACAGCGCTCTCGTTGTCGTTGCACCGAACAGCTCTGAAACGTAACTTGCACATTGTTCTGCAAACCTCTGTTGCCGTCTGTTGTCTCTCTTTCCGAATGCGGTGTTGAGTTTTGGTGTGATCGGTGCTCAGAATCGGAGAACGTCCCTGTAGTATCGATTTGAGCTTCTTTGGACTTTCTTATTTGATCCAGATACAGCTGACAATACTGCGAAATCTCGAACTGGGGCTTCCGACGGCAATCTGTTTGGGAAGACGGGCTATTCAAAAATTGCTTTGGCGTTTGGCAATCGTGATTGCTTTCCGCAGTTGATGACGGTTTACTAGATGACACAGTGCTGTTGTGTGTTCCTGACTCTTTTGTTGTTGTTTTGGCATCCTGGTTATGGGTTTGTGAATGCAAAAGAAAACCTCGTTTGCTTGTTTCTGGATTCTTGCTGGGCGACGTGGCTCTTTTTGTGGTCTGAGAAGTAGACAGGTCTTGATTTACCTCGTAATTGGTTGTCGTAAAAAATCGATAAGTGTGTGGTGGCCTTTGTTCAGATGGCAGAGGTTGTAACAAGTTTAGCGAAGTTGAATTCAACCGTGCATGGGCGGCTTCAGGTTCAAACAAAGATAAACACGGTTGCTTGATACACTCGTTTTTATTACGCATACCCTCGATATGCATCCTTTCAGGAAATTGAGAGCATAGATGTTGGGAGAACTGAGCATCAGAATTCCGAGGCACTTCTTGTGTCAGCTTTCTATGAGGCGCTGGACATCTCCTCGCATGCATTTTGGGGACACTATGGGTATTTGACCACACTGAGTGCAGATGTGCTTCTTTTCCTTTTGGTCTAGTAAATGGATAAGGGTCGTATCTTGGTTTGGTGATTACAATGTTTGGAACCGACGTCTGTCTTGTTTTGCGTTCCGTGCCCTCTTGATCTTTGTACGATCTGGCAAGCGTCAGAAACCTCTCTTCCCTTGGACTGGTGTGGTATTGAGGCATCGCTTGATGTCTGTTTCGAGAAACTGTACCAAACCGTGAGTGGTGGGAAACGTTTTGATGCCCCGAAGCATTGTTACATGACATTGTCTGCGAGGTAAAAATTGACTGTTCCTTTCCCTTGAATTCGGAAATCTCTAGGAATTTTTTTTCTGCCTCTCCATCGTCGACAGTGAGTGCATTTGTATGCACTGCAAAAGGAGGTGCAATTTTGTTTGTGCTCGTTCCATTTGCAAATCCAGCTAAAGAGTAATTTTCTCTGTGAGTAGACGTCTTTTCAGACACAGAAATCAAGCTGTCAGCTGTGGAAAGGTTCGAATGAGATTGCCAGGTAAATGTCCTCGATGTGATAGGAGTTGTCTGGAGAGATGCACTGTTTTTGATGAAAATAGTATTGTTGTCGCTTTGTTGCTTTAGGTCCGATTTGTTTTCCTTGGCTCTTTCTTTAGGTGCTATTCTGTCCGATGAGTAAATTTGCTTTGTTGTTGAATGCACTGGGAAAACGACTTGGTTGGAAGTTTTCTTTCCTAATCCTGCAGCTTTGGCCAGCATAGATATTCCATCTAGAAAGCCTACTGTTTGGTCTCTTGTGGAGGTGGCTTGACTCACAACTGTGGAGCATGTCGAGGTTACTGAAATGCATTGTTCTCGGCCATCCAATTGGTTTGATTGTGTCGTTAACCTCTTAGGATTAACAGTAGACGCAACCTTGGATTGAACTTCAGAATCGGTGAAAGGTGTTCCTTCATAGAGAGACAGACTCTTTTCTCTAGCAGTGATCACAAGGGAAGAATTTCCTAACATCTTTCCAGTTTGGTTATTCGCTTCAAATGTTTCGCTTTCCTTGCAATTGGTCACAGATGAAACAGACGGTAATACACTGGGTTGTCCTTCAGCATCAGATGAAGGCGTGTCTTTGCTAAAAGGCTTCCTCTTTGTGGCCATGTTCGATGTTGTCCCTTTTTCTCCATTAATGGTCAAACGGCAAGCATTTTCCGTTAACCTCCAACTATTTCTCTCTGATTTTAATCTCTCGGGTTCTCTTAAATGATTGCCAGATGTGGCAGAAAACGCGACCTTCGGTTGTATTTCAGTGTTGAAGCCAGCCGTGTCTGCAAAGCCTTCGTAATTAAACTTTCCGAAATTTTCCACAGCCAATATCCTCCTCGTTTCCCCAGTAGTGGTCACATGGTAGGCTTTTCCCAAATCCATTCCAGATTTGCTGTCTTCGTTTGATGACTTAGGTTCATCAGTTCCGTTACGTTGATTAAGTGACATTTCTTTCTCAAGTGAGTCGTCATAATCTGTGTTTAACGGGCTCGTTGGTGAACGTAATTTGTGGGGAGGTAAAGGTATATTTCCTATGAACCATTCGCTACCCTTGATGTTGGTACTAGGCAAAGGCACGGATGGAAATGTACATGGCGGAGACAATTGAAAGCTGCTGGATTCTGTAGGGTTCCTAGTTCCACTCAGCTGTGTGCTGTTACCTTGCAATGCTTTGAAAGAATCTGGCAAGATTTTCTTCAGAACTTCATCAAGGACGGAGACAGGATTCCGTTTAGTATTTGAAGTAATTTCGTTTCTGGATGAAGAACCCCACTTGTGAGGCTGAGTCAAAACTAAGGGAAACCGTTCACATTCTAAAGCTACCTGTCCAGGTGAAGTCTTCATTGGGGTGTGTGAGGACGTTGACATGTGTTTCGACAACTCAGCAGTCGAAACAATGGTTTGTTTGTTTAGGGATGCGATGGGATTATGCGAAGCTGTGTCAGTCGATCTTGTAATCTGATTATCGTTTTCATAAGAGAAAGGCAACTTTTCATAATTGCTTGAAGCTCCACCCCGAGGCACAAGTGCAACACTTAAAAAATTGGTGCCTTTTTGGTGTGACGTTCCTCCCGCCACACTGTGAGACGAGGAAAAGTTGTTTTCAGAGTGGAAATCGCCATCCTGAGAGAAAGATACAGATCGTGGCTGTGTACATAGTGATGATCCTAGCAGACTAGATTCTGTTGTTTTGATCTGTGCCTCTGTTTGTACCATGGTAGATGTGACAGTTGTTGATGAGGCCTGTAGAAGCCATAAAAAGGAAAAACGCAATGAACGCTAAACTAGGTCAGGATTCACAGGTGAATCTCGATAAAGTAAAAGATCAGGGGAAGGTTGGAAATGTCCCATTCAATAAAATGTTGAAGCTGTCCGTGAAAAAACACTGTGGGGGAAAGCAAGGAAGACTTCTCTCGGTTTCGGTGAGAGTTACCAGGGCATTGATCTTATCTATAGATGTTTAACACTGGGCAGTGATGGGGTAAAAAAGAGACGATGTTGATCACCTGGTTAGCGTCAGGGGCACCCAACGAAAATTAGGGCAAAATGCTTAAAAAGCTGCTTTCTGTTTCCAGATCGCTCAAGAGCCCTTTGAAGCCTAAATTTGTAAGATAATACAGTTTGATCTGTTAAGATTCCTTCACTGCAATTTTAAGTGAATTAAAGGCATGCCGAAAATGCTAGCTGACCGTCCTTTCGACATCGCCGGACATATTTGTCCTTCTTGATAATTTACCTCACTTTATTGGTCGATTTTTGCTGACATTCTCTACACCTTGTAAAATTTACAGACATCACAACAAGAAAGAGCATGTGAAAATTTAGTCAACATGCGAGGTTTGAAAGAATGAAGAATGAGATTGAACAGGCTTCAATAAATGCTATTAACACCAAGTTACAACATTTGCAGAAGTTTGTATGGCTGGGTAGCAGCTCTTGCCACCCAGCCATAGAAACGTCTGTATATAAAATTTGGCGTTTTTCAAAAACAATTATTTCTTTCAATGTTGAACATTTTCTTCTCATAATTAGTATATTTACTAAACGTGCCAGTCTTTCAATTGATTGTATTTATTCGTGTGCCAATCTGAATAAAATTTCCACAGCATATAATGATGCTGAGGTTAAAGCCTGCTGACGTAAATAAAAGAAAGGCTTATAGAACACGGCATTAGATTTCAACCTGCTTCTGGTGTGTGAGTGCTCCCCTGATGGCCTTGTATAGCATTTTTACTTTGTTTCGTAAGTTTCTGTTCTCCGCTTCCAATGTAGAAACACGTGTCTGCAGCTTTTCAGCCCCTTCAAGTATCTCTCTTGTGCGTAGTTTGACGAGCTTTCTGATTTCCTGACAAAATGTGAACAAAAAAGAAGTAGAGAGTGTTATAGTAAGTTGTCATCAAATTTC
>Ga0126336_10002121_pt1 | contig 11090 bp, 4 predicted proteins | sample SidCmetagenome_FD_92530 | JGI IMG/M metagenome (GOLD analysis project Ga0126336, IMG submission 92530) | Coral microbial communities from El Islote,Puerto Morelos, Mexico - Siderastrea C C metagenome | ecosystem: Host-associated > Invertebrates > Cnidaria > Coral | place: El Islote,Puerto...
ATCTTTTCATAATTCAATCCGATAATAAATCTTTCACGATCCCAAACTGTTGGGTGGTTCTAATTGTTGTTCCGGCTAACCGGTAACAAGCGGTGCTACAAGCGGTAAATTTTACCGGTTACCGCCTGATAAGGAGAACACTGCATACTGAAATAATCCTACTACTTTTAAACCCAGAGGCGAGGGAAGTTCCTATTAAGTGCCTATAGGAGTCATATTTCGCCTGTAGGGTTAAAAAAAACTTAAAGTAACATTAAACATTCCTTATGTTGTCTCGGTCCAAGTTGAAGTCGGTAGACTAGATATTTGCTTCCCCTACTGCAAATACGAAAATTGCTGGTCATAAAGCTTGTATCAATTCATTTACCTGTAATCAGTATTATGCTATATTAAACATTTTTTTCAACTTATGCATCCTGGCTTACAGGTAAAAAATGGCCAGGAATGCGCGTGACTTAATGGTCTGATTTGTTTGGCTTGCAAGGTTAATAAGTGCCATCAGATACCTAGACTTGCCTACAAGATTTTTTAAACCCAGAAAGTTAGAGAAAGTCTATTTAATGCTTACATGTAACTGTAACATAATCAATGTTTAATTTCTCAGACTTCTTTCTTTTATTTCCCTGTTTTATTTATTTTCCATTGTCAAAACAGAGTGATTTGTTCATATTTAGAGTGATTTACTTGAACTGTGAAATAGATACTGAACTATTAGACACTGTTATTATGTGCTAATTCCATTGTTTTCTTTTGTTCCCTTTTGACTACTAGACACTATTTTTTAGATGTTATTTCACGGGTTCAGTAAAACCCCCACTCTCGATCTGTTATTTCTTATCAGCTTCAATTCTGATCAAGTTTAAATTTTTTGTTGTCGGACCAGTCACTCTCTTGGTCACAGTGCCACTAGTACTCTTTGAGATCTTAGCAGTTATGATTTGAAGTCTCAGGATCTTTTGCAGTATAGAAAGCTTTTGTTTTCCAAAAAACAGCCCAACACTTTCTTGTTTCGTGGAATAGTCCTTTGATGTTCTGGCACACTCAACTGGACAGTCAAATTCTTGATTCACTAAAGATTGACTCACTTGCTAATTATATAAAGAGTTGAGAATAAATTTACAAATTGTTCATAGCACAGTCAACTAAAGAGCCCCTTACTGAAGCCTAAACATTGTTAATCTCCTAGTGTTAACATAATTATTTTAGGTTGCAGCCTACAGAAGAACTTCCATTTCCTGCTCTGTATGCAGCTGACTGATCAAGATTACAGGACAAGACACGGGACCTAACCTTGAACTTACCTTTCATATATACACTCTCAAAAGTTTTTGATTGAAAATGTAAGCCTTCAAAAGGGAACAAAATGAGAGAGATTTGAATTTGTTATATGGAGTAATCACCAAAAGGCACATAATAACACTACATACTGCTAAAAAAGAGGTGCGGACTGCATATTTTCACCTATGTAAGCAATGTGTACGATGTTTTTATTCAATTGATCTGGACCAATATTTTTTTGGGTTTTGGGATCATAAGCTGCAAGACTGAAATAACTTGGGTCTTGACCCATCTTTGTAATTATTGCTCTGTGCAGACATTTCTCCGGTCTGTCATAGATATTTTATGTGCAAAAAAATGCATTCAAGCACACATGAAAACTGGTCTGTATGCTATGATATTTGGAAACAGCATGTTCCAAATCAGGTGCATAAGATGCTTTATTTGTTACTGGACAAGCTGTTTGGTTCACACCACTTTTTGCACGGTTCCAGACCAAACATTTCTGCAGTGTAAAATGTACCTTTCATAGAATTGGCTCCCCACATATTGAGGAGACATTGTTTCACCAGTTGTGGCAGAAAAAAAATCTGAAGTTGTCTGCAACACTTAACTTCTGCAACAAAATGTTGTTATACTTGCAAACAGGAGAATTTGGGGGAACTTTTTGAGGCATCAATGTTCCTTATTTGCAGATCCAGTAGGGTGCATGAGCTGTCATGTGTTAAAGAAGCACTTGGTTATTGCAGTGTTGCTGTTTATCCAAGTGGGTGGCAGTGACTTGCTTAGAGAATTTGAAAAATGCTGGGGATGGTGACACGGGAGGTGGACCAGTAACTTATACAGCTTTCTTGTATGGAGTTTTATAGCCAAGGGAGTTACCGGTATTGGGTAATATCAGGAATTTGCAGTAGCAAAAGCGTTGTGACAGTTTCAATTTTTAATTGTCTCACTTTGGAATTTCTTAGTGTGCACTTTATTCAGAGGTGCCCTTACCTTGTAGGACCTACCGATGTTACATGTGAAAAAGTGATGACAAGTTTTGTATTAGTTGGATTTGATGGACAGTGTGAAACAAGTTACATTGCTTAGATTTGAACACATTTAAGAAGACAATTTTTTACACTATGGGTTTAATCACCTCACGTACATTTATGTGTCAAAATCAGATCTGTTTAGGTAGCTGTGACTCCAGGGGTTTGGGTGGTGTTAATCTTAGGTTTCTTTAGGTTTAGTCTGATAACAGCAAGACACAATGTTTAGATAGCACAGCCATGTCATTTATTGAATTTTATAAAACTCCAATTTCTAATCAATGCACAATAAATTACTATATATTTTTAATAACATTTCATTCATATTAGTAGCACAGCTTTTGATTAAGCAATAGTCAAATGCCAGGGTACCAAAGGGGGAAGGGAGGGTTCTCTTCCCTTCAAAGGGGAAAAGGAAGATTTGCCCCTATGGGAAGAAAAAAGGGGGAAATGGAAGGGGAAGGGAATCTCTCCAATCTTTTATTCACTTTCATCCTTTTCGGTGAAGCAGTGGTGTGTCTATCTGAAAGCTCCCTGGGACCCGGGCATGAATGAAACACCTACTGTGAACACAGCAGATCTGGACCTATGGTTTAAACGAATATTTGATTGTGATATTTAAGGGCAGGTTTTGGATGTAGATGATTTAGCACTATTATGGCAGATAAAATACAGTCAAAACCCTGGAGAACTGGCACCTCTGAGAAAGCCATCCTGGTTATTCCTTTATGAAAATAGGTTTCAGGTAACCTCTCTTGTGGACAGTTTTCGTTTACAGGTGCTGTATCGGTGTGCGACACATGCAGACTGCAGACTAGCAGACTTGCAGACCTGCAGACTAAACATACTGACCTGTCCTATTTCATTTTTAAACTAACGTTGAGCAAACTCCGCTGTTTCCACATTGCGTGCTTGCTGCTCGGTATGCTTTAAATGACCCTTTAAAAGAAAGCCTTTATAGGCCGTAGCTTTGAAGGCTGAACTTAGCAACATTCGCCTCTCTTCAATCATTAGACAAATATACCAAAGACCCCCTCCCCCTCCCCTGGGTTCATCTCTGTGCTCAGTTTTGGCGATTAAATATAAAGAGCCAGCTACATAACGAATAGGATTTACAGCAGACCAGTTAAATTTTTGATAGTTTTCAGGGCATCTCACAGCAATAATTGCTAGCCTCCTTGAAAAATGCCCGAAAAAGGGACTTCCAAATGAAACGGGCTGGCCAGTATGGTGTTTAGGACGGAATGCCAATGCTTTTACCGAGGTTCGCTTAGTAAGGAAGTAAATAAAGTAGAAGAAAGAAATGGCGTTATAGGAATTAAAATTAATAGCTTATTTGACTGCCTGGTTTGGAATGGTATCTTTTAGGGGTCAAATAAGCTTAAACCACACCAGTCAACTCCCTTACACAGCTGTTATCAATAGAGGACATAGAACAGTGCATGCAACTTTTAACTAGTGTTTTATTAATTTTAGATAGCACAAATCCGTATAGTTACACGACTAACAAGCTTCGGAATCCCACCACAATGATGTGGAAAACAGTGAAGTTTGCTCAACATTAGTTTAAAAATGAATTAGGAAAGGTCAGTATGTTGAGTCTGCGAGTCTGCAAGTCTGCAGTCTGCATGTGTCGCACACCGGTGCTGTACCCTTCTCAACATTGGAAGATTTGTAATAAAAAAAAACCTTTAACTAAACACTTCAAAAAGTGCATGCCTATTGTCTTCCACTCAACTTCCCTACACTTCTTGTAAATTGTGGCCACTACTGTGGAATTTCAAAACACACAAGCTTTAAACCCAACCAGTGGTTGTGTTTTACACTGCTGTCAATCATGGTCCCATAAAACAAGAAACAAATGAATCAAGAATGTGGCCAGACGACCTGTACCTCAGGACGGTAAGATGATTGACCGCAGTGTAAAATGCAACCATTAATCAGGTTAACTTTAAAGTTTACATGCTATTGAAAGTTACAGTAACAGAGGTTTGACTGCATTTTGTAACTCATTTAAATTTTTTTCAAAGAAGCATAAATTAATTTCATTTCTGACGTAGTTTATGTTACATTGTAGCATGGTATTTATTTTTATTTAATGCACTACTTTAATGCACTGGTTTTAGACGTGTAAATCAACATTATTAGTACAAATTGATGTATTACTCTTAACCAATAAAACAATAATTATCTTTTATGCTCTTTGATGAAGTTTTTCATTGAGATTGATTTGTTTGGGTCCAACAATAAGAAGCAGTGTGACATTGATAAGTCTCTTATCATTGCAAATGTTATTACTGGCTTTCTTTTACGTTTCACCTAGTAGTATTAAATTCTGTACTTCACGAATCAAATGAAGTGCTAAAAGGCTTGTATATATATCCTCACACAAAGTGTGTTTACAGTAGTTTATTTCACAAACTGACATGATATACACAGAATATCAGTGGATGGTTGCAATTAATAAGGCTTGTTTATAGTAACAGCCCCATCATTGCCAAGTAGATACGAACTTGCGGCAGTTTACCTATTTTACAGTGGAATTCCCTTGACCCACTCCCACTAAAGTTCTCAAAAGTGGCAGTGAGATAGTGGGAATCCACTGTTTGTCATATAAGTATTTAAGGCTGGAATTGATAAGTATTTCAATAAATATTACATTAACATACAGATTGTTTTGAGCATATGCATTTTCAGGTTTTTTTGAAATATTAAGTATAAAGATCATGCTACAATTTCACAAAAATAATTGTTTTCTGTTGATTGTTTGCATATTTCAGATATAAATACTCAGTCAGGTGATTATCTCTGTTTATCCATACAGTACTCTTATTGTGTGTAGAGCATACATGACAAGTTTTCAGATCAGATAAACTGAAGTCAAGGCCATGAAAATGAGCATATCCCTGTCATAGTTTTAACAGGACATTAGAATCTATTACCCTTAAATGCTGCCCAGCAAACCTGTTTGGGCAAGCAGCAGACTACTGGAGGGGTGTCACTACTAAGGTAAAAAAGTACGTTGAGGAAAGCAGTGCCAATAAAAGTTATTTTCTTTCAATTCAGTTCAGAGGTATAAAATAATATTAAATTTATATATCAACTTAAATATAGTACTAAAAATACCAGTTTCTCAATGAAAAGCTGGTCAGTTTAAATTTCCACTTTTTGTCAACAGTTCACTGCTTGTAGAAAATAGCATTAATTACAGTAAATGGTATTAACAGTGCAGATAGGATGACTGTCCATCCTCAGATAGTTTGCTTAATGCAAATTTTGATCTCAGTTTTCAGCAAATTAACAAAATCTGTAAGAAATAATTGTTGGGTTCCAGCCCTAGAGGGTAATGCCATTTCTTATTAAAGGCTGAAATTTCACTTGCAGTTTAGATTGTATGTTTGCCAGTCTTAAGGTGTGTTCATGTGGATATGAGCCAGCCCTGTGAAAATTTCATCCTGATTACCAACATAAAAAGTAGTGGCTCAATCCTGTGTTTTGAGTACAGCATGGCTTTCTATGCAAGTAACTGGTCTTGACTCTTCATAGCAATGTGTTTCAGGATATTCGTATTCACGCTTGTGTTCTCACAAGAACACAATAAAATCTTAAAAGGAATATAACAGCAAAGCGAGATCTTCTGCCCCCATATGAACAGGCCACTAGTAATGTGAAAGGGCCTTGATATACCTCCTCAAACTTGTATAGCAATTTTCTTATCAGTTTAGCAACACTAATAGTCACAATTCAAATAATTCATCAAGAAAAAAATGCATGCACATAACACTTTCTTGAAAAGCAATAATTAAACAATCTACACATGCTTACTCATGCGAAAATCGTGATAAACATAATTTAAAATATGGAATATTAATTTAAGTCAGCTACAAATTTTGCAAATCAAAAATTACACCAATAATTACATGTTACTTAATAAAAGCTAAAAATGATTGAATATATATACCTGCATATATCTATTTACAATATATAAACTTTTATTGGAAAAGTTGTTTCTTATGCATTGAGAATTTAACTTCTGATCCAGTATTAACTATAAACTGGAAACCCGTAATTTACAGTTTTGTGGATAAATCAAGTAAGGGGTCATGTTTTAATTGAGACCAAATATTCTGTTAACTACAGTGGAATATCAGCCTTAGTGTGATTACAGTGTAACATCAGCCTTGCAAAAAAACCATTACTGTATTTTCTTGATTAAACGCCAGGTCTTGAATAAATGCCAGGTCAACGCAGTCAAATTTCAAATAAACACCCCTGGCGTTTATTTGAGGTACCGGCATTTATTTAAGGGTACCAGCATTTACAGGAAACTGATTCTCATAGAAAATAAGATATAGCAATTTGAAAAAGGTTCAAAACCACTGCAGGACTTCAGTTCAATTTATTGTGCTCATTCCAGCTAAAGGAAGTTGACGTAACATACTCAACGTGCTACTGAGCACCCAACTCTACCGCCTTGTTTTGAATCAGTGATGTCTTAGCAGTGATGTCTTGTCCCTGTTTTACTTATATTTGCTCTGTTTTGCTGTAATTTTAGTAAGCTTAAAGTAATTAAGACCAAAAATTAAGGCTGTAAAAAATGATGAAAAATGACCCATTTTAATAAACGCTGGGTCTACGAGGTCTATTTTTAAAAAGCCTATGGCATTTAATCGAGAAAATACGGTAACTGTGTCTAAAGACAACAAAAATACCCAAACAATGCAATTTTGTCACAATGGAAATTCAGTGAACTGACACCTTAAAGGATGTTATGTAGGCCATCATTGATTTATTAATAATAAATAACAGTTTTCTAGATTGAAGTAACTTTTAAGGATTTCACTTTGAAAGGGGAAATAATATCTGCATAATATAAATTATAGATTCTTTGATGTGTTTGATAGGGGGAAATAACTGTCCTTGATTTGCCTTGTTACAGCATCTGTTCTTGAAACAGTTGATTTAACAATGCTTCATCAACATTGACTTGTGTTCTATGCATGTAAGTTAAATATTGACATGTCAATAATTTAATATATATACACCATTCAATTTACTGCAACAATATAAAGCTCCTTAAAGACAAAAACATTAATCTGTGCACATATATTTCATTTTAAGATCACCTGACCATGATTTGACTTCTCACAACAAAGTAATTATTATAAATTCCTCAAGCAGAATATTCAAAACAACATTCAGAAAAAAATCAGTTAGAAATGGTCATTCCAAGATCTGACTTATGAAGTTGCATAAGTTCTAGATCAACCAATTGAAAAGAATAAATGGCTGTGATAAGAATTGCTTGAGAAATTTATTTCATTTTCTCGAATGGATCGGTGGGCTAAAAATTATGAAAATGGAGAATAATTTTCAAAATGGAGACTAATTTGGTTCAACATTTAAAGCAACACTTTACCATACTGCTTCATAATGAAATATTCGAAGGAGTATGTCATTCTTAGTCTTGACCACTGGACAGGCTCAGAAGTCATCCATGTCATTGAACAGGGCGTGGTTGCCATGCTGGTGGTGACGACTGACATGTGTTTGGAGTTCTGTCCTTTATACATATCTTGTGCTAACATTATGGAAGTGACGGGTGACACCTCGTCCAATTCTACAGGATCTGTTTTCATCTGGAAAAGTAAAATATTTTAAAAAACTTAAGAAACGACATGTCGAGCAAAGACATTATAGGGCTGGCTAACAAAACAAGCTAGCAGGCGGAGGAGAGCCTATGAATGCCAGTCGTATTATTTAGGATATTAGGCCTCAGTCAGCCAGATTCAACATTATTACTTCATCTGCAGTTCATAAACATGATTATTTCATATACTCAACATTGTTGAATACAAACTTTGTGATGTTGAATGGTGCCTCAACATCATCCAACAGGCTGGTCTAATGTGTTTGCTATACCTCACAACTCAAACGCGTTTTCCGATTGTATGAGAATGTGTCAGGTCAAAACAGTCCAACTCCCTAGGGCAAACAAAACTCACTAACTCCTACCCCGAGGCAAACAACAACTTGAATGTGATCAGATCGTGCACCTTAAGACCTCAGCAAATTTGCGTCAGTGGTGCATCGATCACAGGCAAATATTGTTTTTGCAGTTATGAATGTAATTCAAATCAAAACCAAGGAAGAAACTTACATGTGACAAAAGCTCTAAATCGAAGAACAAGGCTGTACACAGAATGCCGTTAAAGCATTAAAAGAGTTTTGTAAGTAGCAAAATTTAGAAGAAACATTTGAAGTTGCGTTTCTTTTTCTATTTTTCGAGTTGTGCTGTCTATTTTCTGTTTCTATTTTTTAGTTGTGAGACATAACAAAACACTTCATGACTGGCCCCAAGGGAAATAGTAATTTTAATTTCCCCTCAACCCTCATTGTTCCACTTGGCTTCACCTCAGGGAACAATGAGGGTCTTGGGAAACAAAACTTACTGCAAAGACGGAATAATCATCATGTCGCGAGCGTTCGATGGGAATCAAACCCATGACCTTCTGTACACCGGTCGGATGCTCTAACCACTGAGCTACTGGAAGACTCGTGGTGAGCATAGGTCATATTTACTGAGTTACTGTTTCCCATGGGGCCAGTCATTAAGTGCTTATTAACCATTGAATATTCAACAATGTTTAATGGTGGTGAATGGAAATGTTGATCCCATTTGTCTAAGGCCTTACATTACATTCTTAATTTATTTCTTCACTTCTCTGTAAGCTAGCCCCCAGCCTACTGTACATCTTCTCCAAGTTATAACACATTTGTAGTTGATGCAGCAACACACTTTTTCCTAAATATAATTTCATTGCTGTATAAGCAGTACATATCTGGCAAACGTGACAGAAGTAAATTGTAAGTGAATTTTTAGGCTTCACTGCCTAACTGACATAGCCACCTGCTATTATTATTAGTAGTGCTAGTAAGCAACCCACGTTAGAACCACAGGAATCCTTCCAAGTCACTACCAAATGACATTCAGTAACTAATAAAACACTTGCCTCTCTTCTGCACTCTTTCTTAATTTTTTCAACTTCATCTCTACAAATTTTGCACACATAAATGATGCTTCGATCTCTCTCAAGTTTTCTGTAAATCTCATCAGTTATGTTGTCGCACACCGTGTGAATCCATCTGAGAAGAACAATATATATACCTCCATTAAAAAGGTTCTAGAAATACTATTTAAGGTTTAGAAATATTGTTTTAAAAGTTTCAGGGATAAAAATTAAAGGAAGACAAGAGTCATTTCACTTGTTGGTGAGTTGTCAGATTAGTGTCATTCTAATTTGGCAAATAAACATGAAGTGACAATATAAAAGGAGAACTTTGTTGGTTTTGTGATAAATGAAAGTGATGGTGAATTTTCAGCTCGGTAAATTAAATGTGAAAGATGAAATAATCAACAATGACACGAGCGTGGGACAAAGAAAAAATGTGAGTCACCGACAGGAATCGAACCCATGACCTCCCGAACACCGGGCGGGCACTCTATCCAGTGAGCTACGAGAACTCATGGAGAGCGAGGCCATTTTACTGAGATCGTAAGTGACATGCCTCCTGCATACTGCTAGTATCAGCAATGTCGATGTCATCATGAATTGTGATAAATGAAAGTCACTTTCATTTATCACAATTCATTTGGTTTCTGTAGGAACTCACCTGCTACACGAGTCACACTGTACCACTCTGTGATTACCTTGCTCTGTGTTACACAGTGGGCATCGATTTGTCTTGTGTTTGTTTTGGTAACACTTGTCACACAAGGTATAATCAATGTGCCACCGTGATGTCTCCTTTGTTCCACACTTCCTACATTGCCGACATTTCTGTTGGGAAAGAAGTAAAAATACGTATAAAATTAAGGCACATGAAGTCTTTTCACTGCACTTAACAATTTAAACAAGACAAATTGAATTATTAAGTATCAATTAATCAATGCACAAATTGCCTAGGATTAAAGACTTGATCAGGTATGGACTAAATACACAATTATTAGGCTGCAACACAATTATCTCACATAGCAAGCTTACAGCCTTCTTGAAATGAGGCAACATAAAAAGTAAGTAGATAGAAAGGGTTAGTTCCCTTGCCTTGTGATTAACAAACTCACATGATACATGGTCTTTTTGCTGCCCAAACTACCAACAAAACAGTATGTGCCCGTGATACAATTTAAATGCATCAATGGCACTGTTACCATGGTTACAAACCTTGCACTTCCATCCGAACTTTTCTGTAGAGTTAGTGACAGGTCCTGTGCATAGGAGGTGGTAACCCTTGTCACAGCTGCGGCATATCAACACCTTGTCTTTGGGTAAAGATTGCCTGCAAAATATTTTCCATGATTATTTTTCTGTACAGAAACATTTGGAACATCAAAATAATGTAAAAAAAAATCTTAAATAATGTTCAACAGGTCAGTTGCTTGTTCTCATTTCATTATTTCCACAGTTTCCTCAGTAAAGAACAGTTACACTCACAGTTTTATTTATACTGTGGAAAAAAACTCTTCTATTAATAATAAATATTTCATGTGATACTGCCCTACACAAGTGAAGCAAGCAGGGTGTGGGGAGGATGGGGAGAAGGGTGTGTACTGGGAGGTCAAGAGAAGCCTGCAGGGTGTGGGGAGGATGGGGAGAGGGGTGTGTACTGGGAGGTCACAAGAAGCCTGCAGGGTGTGGGATGGGGAGAGGGGGGTGTGTACTGGGAGGTCAAGAGAAGCCTGCAGGGTGTGGGGAGGATGGGGAGAGGGGTGTGTAC
>Ga0126336_10002122_pt1 | contig 11090 bp, 3 predicted proteins | sample SidCmetagenome_FD_92530 | JGI IMG/M metagenome (GOLD analysis project Ga0126336, IMG submission 92530) | Coral microbial communities from El Islote,Puerto Morelos, Mexico - Siderastrea C C metagenome | ecosystem: Host-associated > Invertebrates > Cnidaria > Coral | place: El Islote,Puerto...
CAGACCAGCTGTCCATGAAGTACATCAAAATAACAAGAAACGCCAAAGACATCCCATTTGGTTTTTATCAAGAAAGGAAGTTGCGGGAACAAATGGTTGAGGGTTTGGTTGCAGAGTATGGCCAAGCTTTGGCTGTGCTGTTGTCGCGAATAGACGTCACGGATAGGCGTGCGTCACGAAGAACCACAACCAAGGGGAAGCAGCCGCTCCAAGAGAAGAAGGAAAACGTCCAATGTCCCCAGTCCGTTTTAATAATTTCTCAGAAGTGCATACGCGATCTTTTGCAAAGTGGACAAGCAATGCTTCATCTGGGAATGACGAAAGAGGCCGCCGCGTTCTTCCAACGAGCGAGCAGGTATTGTCAGGCATACCATCAAGGCCATTCTAGCGTATCCCTGGCACGCCTATACAACGTACTCAGCCACACAAGCTTGATGAACCAAAGCAAAGGGGGAAAGAACCAGAATTTGAATAGATACTTAGAAGAAATTACTGATGTTGCGACAAACAGTAGAGTTGAAGGTGGAATAGAGAGCAGCTCCGAAGACGCAGAGACGTTGACATTCGATGTTCAGTTGAACTTGAAGCTGGTACTTATACTCCTCATCTTAATATCCATACAGCTGAAAATGCATGATACTACGTTTGCAGCACATGATCTCTATGCTTCCCTTTCTCCAGACAACGGCAAAGAAATTCTTTCCTTCAACGATCGTTTTCAGGTCTATGCATCAAGAACTGCAATTACCTGCAATGGAAAAACTGCTGTTCAAGATTTTCTTTTTACTTCGGCGATTGGCCTCATTAAAAACGACTCGGAGGGCCACCTTGCAGTAAAGCCTTTGTTCAGAAGCTTGGCTTACAAGAACAACGTTCCAACAAACAGACTACTGGCGACTTGCAGTACGTCTGCTTTTTTAGACATCGGCGATGTGAAGCGATTGGAACAGAAGACATTACGCTCATTCCAAGAGTATTTTGAAATCAATTTTCTTGACAGTGAAAGAAAAGCAACTCAAGTCGTCGTGGATATAACGCCCTCTTCCTGTTTTGATCACAGCGCCTTGCTAACTGGTAGTCACATTGAGCTCCTGCCCCTCTGCTTATCTGGAGAAGACGACAGCAAACAGATGCAAAACGAAACGAGAAATATTTCTGTCATTTCCCCTGTTTTGTGTGAGAAAAACTCGTGCATGACTTTTGCAGATGAGCCGACAAGCTGCTTCATGTTCAGTAGAATGGGTATATGGCTTTTTCAGCAGTGTAATTCAGGGAAGATTTCTACTCTGAGGGTGCAAAATCAGTGTCTTGTCATTACTGTCACTGATCCAGTTAAGGCCAGAATCGCACTATGGTACGAGGGCAGGTCTATCAAGCAAGAAGTGCAGCTCATAAATATTGTAGAAGAAAACTATCTTTCAAATGGGAGCGCCCCAAAGCACAGCTGTGCCGAAACGGAGGAGAATCCAAGTTATTGCAACAGTTCATTCGACAAATTCTCGCCATCAGCAATTCTGCAGTGGGCAATAACACGTGAGCTAACATATGAGACTACTGAAGTTGAGCGTCAATGTCCCCTGTCTGTTGGCACCCCGGGTGTCTCAGATATATCCCCTGAACCAAATGGTGTCCTGCTAAGTGGCCCTCCAATGGAAAAACCATCGTCCTCAGTTGTCAGTGAAGAAACGGTAAGTAGCGGGGTTTAATCTTATTTCCAATATGCGAAGTATAAGCAAATTATTCCTTCCCTTTTGATCACTTTAATCAAAACTCTTTGTGATAGACAAAACAGAAGGTTCTCATTCAGAATGCACGTTGAGCAATGTACAGGAAAAAAGAGCAATTTATTTTTTTTAATGCACGTGGCAGAGGACATCTAGGATTCAAAACTGGTCAACGTGTTGGTGGATATGTAGTACTTTGAACAAGTGAGACGGGTAAATCAACGGAAAAGATGGGAAAAGTGCTTTGTAAGGTATATAGAGGAGCAAACTTAATTACCTACAAGAAGAAACGCCGAATAATATTACAATTGTTTTTGTTGTATTCTCTAGTCTGTCAGATCGGAAAAGAACACTTACCTTACTTGAAGCTTCTATTTTGTGATTCTTAGGAGGAGTGTCAAGGCCTAACGAAATGCTTTAAGGTCACTACGCTAAAGTGTTTAACAGCAATAAGTGAGATATCCCGCGAACTTTACGAAAATGTGGTACATGAAAATGACGACTTTGTGGGGGAACACAGCGAAGCACAGACAGATAACATGAACAATCCACCCGATGAAAACGGCACTGCAAGTCCACCTAACCAAGACACTGCTACCGGACCACCTGACCAAATGCAAGAGGCCATTTCCAGTGATCCCCGGCAAGCAGCCTCTAATCATGAATCTGATACAGAAAGCCAGAATTTGTCGCTGTCGAGGGCTCCCTGTTTGACAACAACAGAAGCCAATCATTTGTCACTGAACGAAAGAGCTTCAACAGTAAAGCCGGAAGATGATACCAAGTTGTTGGGGAAAATGCTGTTTGAGGAGGACAGAAAAGCAAGAAGTTCTTTTATTGCAAAGGTTTCTGAAGAACTAAAGAAAAAAGACATGTCGAATAAAGTGAGCCTCTTCGAACACAGAAAATACTCTTCAAATGAATCCTCCAAAGAAGTGGTTTTGGGAGAACCTTCGTACAATGAGGTGGATCACGGTGAATCTGCTAAGAGTGATTTCAAGGCTAACGCCAAGAAGGCAGTGGATTTCGAAGAAAGGGACGAAGAAAGCTTATCTTCGGAAGATCTAGAAATGTCAAGCAGCTGCAAAAATCTTCAAACCGTTGATGAAACTGAAAGACCAGATGTTCTTCCAAAGAAAAAAGAAACTACAAACGAAGAAGACTGTACGCTTTCCATCAGTACAAAGACTGAAAATAAACCTATGCATGAATTAACTGGGGTACCCAGAGAACAAAACCAAAATGACATCATGGAAAACGTAATGAGAAATACAGGAATCGAGAATGTCATTTTGAAGCAAGTCACAGTAGTTTCTCAAAGGGAATGTGAAGCAGGTTGCTCTGATTACAATCAAATTCTTCATCACCAGCAAGAAGATATTCAAAGTGGTCTAAGAGGTAAGACACAGGATGAAGGTGCAGAGAGAGTGCAACGTAAAAAAGATGCAGTTGAGGGGAGAGAGGACTATCGGAACCGTTTACAAGAAATAAGTGAGAAGGAAAAGGAAGGCAATTCTCGAACTGGGATCAGAAATAACAGTTTTACTCTTCTGACGGAAACTTTAAGACTCACATCTAAGGAGGACGACAACGCGTACTTGGAAGGACCCTTGGAACAATACCTAAGCAACTTTAATGGAAGTGAGACCGATGCAGGACCATGGAATTCTCAAAGCGAACGCAAACAGAGTGGAGTAGTTGCAAGAAATGGCAAACGAAATGATGACAGTTTACTGATGATTTCGGGGAAAGAGGTTCACAGCGAAGGTTGGATGAAAACCACTTGCCGGCAATTCCTCGACGATGATGTTATTACAGACGGCGATGTCACCCATGATTTACCACAAACAAGTCAAGATGTTGTTGACGGACCTATCCTAACGCTTAAAAAGCCTTGGAAAATTCATAGCAATAAAGCAGCAATGGGTCTTGGAGGAGGTGAGGAGGCTACAAGCGGAAGAAGTAGAAGTGACTTCCGCAGATTGAGTGCAGACGAGCCGATAAAGAATGGAAACCCCCTGCCATTCGAAGCTTGTGATGTCGTCGACGGACCCGTTGATCCTCGTAGGGTTGATGCTAGCATCGGGTATATATCTCCAAACTTCGGAGGAGCGAGACCAAAAGAGATATTCTCGAAGACCCTGCGAAACGTTGGTACGAGCTCCAAATTCATGGATCCCATTAATCGCCAGTCTGAAAAGGGGCCGACTGGCTTAGATCCTGGTTTTGTGGCGCGCCATGCTGTCACTAACAATTCGCTGAATTCTTCGTTTGGTTACTTGAACTGCAACGGAGCAACATGGGAAGACCCTTCGAAAGACGGTTCTGATGATCATTACTTTTCAGCCAGCTATTGCAACAATAATGGGAGCCCAGAGATACTCGGTGAAAGATCACTACAGAGAAGCAACATGCCTAAAATGGGTAGTAAAATCGGTTTTCCTGCAAACGAAGCTTTTCAAGAAGGAAACTCTTTCCATATTTATGTTCAATCTTCGGCTAGTTATCAAGCACCTGCAATTAAACAAGATGAAAGCTGGCATTTCCCACCCCTTCCAAATACTACTGAAAAGCAAGTCTCATCGCGCCTTGTCACCGCCTATGGTAACAAGAAATGTGCCACTCGGAAAAAATCCACTCAAATTCTTGATCCATTGTTTGATTTGCCTGGGACACAGAGTGCTTACAATGACATGGTGTCAATGACGAACGAGTTCTATAGCAGAAGTGGAAGCTATGGTGATAACACAGTACATTCAGCTGATAACAGTCAAGTTGATTTAGTAGCAGTTAGCGAAGGTCAGCAGGATTCAGCTGGAGACTCTACGTCTTCTCTTCTCGCACATCTCGCAAAAGCCATGACAAGAACCGTCAAACTATTCGCTTCAGGTGATAATGTCGGAAAACATGTCGAATCGGAAGGAAAACCAGTCGAGAAAATGAGTGTACAAGAACAAACGAACGGTGATGGAGAAAATGACTTTACCGACAGAGTCGAAGAAATGAATTCGAGAGAACACGCAGCCCCTCTTCCACAAAATGATCAAACGGTGGACACTGTGAGTGACGTTCCACGCACACCTGTACAGGAAAGCCCGCGTCCTGTGTGCAGCCATTATCAGCGCCGATGCCTGGTCAGTTTTCCTTGCTGTGGGAAGTTCTATCCATGCCATCGTTGCCACAATGATTCCAAAGCTTGCAGTTATGATCAGGCGAGAGCCATCAATGCTACACACATCAGATGCACCATCTGTTACCATGAGCAAGTGGTGAGATCAAATTCTATCCATTTTAAACTATACGAACCATTGAACGTTAACGATTGATTATCGCATATTATAGCGTAGATGTGTTACCCTGTACTGAGCTTCTAGAGGGTTTGGGAAAGGGTTAAACGCGCTATTGTTACCTTATGCAGGGTTACTTTGCGGTGCATTGTGTTCTGTTTTGTTATTATAATTATGTTGCGTCTCGTTACGTTACGTTGCGTTACGTTATGATTTAACATGCAGCGCAATAAACGTGTTTTGTTATATGGCATCCGCTTCTGCTAATTGTGTCGTGTGGTTATGTTAAGTGTGTATCACCTCATATTTTGCTGCGTGCATGGTGTTGTAAATCTTTGAAGTAACAACATAATCTAAATAATTATATTAGGTATCACACCACCCACTTAGTTAATCTCTTGCTACAGTAATAAGTAAAGTCGCCGTCTTTGTGATGGACGTCTAAGGGGGACTCAATGAGGTAAAATAACAGCCGTCAAACGTTACGGAATAAATGAAATCAGCACCTATCAAAAAGGTAAACCTGTTACCATCAACCGCGAACAGACGCAGTTATTATTAGCTTTCAAAAGGTCTGATATCATAACGGACAGCGGATTGAAACTCTTATTTTTAAGGTTCATTAAAAGAAATTCGATTAGTAATGATCTTCGTTTGCAGCAGTGTGAATTTTTGTCAAGGCATATAAACGTCGGGATGCCGACGAATTGCACCAGAAACTGATGATAATGTTATTTTTATACATTTTAGATTGACGAAGGCAGTCAAAAGTGCAGTGGCTGTAATTCCAAAATGTCAGCATATTTCTGTGCCATCTGTAAACACTTTACCTCAGTTGACAAGAATCCATTCCACTGTGAAAAGTGCGGCATCTGTAGGTACGCAGTTTATACTTGTTCTGCTTCTAGTTCTCGGAAGGTGTTAACGGCAACAAGCCCCGACCAAACAAGAATGAGAGCTCGAGTCGCCGAGTTCAATCCTCCGTCCTCGTTTGCCCGGCCAGAAACTCTTGTGCGCTCTCGGTAAACTCTCTTGAATCTGCTCAAATTTTAATCACGATCGACGGATGTTCGAGCTTTCGGGTCTATAACTCTCCTGAACTGTCATTGACTTTGATTCGCGCGCCATCAAGTAGTTTAAACTCTTGTTCACTTTTGTTCTTGTTTGGGCCAGGCTTTCAATGCCTTCCAGCTTTGCACAAAGTGAAGGGGCACATCAGAAGGTTAATGGTTTACTATGATCTCCTCTGTAGAATACACAGTGACAAGTCATTTCACTGTGACGTGTGTAACGTGTGCCTGGACAAACGGCTGCAGGGTAAACACAAGTGCCGTCCAGACTCTGGGCATGACGAATGTTGTATTTGCTTGGAGGTGAGATCTAAATTATGTTCGCCTTGTAAACAGAATTGTAACGATACACACTTTGAAGTTCCTATTTTATTCAACGGGAGCGTGAACAGAGCTGTCAATCATTTAATGGATGACTCAGAAAATACAGGAGCACTTACTCAGAGTTGTAGTTTTGTGATTGGCCGATTTCGACCAACTATCTTTTTGTCTAATTTTTACTGCGTAAAAATCCCGTATCGTAAGCTCCGGCGTTCTCGTTAACATATCTGCAAGGCAGTGTAAAATACAACTGCTTTCAGCGGCTATCAGAATTGAAGGCACTTACAGATTAACCTGCACCAGATGCTAAAGGAGGCCGACGGCCCTAATCATATGCTCTGCCCATTGTACTCTCGTGTACTGTACCAGATGGTACAATCATGACAATGAAGTATGATTCAATAATGTAGTAAAATTAAATGTAGCAATGTAGTAAAACTAAACTAAATAAAGTCAGACGTCGTGGTATTGCCCACGTGGTATTCTAACTTATTTTTGTACCTTAAAAACTTTTCTGCAACGAATCGAGCACGATTATATCAGTTACGCTGCAGACGAGGCCAAAACTTGGAAAATATTGAGAACTAAAATTAGGCGTTTGTAACCGTGAACAGACCTGAACAATGATGTTGTGTTACTGATTTTAGGATGCTTTCAGCGGCTGTCAGATTCTTCCCTGTTCTCACAAAGTTCACAAAGATTGTGCCATTGCCATGATACAAAATGGAGTGTGAGTATCCATCGATCCCAATAGCTTTATCGTTTTAACTGATTTTAACCTGATGGTCGATTTGGTGGTTCAGGGACCGCGCGAGGGGTGGGCTGAGGGGACTTTAGCCCCCCCCCCCCTTTTGGCTTTTTGGTGCCATCAAAAAAACCAGTAATGATAGGTTGGAAAATTCATTAGTCAGTGATTAGTTTCAGGGTTAACCAGTACGGTGGTTTTCCCATCGGTTTCAGATTTAATTTTCATATGGACCAAACAAAAACGGAACACTCTTAAAGAGTTCAAACCGCCTTGCTATCATTTGGCTTCGGATTATTTGAAAGTCACACGCGCTCTGGGGAGTCTCTCTTCAAGAGTTTGAACCTGCTCAAGTTTTAATTACAATCGACGGGGGTTGAAACTGAGGGGGTTTATAAGCGCTTTATCTGCTGATCCACTGATCTGGCCGTGCTTAATAACTGACAACCTTGTCTTGGGTAGGCTCTCGAGAAATTTCAGTATGGTTCAAACTATGCAGATGATGAAAACGATCTTTTGGAGTGCACCCAAGCAATCAATTTCTACAAGTTTGATATGTTAAATAAAATGCAAAATCTTCCATAAAGAAGCACCCTTCTCTTTCATTTGCAGACGTACATGTCCAATATGCCGCCATCCGCTTTTCAAGCAACCTGAGAATACCACTCAGTAATCCAAGTACAGTTAAAAACAGTTTTGGTTTGATAAACGTTGAACTGGGTCATCTGTAAAGTAGTTTTACTTGTTAGGAGAGTAATCATTAGATTATTCGATGTCACACTTTTGGTTGAGGTTAGAGTTATATATGATGGTCGTTTCCCAGTACCTGGCCTGGGTAACACCCTCAACCGGAGCATAGTTTTTTTACTTTTTCCTTCATTCTCATTTGATTGTTTTTTTTTTGTCTCTTGTATTGTTATTAATAAACGTAGTTATAAATGCCCGATAAATGAAGTACAAGTAAGGGGTAAGCAAATTCGCATTAAACGTGTAGATCGTCGCATATATTGACGATATCCGATGCCATTGGGATTACCGTAAGACTTTGGTAATAATGATAAGTTTAAAATTTGATACTTCTAGGTTTCTGTATCTATGTTGTGCTTCATTCCGTCATACTATTATATCATTACATAAAGAAACATGAAATTGAAGCTGGTTTAACAACTTTGTGTGGGTTTATTGCCAATTGTCAGCGGGAAGTTGTTCCTGGAAATATTTTACGACTGCTTGATCCGTGAAGATGCGCTAGAAGTATTATAACCGTGTTGTTCAGATACTAACGTCACTGGGAACCTAGGGAACTTATCGTCATTGATATGATCATTTAATAGTAGGCATTTAAAGCTTAACATTATCTGGAAATTCCAGTAAACGTAAATTTATATAAGGAGTGATGGGTGCCATCAACGAAAAATTGTTTAATTATCCGAACAGCCTTACTTTGTAATTTAACCACTTGGAAAAGGGAGGGGTCATAATTGAGATAAGATACTTAAACTATAAGACTGTTGTAAGTTCTTTCCTACTAACTTTTAGGTTGAACTACAAATTGCAGCTAGTTTTCTGACGAAGAGGAACAGTTAGGTATTTAAGTTTAATGAAATTTAAGGATAACTTGTTATAGCATAACCCGTCATAAACAGTTGGTAAGTGAAAATTAATTTCAGTCAGAAGTATATCAAAGTAGTTCCCTGAAGCTGTCAGGGATGTATTATCTGCGTATATAAACTAGTAGAAAAAATACACCTAAGCTTTAATTTGGGAAATCATAAACAAATATTAAAACTAAGAGAGGACCCAATGTTCATCCTTGAAGTAATTCGGTTAAAACAATATGTAGGTCGGAGAGGTCGGAAGTGCCGACATTTACATTCTGTGTCTTATTATTGAGAATAATGGAGACCAATTATTTTCCGTATTTTTTTTTATTCCTAACTTGCGTAATTGAATTTTACAGTGTCAAATTTATTGCGTAAATCTAAGAACAAAGAGAACACGTAGTCTCTTTTGCTGAAGGAAATAGTAATTTCTTCAGAAAGGTTCAATAGATAACCAATAGTTTTACCTTCTGGTTGTGATCCATCAAGACTACCAAGCAGAAAAATTACCTCCAACGCTGTAACTTAAGAAAACCAAAATTTGAGATTATCTGTGTAACAGAAGAAGGCAACACAACACAACGATCCGATTTTGGCAATGTTGATACAAGCGTTGAATGAATATGATTGGGGGTGTTGGTATCCCTTGTCGTTCACATGCATTTTCTCTATGTACGAACTGGGTTGTTTCTTGTTTATTAGAAGGCTGGGCATGATATTGTCCCATATCTTTTTAATTTCACAAAAAAACGCTTTAAACTTGATGATAAAAGAGTTCGTGATATACCTGTTAATAGAATCTTTTTTATTACGATATAGTTTATATTTGTTTAAAAAGAAATTAGATAAGATTAACTGTAATAAGCCAGCCATTATAGATTTCTTTAGTGCGAAGCTCAGCCAGGGTTTATGCGATTTATTCGGAATTGAACTACTTGACTGGTGCATGCTTAAGCTTATTTGCTTATTTTATTATAAACATGAAGAGACCGTGTAAGACTTTTATTTACATCAGCATTTATTATATTACGCAAAAAGATTTATTTCTCAGTTCCGTTCATCGATATTCAAGGCACCGTCATTACTACGAAGTTTTTGGAGTAGATTTAGGCTATTTGTGATATAATGTGCAAGGAATCTGAGATAGAAGAAAGGTGCGAAGCTTCTCCGAAAAACCATTGGGTCGTGTTGTTTATGGTTTCTGTTTCTTGTTCGACGACGCTTTTTCACTTTGGCCTATATTCACACCACAATTCGAATGGAATGGAAATGGATGCAAATGAAAAACAAACGACCAAACAGACAAAAACAAAAATAAGCGAAAAATCTTGAAAACAAAAACGAACAAAGAAATCTAAGAAACGCAGAAAAAAGGAAAAAAATGAACTTTTAGCTTATTCTAGAGCACGATATAGGGCTTCAAGAGCTGCGAGTTTTCATAAATATTATCGCTGAAATAATAATCGACTTTTAAATTAGCCATTAGCTGTAATTATATGAATATGAACGAGTGTGCTACTCTTTCCAATTTGTTTAGAGGAGCTGTTGGTAAATGTACATGTAACTACTATACAAGTGTTGAGTTGCAGTTGAATTTAGTTAGTCTTTTATATGTTTGCTACGCTTTAGAACCCAGGTTCAAAAGTTCAGTTTAAGGGTTTAGACTATGGAACACAAGAGAGTGAATACTATGTTAACGCTAGCTGTTATAATAGAGAGTTACAATAGAGACTGCAAGTACTTTACTAATTATTTTATGCGGAAAGTTTCCGTGGACTGTTTTGGAATTTTATTCTACGAGAAATTTCGACCGAGAAAGACAAACAGTAAAGAAATGAGCTCAGTTTGAAAATTCTTTAGGGTCTTAATTTGAATCTGCATCATAAAGCATGAGAGCACTATATATATAGTGTCATAAAACATTTTCGGGCAGTTGAGAACATTTACCACCATTTTCACTACTACGCGACTTTTCTTTTCAAAACACCTCTGAGCACTTTGCAATACGCTTCCGTCAATCATACCTTATATGGGAAGTGTGTGATATTACCGCAATTGAATTGACCTCGAAGGAATAAAGATGACGCCAAATTATCCCGTAAATTTGCGCTGGCGAGTCATATATTGACTAGTAAGAGGCTTTAGAGTCGTTGATGTTGCAAGAATACTTCACGTTAACGTTTGGCAAACATTTGTAAAGAAAATTCGACATTTCTTCAGAATTAACCTGCGATCAGGCCGAATTTTAGCATCGCTCTCATATTCTCTTACGTTGGTCGCTCGCTAAAATAGGGCCTGATACAATCTCTCACAGGAGTTCGTGTCGGCGGCCAAATTTTGGC
>Ga0126336_10002123_pt1 | contig 11089 bp, 4 predicted proteins | sample SidCmetagenome_FD_92530 | JGI IMG/M metagenome (GOLD analysis project Ga0126336, IMG submission 92530) | Coral microbial communities from El Islote,Puerto Morelos, Mexico - Siderastrea C C metagenome | ecosystem: Host-associated > Invertebrates > Cnidaria > Coral | place: El Islote,Puerto...
ACCAACGAAACTGGGGGGACTAATAACTTTGGACCTTTCCATTTCCCACCGAGAATGAAAAAAGTGTCACATGCAATTTTTACAAAAGCCGGCGGATGGTTGCCGAATATTTCTTGGTTCCAGATGGCAGCAGCAGTTCCACTCTTCCAGACCTCGCTTCTGCCTGACGATACAATAAGGTAACATGTCGGTAAAGAGACCTTTGCTGATTTCTTGCTTGATATGAAGGTCTCCGGTGAGACTATTCAACGTAAAGACAATGGAGAATACCAAAGACAATCCCAAATAAAAGAGCATTATACATTCTTTTAAATCTTACTCCCATTTCATTACAATTCCTATTAACTGTATACGCCTCATTCGATTGTTTTACAGATAATTTTACAAGTTGCATCGAAGCGAGGAAAAATGCGAGCAATAAAGAAAAACCAAACATTATGTCAAAGGATAATGTTAATTATGTTGATACAGTACGCCTATTACACTCTTCATACATGATTCCTCTTCCGATTGTGGATTCCCATATTAGGTAAGAGCCAATCATAGTATCGGTCGCGGTCGCGCCCGGGTATAAATTCCTCATCATCCTGACATAAACTCCCTCTTTCTTTTCGCCATCACAGTGTCTACATCTTTGAGAAAAACTTTTTTCAGGCAAGTCAGTGTAGTCTAACTAGAGTTATTTTGGGGTAATCTGTATTTCTTTTTCCTAGACGTGTTTCTTAGCTCTTTTTAAAGGCCAAAGGGTGATCCTCGGTTATTTGGTTCCTTTTCACATTACGGCTAATTTTTCTGTGTGCACATGGCCGCGCCTCGTGTTCTTATCCTTGGACATTCTTTCGTTTGCCGTTTGGATCACTTTGTTGACCATTGCTGTCACCTTGATCGTTAATTTGTGCTTAGTGGAGCCGCTGTGGCAAGAGCAGCCGCACGGTGGACCCGATAAAATATGACCTCCACGTGGTTGAATTCTTTGTTCCCCATATCATAATATTGCAGTTATGGGCTAACGATCTTTCCCGATTGGATCCCGGCTTAATGGTGGGTACGGCTATTGAGGATTTAGTTCGCAGTTTGCACGACTCGTACAATGTTTACCTGGTATGCACCATAATTATTGCTTGTGTCAAACACTTTATCGCGGCGCGGACCCTGCATTCAATGTGCGTGTTTGAACACTGACTAAATACCTTAAGGTATTTTTGGAACCACACCCATATTCGTTTTTTGGGGGCCACCGAGGTATTTGGAGGTCTACATTTATTGTTCCGCACATTATCTCTCAGTCGTTTTATAACTGTTTTGATGAGTGCTGGGATAAGAAGGCTGACAAGGATACTACAGTATAATACGGTTCTAAACCAGGATAATACTGTGAAATACATTCTCATATTATGCGTGGTCGTTTGTCCTCAGTATAGTAAAATAACGTACAGTGGAATCCCGATTTCTCGAACTTCCTAGGGACACGGAAATTGGTTTGAAAAATCAGGAGTTCGAGAAATCGAAGGTGGCATGAAAATCACGCTTTATTTACAAGGTATTGTTTTTTGACAACCAGGAAAGCAAACAGAAATACTATGGCACTCTTGTACAGTTCTTTAGCTTTCATTTGAACGGTCACACTTAGGATTTTACTCGACTCAAAAGTTAGAACCACCTTGTACACATGATAAACAGCACCAGCAGGAAAGCCAGGCCTAAAAAACGACCATTCAAATGAAAGGTACTGAACGCTTCTTTCTTTGGTACTGTTTTTTGTGTAATAGAAGGTGGGTCTAACTTTTGAGTCTGTGAATAAAATCCTAAGGTGTGACCATTCAAATAAAAGCTACTGAGTAGTACTTTCTTGAGGGTTTGAGAAATCGAAGATAAATTTCTTCCATGGGAGGTAAGAATTGGTTCGAAATAGCCAGAGTTTCGAAACATCGGGGGTAAAATTACAGTGTTTGTCTGAAGCAAAACTAAGGGAAACGTGCCATAGTTCGAAAAACCGGGAGGTTCGAAAAATCGAGTGTTCGAAAAATCGGAATTCCACTGAAGTAGTGGAATCATAATCAAGCATATCCAATTTTATCTTCATGTTTGAGACTCTAAGACCCTGTGGGTTCTGATGACTGACAGAAAAACAAAAATGTATCTACTTGAAAGCTTGGGCCATTCTGGGGGTGTCGTGTAAACGCCCTTTTTAACTTCTGTATTCTTCAGTAAAGGGCATTTTGCAAGACTTATATGGAGACTCGTTATAGTGGACGTTTAGTATCACTAAAACGTTTGTGCTTGTCCATATAGCTAATGCCATCAAACAGACAGAGCGTTAGGCGGACTCTTTTCTAAGGCAGAACTGATGTGGGAGTTAGATTTCGTTAGCGATTGAAGAGCAACACGATAAAGTGCATCCAAACAATAAATAAGGCAACATACGAGGAAAAGTTTTTTTCACGCCCATTAACTGATATGGGCGAAAATCTAACAGGATAATTGCATATTACCAGAGATGAATAAAAGCGTACAGTATCACTCCTGAAATTATTCTCAACCATTGCACTTGAAGAGGAATTGGGCGTTGGGGATCATGGGGTTGTTTTACAACAGAGATAAGAAATCAGCATGTACAATGTACTTAACAAGGTAGCGGTGAAAAGCGAAATCAAACTTCCAATGTACATTGAATTGATTTACAAACGGTGCGGAGAGCGGATGGTCTGAGTCGCTTCCAAGCCATGGCTCTATCTTCTTCTTGCTTATCTTCCTTCTTATCTTCCTCGATTTTCTCGGGTGAACAGGCGTTGATAACCCTTACATCAAGCTTGTTAGACGCTAGTTAGTCCTAGCTTGTAGCTCCCCTGTCGCTGTATTGTTGGTAAATAAGCTTATCAACAGGATGATACTACCGTTCTCTACCTGTGCTTTCTAGAGGATTGTGCCAATAGACTCTGCCGTGAATTCAGGTTCTTCTTTGTTGTAATGCCTGTAACGCCTCGTGTAAAACGGAACACGATGTGGCCAAACACTTCTACTAGCAGTGTACTGCTACACATTTTCACCTGATAAGCTGTCGAACGTACTACTTTAAAAGAGTAGTTTATATGTAGGCGATGATCAGGAAATGAAACCGCAATTTTGTTAGTTTCGCGATCGATTCAACAGTAACTCACGAAACTGACCTCCCACAAAGTTAGTTGCACCTAACTTCAGTCGCTGCCTACTTGCTTGCTTGACTGGTCAAGCAAACATTTCGAGAGTTGTAAAGTTTTTAAAACTTATTTGATTTATTTTATCTGACCAATTAAATAAGCCATTTCTAAATAATATTGAGATTCACTATCAAAGCGAGGCTAGGTGCACATCCTTTCATATGAAAATTGGTTTTATCTGCATTTAAATGAAGCTCATTTTCATATCAAAAGGTTGTGCACCTAGCCTCGTTTCGATAGGGAGGCTAAAAACAATTCACAAATAGCTAGTTTCTTTTTAGTGAACTTCTTGACTATGACTACACGTGCGCTCTTTGTGATTGTGGTTTACCATTTTACCAATCTACTATTTCACTTGGACGAGCCTTAAGTAATATACAGAATGACTAGCCGCGTTGTATGCGATTTACGAACTCGAGACGAAGTTGAGAGTTTTGTGAATCGGATAAACGAACTCTATTTTACGAACTCGAGCCAATGGCGAAAGTTTTGCTGATGCGGATACAACACGCGGACCTCGGCTGTACATTAAATCTGACATGAATGTGTCTTTAGAAATGTTCACTTTTATCAGCTATTTTGGCGACACCAATGAGTAATTTGGAGGAAAAGTAATTGTCAGTCAGGCCGAAGTCTGCGGCCGATTAACGAATAGTCATTCGAGAAATCATGGCTTTTGATTTTTCTTAGTGGATTATTATATCAGTTTAGTTCGAGGCGATGAGGAGAAAGTCAAGCATCTTCTTGTTGTTTTGACACCGCTGTAACAGAACACTCCAGAAACTTCCAATTAGTTTGATTTCACTGTGCCCCTCTTGCTTGACTGGTCAAGGAAACTAATAATAGGATAAGTTAATAAGGAGCAGACATGAAGTGACTTTAATTAATAGTTTGGTTTCGACTGATCAGCCGCTGGAACAGAGGCTCCCGAAAACGTCCAACGAGTTTGATTTCACTGTTTCCCTCTTGCTTGACTTGTCAAGGAATCGTTTAGGATAAGCTAATTTGAAGCCAACCTGAAGTGACTTTTAGAACTGAATAATTTGGTTTCGATTCAGCTACTGAAATAAAAACCCCCAGAAACTTCACAACTTACTGTCTCACTATTGCTTGACTGGTCAAGGCAAGGAAACGTTTTAATAGGAAATCTTACTCCCATTTCATTATAATTCTTGTTAACTATATACATCTTATTCGATGGTTTTACAGCTAATGCCCGCAGATACTTTACAAGTTGTATAGAAGCGAGGAAACATGCCACCCACGCTAAGATGTCCGCGAGTATTAATCTACAAAACCAATAAAAAAGAATCAGTTGTTCCTCACATTATCTCCTAGTCGTTTAAGCTGTCTTGATGAGTGTTTGGATAACAAGGCTGACAAGAATACTACAGAGCAATACGGTTCTAACCTGGGATAATACTGTGAAATACATTCTCATATTTTGCGTGTTCATATTTCATAGATGGTAAAGTAACGTAGTAGTGGAATGATCAGATCAAGCATATCCAATTTTCTGTTCATGTTTTCAGACTCTATCTAAGACCGTGTGGTTACTGACGACAGACCGAAAAACCCAAATGTATCTACGTGAAAGCTTAGGCCACTTTTCGGAGTGTTGAAAGTGCCCTTTGGAACTTCTATATTCTTAAGTAAAGGGCATTTTGCAAGACTTATATGGAGACTCGTTGTAGCGGGCATGTAGTATCACTAAAAAGTTAGTGCTTGTCCATATAGCTAATGGGACCACACAGACAATCGCCGCTAAAATGTGTCTTTTCCACCGTCTCTGCCAAACAGCCATGACAGCCATATTCTGATAACGAGTCTCTATCGCTAGAGACACGCTGGTGAAAAACCACTCAATCACCAATTGAACTGAAGTTTGGATGGCAAATGACTGTAATAAATTTATAAGGGACTTCTCTTGTAAATAAATAAATTGATACAAGTATAAGAGACCGTTGACAGCCACAATGGCAGTTGATTCGGATAACATGCTCATGATAGCGATATCAGCCATTAATCTCTCACGGCGAGGAGTACGAAAACTTCCCCAAGCAGCTGATGTTCTTTTCCAAAGCCGATGACAAATGTGATCAATCACAACCATGGTGCTTCGTTCGATGACTTCTGAAGCGCCATGAATTATTCCAAGAACAGCCATGAATTTCAAACTATCAAGATCCGCTTGAAGAACTCGAAATATAACGGCACAGCCGAAATACAACGGCGCCAATAAGACATACGAATATCCTGGGTGGGTAATGTTGTATAATCGCTGAACAAGAATTCGAGAGAGTACTTTTAGAACGACTCCAACGAGAGGAGCGACGAGTGCGATACTCAGCTTGCCTTCTTCGCTTTGTTTGTTATATACTGGGTAAATAAAAAAGACAAACTGGCTTCCAGCGATAAAAGATAAACAGCCTGGAACTGTCATTTGAAAAAACAAAATCAGCTTCTGTTTTCTTGAGCTTGAAAAGAAGTGATTCGATATAAAAAAATTTTGCAAACATACACTGATTAGGAACAGAGTATTAGACGGACCCTTGTCTAAAGCAAAATTGATGGTGGAATTAGATTTTGTTAGCGCTTGAAGTGCAACAGCATAAAGTGCTTCCAAACAATAAAAAAGGTAACACGCCAGAATAACTTTCCTTTTCACGCCCATTAACTGAAATGGACGGAAAAGTAAAAGGATGATTGCAGAGTACCAAGAGTAAACAAAAGCACAGAATATCACATCTGAAATTGTTCTCAACCATTGCACTTGAAGAGGAATTGGGTGTTGCGGATCATGGTATTCACAGTTGTGAGTTGTTTTATAACAGAGATAAGAAATCAGCATGTACAATGTACCTAACAAGGTAGCGGTGAGAAGCGAAATCAAACTTCCAATGTACATTGATTTACAAACTGTACGGAGAGCGGATGGTTTAAATCGCTTCCAAGCCATGGCTCTATCTTCATCTTCCTTATCGTCCTGTGTTTCTTCGTTTTCGTCGGGGGAGCATGCGTTTACAACTCTTACATTAAGACTGCTCGGCGCTAGATAGTCCACGGTCACAGCCTCTTTATCGCTGTATTCTTGGTAAATAAGCTCATCAGCAGGACGATAGTACCATTCTCGACCTGTGCTTTCAAGAGGATTGTAGCCAAAAGACTCTACCGTGAATTCAGGTTCTTCTGGGTTGTAATGCTCTGTAACCCCTCGTGTAAAACTGAACACGATGTGGCCAAACACTTCTATCAGTGTACTGCTACTCATTTTCACCTGATAAGCTATCGACCGTACTAAGAAGAGCTTGAAATCACTTGTAAAGAATAGTTTATACCTGGGCGATGATCAGAAAATGAAACTGCAATGTTGTTAGTTTCGATTTCAGCTTAAACAGGCTGACCTTCCACCAAGTTAATTGCACCTAATTTTAGTCACTGGGTGCTTGCTTACTTGCTTGCTTGACTTCTATCAGTTTGCTGGTACACATTTTTACTTGAAACTATCGACCCTACTTAGAAAGAAGAGCTTGTTCTCACTTTTAAAGAGTAGTTTATAACTAGACGATGCAACTGAACAGAAACCTCTAGAAACCGACGTCCCGCCAAGTTTATTGTTTACAATCACTTTCCACTAAAGCTTACTTGTTTGCTTGACTGATCAAGCAGAGGAGCTTAAAGTAGTTAATTAGTCTGTTGAATGCGTTTGAAAATTTTATATTTTGATTAGCTTCTTTAGTATGACGAGACAAATGCTTATGGTAAAAAGGTCTTACTATTCTCCTCAGGAGAGTTGAAATCACTTTTAAAGGGCCAGTCTGATGGCGATTTTCCTATCTTCTTTGTCACAATTTTGATTAATTTATATCAAAGTACCTTGCCCACACACGAACTGCTCTTAGACCACCAAGGTAACAATATTAAATGAACTTTCAAAACAAAAACAAGCCAAAACTAGTTTTTAGAGATTTAATCTGAGACACAAGGTCAGAAACTTGAAAAATTCTGCCAGAAGTTTTCAAGTCGGACGCCATTTCCATCCTGGCCATCCCTATCCAGACATAATCATTATGGTTTCCATGTACTGGAATACCCATTTTAATATTGTTGTAATTTTTTGGAAAATCCTCTGTTTTCACCCGTTTTCTTTGCGTTGAAAATGGCCGAGGAGCTCAACCTTGTTCCCAGGACTTTTTCCCTTTTTTGAATTTGGGGAGGCGCAAAAGGGAAAAAGTCCTGGAAACGAGGTTGCGAGGAGTTCAAACCTGCGGCATTTAACGTAGAGCCGTACCAGTTTAAGCTAATTGCCACAGAATCGGACTGCGAAATCTCAGATGATATTCGACCGACAGCAATGGCTTCGAAAGTAAATGACCAAATTGGTAAAGTTTACTGGTGAGCGTTTAAGCTTATTTATTCATTGCACTGTAAAAGTTCTCCGTAGAATTGTTAATAAACGCGTTACCACTTCATTTTAGGCATTTTTGTTGTTCTTTGCAGCCCTTTTGTACAGTTATAGATGTTTGATGTTATGCCTTACTAACTAGGCTGACTAGATAAGGCAGAGCTTCTTATACATGTATCCATGATAGTTCCTGCGTGAGTACGGTTTTCATCCTCGCGGCAACAGCGACAGGAAATCCAGCTCAAATTGTGAACGTAGCCGAAACCAGAGGTTACAGTTCCTGTTGAATGTATTTGAATCTTGTTGAATGTATCTGTCTACATCGCAAAGTGTTACTAGTAACTGTGTTTGTTAGTTGTTTCGCATGTATACAATCTTGGGCTCAAAATTTAGGTGCATTTAAATTTTGGCAAGTGTGTACCAATGCAAACTGGGCGAGAACGTATTTGCTGTCGTGCAATCCCTAAATCCTATGATAAGATAGCACGTGCTATGTCCTGCAGACAGATAAAGAGAAATTTACCTGTGTATGCAAAAATCCAGCTTTCATTGAGATAGATTTTAATCAGTATTTTGAAATTGAAGGCCTGAGTAGGTACATACGAATGTAATTTTGCTTTAGGCTCTTTTTTTGGAGGGGGGGGGGGCAGAGAACAAACTCCATGCATAGATGCATAGATTGGTGCAACCCAAATGGGTGTATGGTTTTAGAGCCATTTTGGTCTGAAAATGGTTGAGCTAGGGGCTAAAAAGTGACGCTTCGCTTAACCCAAAGTAATGAAAAGGTTTGGTGGCGGATTTTGATAGATTGGACCTTCTTCTTTTTCACTAGGTACTTTGTGGTTTCGAATTGTGGTATACATTTTGAGTTATAGCGATGTTTTTGTGAGTCGGCACGAGTCAAAAGAAGCTCAACATCAAAACGAGGCTGAAGATTGGGAATCAATATCTCCAGAAAAATTTCAATAATAAGAAAACAAGTATTATCACCTATCTCGTAAGACTCTCTTGAATTGATTTTGACAAAAATACCGAAGCTATGTAAAAGAACTCACGTAACATATGCCCTCATCTTATTCGACGTGTCTCAGCTCCTTCGTTCATTGTCGAGTAGGAACTAGAAACTTTTTCCTCATGGAAATCTGTAAAGCTTTTGCATGTTTAATGTATTCTTTTTAAACCAAACAAAGCAGTTTTTACAATGCCTCACTTGCTGAATTAAAGATGTTAGTCCTGGCCGTTAAACAAGCAGCTTTTGCTGCAGCCTCGATTTCATGCTAAAAGAAAATGTGAGGATACAAGCATGTTTAATGCAAAAATAAACCATCTGAAAGCAATGGTCACATGACACAACTCCGCGGTATGGCTAGTACCTTACGCATGTGCACAGCCATATCACCCGGGCAGTGGCAGCCATGGACAGCTGTTTCGTCCTTGTTAGGACTCAACAGCATGGCATAGCCAGGCGTAAGGGTCTCACAAAAGATCATCGACCCCGCCGTTTACTGCCAAAGCGAGTGCAGAAGCACTCTTTTAAGCACCAGTTCCACAGTGTCAATGTGGTAGCTGTGGCTGCGACCGTACAAGACAGTCTAGGCAATGCGTAGGGAGTGTGGATCACCTGAATTAACAGGGATGCGAGTGTGACGACACAAAATGTGAAAATAAACCATCTGAAAGCAATGGTCACACGACACAACTCCGCGGTATGGCCAGATGCCTTATTTTCACATTTTGTGAAATGCAAACGGCGGGGTCGATGATCTTCTGTGAGACCCTTACGCCTGGCTATGCCATGCTGATGAGTCCCAACAAGGACGAAACAGCTGTCCTTGGCTGCCACTGCCCGGGTGATATGGCTGTGCTCATGCGTAAGGTACTGGCCATTCCGCGGAGTTGTGTCGTGTGACCATTGCTTTCAGATGGTTTATTTTCACATTTTGTGTCGTCACACTCACATCCCTGTTAATTCAGGTGATCCACACTCCATACGCATTGCCTAGACTGTCTTGTACGGTTGCAGCCACAGCTACCACATTGACAATGTGGAGCTGGCGCTTAAAGGAGTGCTTCTGCACTCGCCTCGGCAGTAAACGGCGGAGTCGATGATCTTCTGTGAGACCCTTACGCCTGGCTATGCCATGCCGATGAGTTCTAACAAAGACGAAACAGCTGTCCATGGCTGCCACTGCCCGGGTGATATGGCTGTGCGCATGCGTAAGGTACTGGCCATACCGCAGGGTTGTGTCGTGTGACCATTGCTTTCGGATGGTTTATTATGTTTAATGCAGTTTGCTCTTCAGAAAGTATTTCAATCAGATTTATTGTCAATTGTAAAAGATGATAAAATTAAAAATTGGCAACTGGCCTGAATCACATTCTGCGGAGACTGAATAGTTTCGAATTAAAAACAAAAATTTTGCCTGCTCTCACGTAAGATTTTGTTATAACTTCTACCCTATTCAGGTAATAATGCGGACGCGATGACGGCAACATATTATAGATACCAAGTCACAAGTAGTAAATCATACTGTAAAAAGTATAACTTGTCACATTTTTGATTGAGGTGGTTCAGCGATAAAACTCCTTGCATATTTTGTTACTGACAGACCTTTTGTGAAAGGAATCTTCAAGACAGCTAGAAAGTTTGCAGTCAAACGGGCAACGCAAATTCGTCTAGATGTCCATGTGCATACAGCAATTTCTGTAAAAATAACTTCCATCAAAATGTACGAAATTTAGAACTGATATAGTTATTCAGAATTTGACTCCTCTGAATCACTTGTTAAAACAGTCATCGCGTTTGGGTTTGGTACTCGTCATCCCCCATACAGAAGCAGGCCTCGGTACATGCGAGTCCAGCATTTTTTCATGAGCAGTTATCTCTACATTGCGATTTATCACAACGACAACTGGTTAGTTCCATGAGGCTTGTTGGTGCCGGCCCTTTAGTCATTCACGTTGGGTAAAAAACGTTGGTCGTCATTGCTTTTCCATCCATGTCGGACAGGTGGTGGCAAGTCTTGAGTGGCCACCAAGGCTCTTCTCCAAACATGTGCCTGATAATTGCATCTCTAAATGTGAAGCTAGAGACTGTCCTGACGTTGGTGGTAGGATGGACTCATTATTTTCTTTCTTTTGACAAAACAAGGCATAACGTAACTCATCCGCAGTACAAAATGCCTTCTTTGAGGAGGGATACAGGCTACAGATAAAATCCTCTGTTTCATTTGCCGTTCGTTTGTCTAAATCTGACGTTTGTGCGAACTGTGCTAAGCTTTCTTGGTGCCTTGTGTCTTTGTGTAAAACTTTTCAAGCATTTCGATTTTCAGTTCCAGACAATGAGCTCGTAGAGTCGCATCCTTTCAGTGTGTGAAAGGCAGGAATTGCCTTACACAGCTGTGTCCCAAGTCTTGCAGCAATTTTGTGCACTGGAATGTATCTTATTCGGTGTTTGAACCCAGTCCGGAACCACAGCTCTCCACAG